>Ga0116210_1000435_pt1 | contig 41770 bp, 30 predicted proteins | sample TshhotsprinmetaG_FD_94483 | JGI IMG/M metagenome (GOLD analysis project Ga0116210, IMG submission 94483) | Hot spring microbial communities from South Africa to study Microbial Dark Matter (Phase II) - Tshipise hot spring metaG | ecosystem: Environmental > Aquatic > Thermal springs > Hot... | reverse complement strand
GGGGAAACCGGGTTTCCCCATCCCCCTCCCTGTGGGGAGGATCCCGGTTCCCTCCCCCAGCGGGGGAGGGCCAGGGAGGGGGCGGCCCTCCCAAAGATACCCCATGTTCATCGCGGCGTTGTGCGCCACGCGCATAACCGTCTAACGTGGAAGGAATCCTGTGGTGCGTCTTTCAGCCATCGGGGCCATTGTGGCCCTGCTGTTCCTGATAGCCCCCTTTGCTACTCGCCCGGTTACAGCTCAGGACAATGCCGATCTGGTAACCGGCGAGGTGATCGTCCGCCTTGGCCCCGGCGCCAGCCTGGCCGCGCCGCAACTGGCCCGCAGCCTGGCTGCGCTCCGCGTGTCCACCGTCGAGCCGCTCACGCCCGGCGTGCCGGTCTACCGCCTGCGCCTCTCCGGCGCGACTGATCCCCAGGCTGCCGCCGCGCGCCTCGCGGCTACGCCGGGGATCGCCTACGCCGAACCCAACCGCATCCGTCGGATCAGCCGCACGCCCAACGATCCAGCCTTTCCCCAACAATGGGGCCTGCGCAACATCCAGGCCCCCGAGGCGTGGACGATCTCCACCGGCGGGCCAATCGTTGTGGCGGTGCTCGATAGCGGCGTAGATGGTGAGCACCCCGACCTGGCAGGCAAGGTGCTGCCCGGCTTCAACACCCTCAGCGGCAACCCCGACGCGCGCGACGACAACGGCCACGGCACCGCCGTGGCCGGCCTGATCGCTGCCTCTACTGACAACGGCACCGGCATCGCCGGCCTGTGCTGGGACTGTCGCATCCTGCCGGTCAAAGTCGTCGACGCCAGCGGGGTCGGCAACGACGCCAGTCTGGCCGCCGGCATCCGCTGGGCCGCCGACAACGGCGCGCGGGTGATCAACATGAGCCTGGGCGGGGAGGGCGAGAGCCGCTTGCTGCGCGAGGCCATTGACTACGCCACCGCGCGGGGGATCGTGTTGGTGGCCGCCTCGGGTAACGAACGGCAGTCCGGCAATCCCGTCTCCTACCCGGCGGCCTATCCCAACGTCATCGCCGTGGGCGCCACCGGCAACACCGATGCGATCACCGACTTTTCCAACACTGGCGACTACATCGACCTGGCCGCGCCCGGCGTAGGGTTGTGGACGACCCTGCCCGGCGGGCGCTACGGCCCGCCGAACGGCACCTCGTTCTCCAGCCCCTACGTGGCCGGAGCCGCGGCCCTGGTGCTCACCCAGCGGCCCGACCTGGGTTGGGCCGATGTGGGCTGCGTCCTCAAAGCCAGCGCCGATGACAAGGGGCCTCCCGGCAAGGACCCTGAGTACGGCTGGGGCCGCCTGAATGTCTTTCGCGCCGTGCAACTGGCCCCGGTCTACACTGGCTGCCCGCTCGATGCGCCACAACCCGCGCCGACGCCTCCGCCAGTCACCGCCCCCGGCGACGCCTTCCAGCCGGTGCCGCCCAGCACCGCCCCCGGCGTGCGCTACTTCCCCGAAACCGGCCACACTCTGCGCGGCGCGTTCCGGAGCTACTGGGAGCGCCACGGAGGCCTGCCGATCTTCGGCTTCCCCATCAGCGAAGAACTCGTCGAACGGGGCGCCGATGGCCGCGCCTACACCGTGCAGTACTTCGAGCGCCATCGCTTCGAGCTGCACCCGGAGAACCCCCCGCCTTACGAGGTGCTCCTCGCGCGCATCGGCGATGACGTGCTGCAAGCCTCTGGCCGTGACTGGTACGCCTTTCCCCGTGAGACGGCTCAGCCAGGCTGCCTGACCTTCGAGGGCACCGGGCATGCGCTCTGCGAGCCGTTCCTGGGGTACTGGCGGGCCAGCGGTCTGGAGTTCGACGGCGCGCGAGGGTTCAGCTTCGCCGAGAGCCTGGCGCTCTTCGGCCAACCGATTTCACCGCCCCGGACCGAAGAAATCGCCCCGGGCGTCTTTCGCACCGTGCAGTGGTTTGAGCGGGCGCGCTTCGAGGACCACGGCGGGCAGGTGCTCCTCGGGCTGCTGGGGAACGAACTGACCCGCGCCAGAGGGTGGCGGTAAGGACACGCGGCAGGGAAACTCGACCGCCCCTGTCCGGGGGAGGCGTGTCATCTCGCCAGGCGGGGGCCTGGGGAAACCCGGTTTCCCCATCTCCCAACCGCTGGTGGGAGCGGCTGGCGCCCCACAGGCAGGGGCCGGGGGAAACCCGGTTTCCCCTTCCCCCAACCGCGGTTGGGAGCGGCTGGCGCCCCCACAGGCGGGGGCCTGGGGAAACCCGGTTTCCCCATCTCCCAACCGCGGTTGGGAGCGGCTGGCGCCCCCACAGGCGGGGGCCGGGGGAAACCCGGTTTCCCCTTCCCCCAACCGCTGGTGGGAGCGGCTGGCGCCCCACAGGCAGGGGCCGGGGGAAACCCGGTTTCCCCTTCCCCCAACCAGTGGTGCAGTCGCCTCACGCCCCGCCAGGCAGGGGCCGGGGGAAACCCGGTTTCCCTATATTGTCACCTCAGAAGCCCATGTGGCTACACCGCAGATCACAGAAATGATCAGAGATCCCCAGGCCAATCACAGAATGTAGCCCCGTTTGCGCGCAATCTCTTCCTTATGTTTGCGGAAGAGAATATCGCGCTCGGTGCCCTTGATCTCGCGGCGGTAGGAGGCCAGGATCTTCTCCACCTCGGCGTCAATCTCCTCCTCGCGGCGCAGATCGGCCACGATGAATTCGTAGATCGCCTTCACTCGCGCCGCGCGCCCCTCTCCAGGCCGGGCGCCGGGGGTCTCGCGGTACTCCAACAGGCCCTTCCGGGCCAGTTCATCGTGCAGCCGTTCGGCGATCCGCCGCACCTTATCTTCGCTCAGTCGCATAGGCGCTGGTGCTCCGTCGTAACCTTTTCGCTGAGAGCCGTGAGAAGTGAGTAGAGAGACACTACCTGAGGTGAACATATGGGGAAACCGGGCTTCCCCATCCCCCTGCCCGCCGAGGTGACACGCCCTCCGCACCGATGGCGCCTACACCATGCCCCCGATCTGATCGCGCAGCCAGGCCACACGCTTGCTGTTGACCCGGTAGCAGACCGCCGCGCCATCGGAGTAACTATCGAGTAACCCGACCTCGCGTAGCAGCCGGAGGTGCTGTGAAAGCGTGGACTGGGCATGCGGACCGTTTTCGGGCAGGTGCAGGAGGATCTCGTTCCCGATGCAATCGGGGTGCTGAAGCACATAGCGCAGGATCGACACCCGCACCGGATTGCCCAGGGCCTTACAGAGCAGCGCCAGTTGCTGGTCCTGTTCATGAGAAGGATCATCTGCCGTCGCCATTGTCGGCCTCCCTTCCAGGACATTTGCCATACTGTACGACGGCGGAGCGCCTGCGTCAAGAGACAGGGCTTGACTGAGGTGAAAATAGGCGGCCCGCGGTAGGGTTTGGGAGGGCTTCGCCCTCCCGGGAAATAACCCGCCAGCGGGGAGGGTTTGGGAGGGCTTCGCCCTCCCAAGAACAATAATATTTTCATTCTGGCGTTGTGCGGCGCAGCCGCATGGACGGCTGAAAGAAGAGGAAGCCAGGAGCAAGGTGGAGCGGCCCTGGCCCAGAAAAAGCTACCCGTGAAAGACCAGCACACCAGGGGTGGGAGCTTGCCCCGACGACGTTGCATCAGCCCTGGTTCCGCTCCCGGAGAGCTGTGCCTGCCGCAGCCCATGGTATAATCCCATCCAGATACATTGTTACCGACTGCTCTATTATGCTAACTCCGACCGAAATCGCTGCGCTGCCAGCCGAATATTACGTCAACCATATCCGTGTTCGCCCCAACATCACCCTGGCGCCGATGGCGGGTGTAACCGACAGCATCTTCCGGCGCATGATCCTGCGGCTCGGCGGGTGTGGCCTGGTCAGCACCGAGATGACCAACGCCGCCAGCGTCAGCCCCAGGGCGCTCAAGCGCCACCATCTGCTCGACTATCTGCCTGAGGAACGCCCGCTAACGATGCAACTCTCGGGCAACGACCCTGACCTGGTTGCAACCGCGGCGCGCACGGTTGAGCAACTGGGCGCCGACATCCTCGACATCAACTGCGGCTGCCCCTCGCCGAAGGTCACTGGCGGAGGCCACGGCGCCTCACTCCTGCGCGACCTGCCGAAGATGCACCGGCTGCTCAGGGCGGTCAGGGCTGCCGTGCAGATCCCGGTGACGCTCAAGTTTCGCGCCGGTTGGGATGAGCAGAGCCTGAACTTTATCGAGACCGCGAAGATCGCCGAGGACGCCGGAGTGGCGGCGATCGCGCTGCATCCGCGTACCCGCGAGCAGGGCTACAAGGGGCACGCCGACTGGAGCCGCGTGGCTGCGGCCAAGCGCGCCGTGCGCATTCCGGTGATCGGCAGCGGCGACGTGAAAACCGCCGAAGACGCCCTGCTACGTCTGCGCGACAGTGGCGCCGATGGCGTGATGATCGGGCGCGCCGCGATGGAGAACCCCTGGATTTTTCTGCAGATCGCCCAGCTCCGCCGCGGCGAGCCGGTGTTCCAGCCCGGCCCCGCCGATAAGCTGGAGTTCCTGCTCACCTACATGGATCTGTGTGAAGCCGAGCTACCTTCCCGCCTCGCCCTCAACAAGATCAAGCAACTGATCGGGCAGTTTGTGGTCGGCCTGCCCAACGCATCGCACCTGCGGGTCGCTGTGCATCAGTCTACCAGCCTGGAAGCCGCCCGCGCCGCTATTGAAGCCTATTTTGCGCCGTTTGTCGCTTCGCTTTCATTCACGTAGTCTGCGGCGAAGCCGCAAACCTGAACCTGTATGCACGACGGCTATCTGTTCACCCTGGGCATTTGCGGCAGCGCCAACGACGGTGGCCCGGCCCGCATGTGCCTCGACGCGATGCTCGCCGCCCTGCCTCCGGTCAAGCGCGCCGCCTATCTGGGCGAGGTGTTGATCAGCCCCGGCGCGCCTTCGTTCGACGATCCGCTGATGGCGCCGTTGCTCGGCGACATCGCCGACGCTGAGGTGCTCCTGGTGGTCACGCCCCTGCCGGGCGGCAATCTGCCGCCACGGCTGCGCGGGCTGTTCGACGCTCTCGCCGCGGCGCCGCCGCCCTCGCGACGGCGCTTCGTGGCCCTCGTCGCCGTTGGCGATGGACCCACCGATGGTCTCTGGCCGCTGCGCCATGCCCTCGAAGTGGTTGACGCCGAGAACATTGGCGAAATCTACGCTGGCGCCAGTACCGACCTTGAGGACCTGCTGGCCGAAGCGGTGCAACTGGCCCGCCTTGCCTTCAGCCGCGCCCACTTCGCCCATCCCCACGCGCTGATTTGATACTCGATGGACCTGGAGGCGCCGCATTGTTCGCCTCATCTCCATAGCTCTATACTCCGCTTTGCAGAGCCGTTGCGCCGTGGAGGCGCGGAGCTGAGCCAGTGCGGTTCCATCGGGCAGAACGGGTGCGAGCGCAGGCCCCGGGCAATCCTGCGTTCCCCGCTATGCGCAGGCAGACATACTATGGGGCACGACCCGAACACGAAGACCGGTGCGCGGGGAGAGGCGAACGGTCCTCCCACCCTCCTCGCGCGCGACCAGCCACGGCCGGCGATCCCCGCCGCCAAGAACCCCGTCCTCGACGAACTCCTGTACCGCTGCTTCGCCCGCTGGTCGCTCTGGCGGCACTTCGACCGGGTCTGGCTCCAGAGCCACGGCCCCCTGCCGCATCCCCGCAACGGTCCGCTGATCCTCTACCTGAACCACAGCTCCTGGTGGGACGGCTACCTGATGTACGTCATTCACCGGGTAGTGCTGCGCGGGCGCTTCGACGCCCACTTGCTGATGGAGGAAAAGCAACTGCGCCGCTACCGTTTCTTTAGCTGGTCAGGAGCCTTCAGCGTCAACCGCGACGACCCGGAGGAGGCCTGGCGTTCCCAGGCCTACGCCGCGGCGCTCCTGCGGGGGGGTCGCCGGCCCCGGCTGTTGTTTATCTTCCCGCAGGGCAAAATCGTGCCCAACGATCGCCGGCCCCTGGTCACCTATCCCGGCATCGCCCGGATCGTCGCGCAGGTGGGCAATGTCAACCTCTGCCCGGTGGCGCTGCGCTATGAACTGCTCGGGCGGCAGTTTCCCGAGGCTTTTATCCGGATCGGGCCGCAACACCGCGCAGTACACCCCCTGGACATCGAGGACACCCTGGCCGACATCACCAGTCGGCTCACTGCGGCCTGCGACGCCCTGCGCGACGATGTGCTGGCCTTGCGCTACGACCGTTTTCAGCCACTGCTGCGGGGACGCCGCGGGATCGATGAACTGTTCGACGGCTTTCTGCGCCTGTTGCCAAAACGAGCTTCGCGGCGCTAGTACACTGGCCGGGCAAGGGCAGGGGGATGGGGAAACCTGGTTTCCCCATCTGTTCCCATCAGCACGCCCTGGCGTACTGGCCGTAGCGCAGATACGGCTTCGTTCAACACCGGTGGGAAATACCTACGACACACTCTGCTCGTGCTCAGTACGGGCGCGCAGGCGCCGCACCAGCAGCGGAACACCGATGCGGCCGGCGATGACCAGAAAGATCAGACTGCCGATCAAAGCCGCAATCACTTGACCACGCGCCAGGTTGACCACGACGAACATCGTCAGGTTCGTCAGGTAGAGCGTCAAAGGCAACCAGGGCCAGAACAGCACACCCAACCGGCGCGGCCCGAAGCGCGCGGCGCGAACAGCGCCTGTCCGATGCAGTGCCAGCACCCAGCTCAAGAGCAAACTGGTGAACCACCAGGCCACAAAGTTCGAGGCCGGAATCCCGTAGTATGCGCTTGGATCACTATCGCTCCAGACCCAGTAGTGATTGATGTGTACCGCGAAGGGTTCAATGGTAACATCGAGGAGCAGGGCAAAGGCGGTGGCAATCAGCACGCGGGCAGGTCGAACCCGCACTTCCGCCTGCGGCGAACGGCTCTCGCGGTCGAGAAACAACTCGGCAACCCCTATGGCGGCTGTGACGATCAGGAGCCACGCAAAGGGTATGGCGAGCGGCACAACGCCAAAAATCTGCGGCTGAAGGACGTCAGTGTAACTGTAACTCCCGAAGGGAAACCCCGTGGTTGCGCCGATGTGCTCCACCAGCCACGATAGGAATAGCACCCACAATGCGGCAAGCGCGCCCCACTGCCCGAAGTTCACGATCAGCCAGAGCCCCATCAATGTGCCCTGGAGTATGAGGAGCGCTCCTCCCATCCAGGTACCCCAGACTGGCACCCGGTCCAGGGCGATCAGTGTAATCGAACCAGGATACAGAAAGAGGTAGAAGGCGAAGAGCGAGGCGACGGCAAGACGTGGCCGTGTCGTCAGACTTAACATAGATAAACGTTCCTATCGCAGTAGATGAAGCTTTTGTAGTCCATGAAATCATTATAGATTCGGCAATTTTACCTGTCAAAGCCACATAACGGCGTTCCGGTAAAGATTCTTTTACTTGCTTTCGCTGCGCGCTCCATGGTATTATATAAATCCAATCTTATGAAAGGGCATGAAGGCTTTCGTTCTGTGCGTCCCCCGTCTGGAGGATCAGGCGCAGCGAGGCAAGACAGGTATGGCGCCTGTGGGGAGGCAGCCGATGACAGCGCATAGCCGACGGGTCAGAATCCTCCTGGTTGAAGATGACAACCACATCGGGCGGATTATTGAGATGGCGCTGCCTGAGCTGGGCATCCCCTACGAGTTCGTCACGGTGCTGGGTGCTGAGGAAGGTCTGGAGCTGTGGGATCAACAGCCCTTCGATCTGGTCATGGCTGACTACAACTTGCGTGGAATGACCGGCCTGGAACTGATTGAAGCGCTTCAGGCCCGGGGCGCCACCGTGCCCACCGTGATGGTCACCGCCTACGACACCGACAGCCTGCGGCGCCGGGCGCGCGCCCTGGGTGTCAATGCCTATCTGGCAAAGCCCTTCTTCATCGATCAACTGATCAACACCCTCCGCCAACTGGTGAACCAGTCTCAGGCTCGCGCCGTGGGGTGAGCGCAAAAAAGACGATCGGCCGTACGTGTTCACACTTCTCCTGGGAGCACGGGCATCTTGCCCGCATTCAGGCCATTGCGGGCGGGACGCCCGCACACCCGGGGTGACGCCTTACCCCACATGTGAACACGTACGATCGGCCACGCCTGGAGGGTCGGCAACATCCCTGCGGCCTGTACCGCATTGGCTCGGATGTTCTGTGCGCCCTTAAACCCGCTGGAGAAGGTGCCGGACTCCTTCTCCAGCGGGGGGAGCCTGGGAGGAAGGGCCGAACGCTGCGAACGGTGCGTCTCCCACGAACCTCGTCTTAGCGCTCGCCACCCCGCGAGGGGGCGGGCGCAGGCGCAACATCGTTGTACGCCTGGCGGCTCACGGCGTCAATGAAGGGCTTGAGCGTCTCCACCGGCAGGGGGAAGATGATCGTGCTGTTTTTCTCCACCGCGATCTCAGTGAGGGTCTGCAAATAGCGGAGTTGGAGCGACACCGGCTCGCTCGCAATCACCTCCGCTGCCTGGGCCAGGGTGCGGCTCGCCTGTAACTCACCGTCGGCGTGGATCAGTTTGGCGCGCTTCTCACGCTCGGCCTCGGCCTGTTTCGCCATCGCCCGCTGCATGTTCTGCGGCAACTCTACATCCTTCACCTCGACGATCGTCACCTTAATGCCCCAGGGTTCCGTCTGCTCGTCAATGATCTGCTGGAGCTTCTGGTTGATCTTTTCGCGCTGGGCCAGCAGTTCGTCAAGCTCGACCTGCCCTACCACCGAGCGCAGCGTGGTCTGAGCGATCTGCATAGTGGCGCGGATGTAGTCCATCACTTTGGTCACCGCCCAGTTGGGATTGATGACCTGGAAATAGAGCACCGCGTTGACCTTGATCGTCACGTTGTCGAGCGTGATCACCTCCTGCACGGGAACGTCCATCGTGATCACCCGCGTGTCTACACGGACCATGCGCTCAAAGACGGGGATCACCAGAAACAGACCGGGGCCGCGAGCGCCGACCAGGCGCCCCAGACGAAAGATCACCCCACGTTCGTACTCGGGCACGATCTTGATTGCCGACAACAGGACCATCAAAGCGATAAAGGCCAGGACGGCCAGACAGGCCAGCAGGGCCAGTTCCATGGTTTTCTCCTTCGCGCGATTGTAAGGTCATACCATTTCAGCCGTCTATGCGGCTGCGCCGCACAACGCCAGAATGTGTGTTCCTGGGAGGGCTGTGCCCTCCCAAACCCTCCCCGCTGGCGGGCTGTTGCTGGGAGGGTGTAGAGCAGCGGCAGCGCCGCGCCTCTACACCCTCCCACATGCCGGTGAGAAGGGCTTGCCGCCCCCACCGGCAGGGGCGTGGGGAAACCCGGCACCCTCCCAAACCCTCCCCGCTGGCGGGCGGTGAACACAGAAAACCGGGATTGCCCATGCCCCCTGCCAGACTGTGCGCCAGCATCACTGCTCACCAGTGACGCGCTCGAGTGGGCCTGGCTCTTCGGCCAGGCGCCGCACCGTCAAGCGCAAGTCGTAGACCCCGGTGACGCGCACCCATTCGCCCGGCTCCGCTTCCCCGTCTTCGCTGATCGCCCGCCACAGGGCCCCCTCAACAAACACGAGCCCCTCCGGGTCTAACCGCTTGCGCACCTCAGCCAGCCGGCCCACCAGTCCCTCCTGACCGGTTGTGACCGGGGTGTTGCGCGTGCGTAGCACCAGGTAGACTCCCGTGGCTGCGAACGCGATAAGCAGCAAGGCCACCAGGGCAATCGCCCACAGTGCCACGCCAACCCCGGGGGCCTGAACCGAGTCGAACAGGTTCAGGGTGCTGATCACAAAGATTACTACGCCGACCAAGGTAAACGCTCCATGCGATGGGGCATACAGATCCGCGACGATCAGCCCGAAGGCCGCCACGAGCCCCAGCACCGCCAGCCAGCGCACTGGCAGGGCGATCAGGCCCACAGCGGCGGCGAGCAGCAGAGCGATACCCAGCCCCGCCAGCACGCCGACGCCCGGCGTCACGAACTCGGCGTAGATGGCGATGCCGGCCATCACCAGGAGCAGGAAGGCCACAGTGGGGGTGGCGAGCAACAGGAGCAACTGCTCCCACACGGTGGGAGGCAACGGCTGCGGCGCGCGCCCCAGCACACGCAGCGTGCGCGTCTCGCCGCCCTCCAGAACCACCGCGCGTCCCTCCAGGGTGGTCAGCAGCTCGTTCACGTCGCGCGCAACCAGGTCAATGGTCGGAGGTGTGGAGGCAACCGCCTGTTCGTTGTTGATCACCACGCCCTCACGCACCGCCTGTTCGACCCAGGCATCACTGCGGCCTCGCTCGCGGCTCCAGGCGCCGAGCTGGGAGATGGCCTCGGTGTAGAGCAACTCGCGGGTGGCGTCGCTGGCATTTGCATCGGGCTGCACCAGTGGCTCGACGATGCCGAAACTGGTATTGGGGGCCATCACTGCCACGTGCGCCGGAGTGAGCAGCCACACCCCCGCGGCGCCACTGCGCGTGCCGGGCGGCGCCACGTAGACCACCACGGGGACGCGGGCCTGCGCCAGTTGACCGGCAAACCCGCGCACGTCGCGCAGCACGGCGCCGTTGGCCGACAGACGCACGATCAGCGCTTCGGCATTGGCCGCTTCGGCCTCGCGCAGCGCCCGCTCCAGGTAGCCAATGCTGTAGCGGCTTACCACCCCATCAAGACCCAGGGTGTAGATCGGCCCGCTCCCCTGGGCCACGGTGGTCCGGGGCCAGGTTACGGCAGCCACCAGCGCCAGGAGCGTAACCAGCAGCGCCGCGATGAGCGCGACGGCGCGCGTGCCGGCAGTGGGCCGGGCGCATTGCTTCCGGCAAACGTCGCTTACCATTGTGTTTGTATGATAGTACATCCAGCCAGCGGGGACAACAATCACCTCATCCCGGCCCGGCTGGGCCACGCGCCACAAAACGCTTGATACGCCGCTCGAATCCGGCCCGAGGCAACAGCACCCGTCGCCCGCAGCGTTCGCATCTGATACCGATCTCGGCGCCCAGGCGCACGACACGCCAGGTATCGCCACCGCACGGATGGGGCTTGCGGGTCTGCACGATGTCGTCGAGGTACAATGTGAGGGGTGGCCGGTCAGGCATATCTAGCGCCCTCCCACAGGGCGATCAATTCGTCGAGAGACATGGTAGCCAGCGAACGCCCCTGGCGCGCGGCGGCAGCCTCGACGCCGCTGAAGCGGCGGCGAAACTTAGCGCTGGCCTCGCGCAGCGCCGTCTCGGCATCGAGGCCCAGCCAGTCGGCCAGGCGAGTGAGAACGAAGAGTGTGTCGCCCAACTCCTCAGCGGTGTGGGCCGGGTCGCCCGACGCCGCGGCCTCCGCCAGTTCGTCCAGTTCCTCCCGGAGCTTGGCCCACACCTGGCTGATGTCGTTCCAGTTGAAGCCGGCGCGGGCGGCCTTCTTGCCGAGCTTCTGGGCCATAGCCAGCGCGGGCAGGGTTGGCGGCACACCGTCGAGGAGGCTTGCGCGTGGGCGCCCTTTGCGGGCATGCTCGGCGGCTTTGATCTGCTCCCAGTTGCGCAGCACCTGCCCCTCATCGTCCACCGCCAGCGCGCCGAACACGTGGGGATGGCGACCGATCAGTTTGCGTGACACCTGCTCAAACACCTCTTCGAGCGCGAAGTGGCCCGCCTGCCGCGCCATCTCGCTCTGGCTGAAGATGCTGATCAGCAGATCCCCCAGCTCTTCGCTCAACGCGGCCGTATCGCCGCTGTCGAGGGCCTCGAGTACTTCGTGGACCTCCTCCAGCAACGCGGCGCGGAGGGAACGGGGAGTTTGCCGCACATCCCACGGGCAGCCGCCCGGGCCGAGCAACCGCGTCACCACCCAGCGGAGACCCTCGGCACTCCGCAGGTCGTCGGCGGTGGGCAGGGGAGGCAGGTACCAGACGTGCAGCGGCGCGGCGAGATCAGCCCGCCAGGTGGTGAGGTGGGCAAGCGGGTGCTCGTCGCGGCCCAGGGGCGCCCCGACGGCGTCGAGGCGCGCCAGACGCACCCGATGCGCGTCAGGATAGCGGACGAGCAGCAGGCGCGCCACAGCCGGCCAATCCGCGCCCGGGTCGCCCGCAAGCAGCGCAGGCGCGGCGGGGAGCAAGGGAAAGGGCACGGGAGGCGGCGCGTAGCTCCCCAGACCCTGCGTTTCGGCATACGCGGCCACTTGCGACGGCGCATCGGGCGTGGGCAGGCCCGCCGGTTGCGCCGCGGCGAGCAACGCCTCCACTACCCACAGTTGGAAGCCCGCTGGCGCCTCCACCTCCAGGGCGCGCAGGGCCGCCTCAAGTAGTTCCCCGGTTCTCAGCGTAAGCAACCTTCCCTTCCTATCCAGGTATGTACAGCAGTCCGTCAACGAGATGTGCCGCGAGCGACCGATCAGGCTGGCAGTCACGGACAGGCTGACGCGGAGAGGGCTTCGTCCTTTCAAAGGGTATCACGAGATCAGCGCGTTCACAGCATGCGCGGATCATGGCGCCCGTGCCCGCGCGGCTGATCAGGTTGGCGCGCACCCCTGGAAGAGTCAGGCACGCCGCTCGCATTCGTTTATTCGTTCATTCGTTTATTCGTTTCCCATTCGTTGGCCCATTTCGACCCATTTCATTTCCCATTCGTTAGCCCATTTAAGCGTATTGCCGCATCAGGAAGCCCATCCCAGAGCAGGTGAAACCCGTTGAAGCTTCATCCTTCCACGCGCCCTCCTGCCGCATCCACTGGCCATCGTCGCGACGGGCCTCTACTTCCCCCTGCCGCCGCCGGAGGCAGCGGGGGAGGGGGAAACACCAGTGGCAAACCTCACGCTCCGACCACTCAGCGCGCCCCGCCCTCGGCAGGGAACGGCAGCGGCACACTGTTTGGATCAAAGCCCGGGGCGATCTCCAGCATCCCGCTGTTCTCGGCCTGGCGCCGCAGTTCCTCGTACCAGGGCATAAACGTCTGCTCGTAGAACGCCTGGGCGTTACTACTGCTCCGTAGTTGCTCGAAACTGTCAAAGGGCCGGTTCGCTTCGCGCCCCAGGACCTCGAGCACGTGCCAGCCAAACTGGCTCTGCACACTGGTCGGGGTGTTCAGCGGCGCGGAGAAGGCTGTCTCCTCAAACTCAGGCACAAACTGGCCTCGTGGGGACCAACCCAGCTCGCCACCCTTCGCCGCCGAACCGGTATCCTGGGACCGTTCACGGGCGAGGGCGGCAAAATCAGCGCCCGCAGCCAGATCGGCCAGCACCTGGTTCACGGCGCTCTCGTCGGCCACAAGAATGTGGCGCACATTGACCATATCGGCGCGCGTATTGCGGGCGATCACCTCAAAGACAACCTGCTCACGCGCCACCTGCTCGCGCCGCACCGTCATCGCCAACAACGGGCCATCACCGCCGGGGGAAAACATCGGCAGCACCGCAGCGTCCACAGCCGACGGGTCGGCGCCGATACCGTTGCGCCGGGCATAGTCCAGCAGCAACAGATCCTGGATCAGGCGATCAAAGATCGTGGCGCGAACATTGGCCTCGTTGGCCAATTGCTCGATCTGCTCGCGGGTCTGCCCCTGCGCCACCAGATCGGCGACGCCGGGACCAATGTCGCGTTGCAGGCGCTGCTCGAAATCAGCAAGGGTGTAGGTTTGACCGCCGAAGCGCACGATCACCGGGCTATCGGGGGGCGCCAGTTGCTGGCCGTTTTGCGTGCTGGCGCATCCAGCGAGGGCAAGGGCGAGCAGCAGAGCGACGCAGAGCCGCCGGAGCGTAGCGATGGACCTGCCTGAAGCGTTCATCATAGTCTTCCAAATGGTAACAGTGAGAGCGTTGAGCTTCGATGCGTTTTGGGAACCTGGGGCGCCATCTGCCGGCAGAGACGCGAGGCATCTGCGGCGAGGGCCGCACCCTCCCACGCACCCTTCTGCCGCGTAGGTGTTCACACTTCTCCCGGGTGCGCGGGTATCCTGCCCGCATCCAGGCCATTGCGGGCGGGACGCCCGCGCGCCCGCGGTGACGCCTTACCCCACGTGTGAACACGTACTCTGCCGCACCCATTGCGCCCGCGTCGGGCATTCAGGTCAACGATCGGCGTTCCCGTTCTCGTTAAGCGAAAGGATGGCCATAAACGCCTCCTGGGGGATCTCGACATTACCGACCATCTTCATACGCTTTTTGCCCTCTTTTTGCTTTTCGAGCAGCTTGCGCTTGCGGGTGACATCGCCGCCGTAACACTTGGCAAGCACATCCTTACGCAAGGCCCGCACCGTCTCACGGGCGATCACCTTGCTGCCAATGGCCGCCTGGATCGGCACCTCGAACATCTGGCGCGGGATGAGCTGCCGCAGGCGTTCGACGAGGTCACGCCCGCGCTGGTAGGCAAACTCGCGGTGCACGATCAGCGAGAGCGCATCAACCGGCTGCTGGTTGACCAGCACATCAAGCTTGACCAGATCGGCCTCCTGGTAGCCGGCGAGCGTATAATCGAGCGAGGCGTAGCCCTGGGTGCTGCTCTTGAGTCGATCGTAGAAATCAATCACGATTTCGGCGAGCGGCATGCGGTACTTCAGCAGCACACGGGTCGGATCGAGGTACTCCATCGTCTCGAAAACGCCGCGCCGGGTGGTCACCAGTTCCATAATGGCGCCGATGTAGCGCGCCGGCGCGATGATGCTGATCTGTACGATGGGCTCCTCGATCGCGGCGATCTTGCTCACCTCGGGCATCTCCGAGGGGTTGGAGACAGTAACGATCTCGCCGTCGGTGCGCAGGACCTGGTACTCCACACTGGGCGCGGTGATCAGCAAGTCGAGGTTGTACTCGCGCTCCAGGCGCTCGCGCACGATCTCCATGTGCAGAAGACCGAGGAAGCCAGCGCGGAACCCGAAGCCGAGCGCCGCCGAACTCTCGGGCTGGAAGGAGAGCGCGGCATCGTTGAGCTTGAGCTTCTCGAGCGCGTCACGCAGTTCGGGGTAGGCGTTACTGTCCACCGGGTAGAGGCCGGCGAAGACCATCGGCTTGGCCGGGCGATAGCCGGGCAGCGGCGTCTCAGCGGGCTGATCAGCCAGCGTAACCGTATCGCCCACCTGGCACTCTTCGACCGTCTTCAGGCCGGTGGCAATGTACCCCACCTCACCGGTGTTGAGCACCGGCAGCGGCTGCATCGCGGGGCGAAAGGCGCCGATCTCCAGAGTCTCCGCCCGGGCGCCGGTACCCATAAACTGCACCCGCGCGCCAGAGGGGATGGCCCCATCCACCACGCGCACAGCGGCGATGACGCCCTTGTAGGGATCGTAGTGCGAGTCAAAGATCAGCGCGCGAGCGGGGCGCCCGGCCTGACCATGGGGGGGCGGAATGCGCCGAACGATCGCCTCGAGGATCTCCGGCACGCCGATGCCCTCCTTGGCCGAGGCCATGATGGCCTCTTCGGCGGGAATGCCGATCACCTTCTCGATCTCCTCGGCCACCTCCTCGGGGTGCGCGCCGGGCAGGTCAATTTTGTTGATCACCGGGATGATCGTCAGATCGTTCTCCAGCGCCAGGTAGACATTGGCGAGCGTCTGCGCCTCGATCCCCTGCGCCGCGTCAACCACCAGCAGGGCGCCCTCGCATGCAGCGAGCGAGCGCCCGACCTCGTAGCTAAAGTCCACGTGACCCGGGGTATCGATCAGATTGAGCATGTACACCTCACCATCGGCAGCGCGGTAGTGCATGCGCACGGCCTTGAGCTTGATGGTGATCCCCCGCTCGCGCTCGAGATCCATCGAGTCGAGGTGCTGTTCGCGGCGTTCACGCTCGGTGATCGTGCTCGTCATCTCCAGCAGTCGATCGGAAAGCGTAGTCTTACCGTGATCGACGTGGGCAATAATACAGAAGTTGCGGATCTTTGCCTGATCAGACATTGTGCGGTTCCAGGGCGGACCTATCGGCGCGCGGTTTTGCTGCTCCGCAGGCAGTATACCATTATTTGCCCCGCTCAGCCGAACGGGGAGCGCGGGTACCTGTTCAGCCGCCCCGTGGGCAGGGGGATGGGGAAACCCGGTTTCCCCGTCTGTTATACCATTTTGGATTTTAGATTTTGGATTGTGGATTGCCACGCTGGGCAGCACAACGCCTGAAATCGCTTCAGGCAATGCGGCATCATCAACGGTAATTGGTATTAGGCCCCTTTCGCGGGGCGCACAACGCCAGCATGCAACCGTGGGAGGGCTAACCCCCTCCCTGACCCTCCCCCGCTGGGGGAGGGAACGGGGCTCCTCCCCTCAGGGAGGGGGTTGGGGAAACCCGGTTTCCCCATCTGTTCACATCGGCGCTGGGGTCGCCACGCAAGCTCGGGAGCCACGTGACACGGGTATCCCACCCTCGTCAGCGTTCGAGGGCAGGCCATCCTCGCGCCCAGGGGAAGGGTGAATATACACGGGGAGAGGTTCCCGATTGCATAGTTACCAATGCTACGGTATACTTCCTGTGGTTCGGGCCGCAAAGGCTCGAACGTCGTGCGTTTAAGCCTTTGAGGAGCGATCAACGGCCATGGACCGTGTACGGGCGCGCGTGGTCATTTCGGGCAGGGTCCAGGGTGTGGGTTTCCGGGCGCACACGCGCACCCGCGCCCGTAGCCTCGGCGTCGAGGGATGGGTACGCAACCTCCCCGATGGCCGGGTTGAGGCCGTGTTCGAGGGCAGCCGCGCCGCCGTGCAGCAGATGGTGAGCTGGTGCTACAGCGGTCCAAACTACGCTGTCGTAGAGAAGGTGGATGTTACATGGGAGAATGCTACCGGAAAAGAAGGCGAATTTCATATTTCCTGGTAGCGCCCGTGCCTGAGCGGCGTCCATATCTGGCATGCTTACCCGAGGAAAGGACCCGCTGATGCCCACGTTTCGCTGGAAGCTCTTCACCAGCGCGTTGATAAGCCTGGCCATTCTGGTGCTGGCCTACCTGAATCGGGCCTGGATCGTCGAGGCCTTCAGCCTGCTCGGCGAGGCACGCCCGCTCTGGCTCGCCCTTTCGGTGATCCTGATTGGCCTTGGTTACCTCATCAGCGCACAGGTCTTCAATATTGTGCTCCGCTCGCTGGGCTATCGCATAGGGATCCTGCGGCTCTGGGCCACGGCGCTGGTGGCGATTGTGATCAGCCAGTCGGTGCCCGCCGGCGGCGTTGGCAGTTATGCCTTTCTGCTAAGCAATTTTACCCGGCGCGGGATTTCGCCGGGCGAGTCGGCGCTGATCGCCTCGCTCGAGACGCTGAGCTATGCGATCGCCATGATCCTGGTCTTTATCTTCAGCCTGATCTACCTGGCCCTTCACGGCCTGGACGCCACTATCGCCAGCCTGGTGGCGGCCCTGGTGGCAGTGACAGTGATCGGGGGCGCGATCTACCTCCTCACCCGCCCCGAGGCGGTGCTGCGGCGCTGGGCTACCCGCCTGCAACTGGGCATCGGCAGGATCTTTGGTCAGCGCTGGACGGGGGCCAGGGCCGCGCGGATCGTTACCGATCTGACGCGCGCGCGAGGCCTGCTGGCCAGCCGCCGCCGCGATGTGATCTTGCTGGTGCTGGTGCAACTGACGGCGCTGAGCGGCCACAGCCTGGCAATGCTGGCGGTGCTCACCAGCCTGGGCGTCAGCGCCAGCTTCGGGATGATGCTGGCGGCGTTTGGCATCGCCCTGATCACCTCTACGTTTAATGTCCTGCCCGGCGGCGGCGGGACGGTAGAGGCCGCACTGGTCGCTGTGCTGACCCAGCTTGGTATTGGCCCGGCGGCGCTGCCGGCGGCGATTATCTTCCGCCTGTTCAACTTCTGGCTGCTCACCCCCGTGGCGATGGCCTGCTACCACTGGCTGATGCACGAGCCGGTTAAGCCCCTGGTGTCGAGCCTCACCGCGCCTGTGGAGACCCACGTTCACGTCGAGCATTAAGGCAGTTTCAGAACCCTCCCCACCACGAGGGCTACGCCCTCCCGGGAAACAGCAGCGCTGGAGCGCCCCCACCACCGCTTGGGGGATGGGGAAACCGGGTTTCCCCACCTGTGGTGAGCTTGCCGAACCACGCCCCTCCCTGCGGGGGCGCCCGGCGCCCCCCACCACCGGTTGAGGAATGGTGAACACCTGGTCTCTCCACACCCCTGCCCGCGTGGCTGCACCGGCTGATGGTTTTTCAACCTGTACTCCGCTATCCACCCCTCCCCCGGCGGCTCAGGCGGGCCGCGCAGCGAAACCTTCAACCCGAATGGGCGCACCGCGACGCAGGCCCAGCGCCACATCGGCCCTCCCGTCGCGCACGGCGACCTCAAGGTAGCCAGCGCTGTTGATCAGCGCCAGCGCCTCTCCCACCGCCGCATCGGCAAAGGTGCGCCGCGGCGGGCCGAGATCGCGCCCGGCGGCCATGACCCGCAGGTGTGGCAGCGCCCCCAGGTCGGCCAGATCGGTGGCGCGGATATTGCTCGCGCAGTTCCCGAAGTGATCGATCACCAGAATCTCGCCCTGCAACGCGCCCGCCTCCCGGCGCACCGGCGGCACGTCCAGACGCGCCAGGTCGCTTACCGGCGGACCGAGGGCCTCGAAGGCCAGACCCGCGGCGAGGTGCGCGGCCACGGGGGTGAACACGTCGCGACCGTGGAAGGTGGGCGCGACCTGCGGGCGCCAGTAGCGACTGTCGGTCAGGCTGACGGCGCGAAAGCTCTCGGCGCCGGTAAGCAGGGGCCAGAAGACGCCGTTGTCGGGGCCGACCAGCACCTGCGGCGCGCCATCCAGGCGCACTTCAAGCGCCAACCCCCGCCGCTCACTGCCCACGCCGGGGTCCACCACCACCACGTGAATGCTGCCGGGCGGATAGAAGGGCACATAGGCGGGAAGGAGCAGCGCGCCGGCCAGCACATCCTGGGGCGGCACGGCGTGGGTGATGTCAATGAGCGTGGCCCCGGGGCAGATCCCCAGGGCCACGCCCTTCATTGCCCCGACGTAGGCATCTTCGTAGCCGAAATCGGTAAGAAAGGTGATGATCATTATTTAGTTCGCAGGGGCAGTGGTGCGCTCATCGGCGCTGGAGCCGCCACGTCCGAACCAGCGACGCCACTCGCGATGCTCCCAGACCACCAGCAACTGCGCGGCGTTGAAGATTGACGAGTAGGTGCCGCTGACCAGCCCGATCAGCATGATCAAGACGAAGTTCTGGATCGTCTCGCCACCGAAGAGCAGCAAGGCCGTGAGGGTAAAGAAGGTGGTCAACTGGGTATTGATCGAGCGCGGCAGGGTCTGCACAATACTATGGTTGACGATATCATCGAATGTCTCGGCGGGATGGCGATTGATCAGGTTTTCGCGGATGCGATCGAAGACGACGATGGTATCGTGCACCGAAAAGCTCAGGATGGTGAGCAGGGCGGTCAGGAACAGGGCATCCACCTCAAAGCGCTGGTTAAAGGTGCTGAAGATCGCCGCGATGCCAAGGACGACGAGCACATCGTGGATCATCGCCAGGATGGCGCAGATGCCGTAGCGCACGGGATGGGGCGCCCTGCGGAAGGCCCAGGTCAGGTAGAGCAGGATGATCAGCGTGGCAACGACCACGGCAATGATCGCGCTGCGGGTGCTCTCCTGACTAACTGTCGGGCCGACGCTCTCCAAACGTTCGCGCGTTACCGTACCAAACTCGGCCTGCAGGGCCGCCTCAACCGCGGCGGTCTCTTCGCGCGGACCGGTTTCGCTCAGCGGGCGAGTACGCACAATCGCATCGGCCACCTGGCGGCCCTCCAGCTCGACCTGGCTCATGCGCACCTGAGCGTTCTCGAAGCCCTGAGCGGCAAACACCGCGGCAACGGCCTCGTCGCTGATCTCACCGGGGGCCTTATCGGCGAACCGCAACTCCCACAGCGAGCCACCGCTAAAATCAATGCTCGGGCGCAGACCGAAGGCAAACTTCCCCGTGGTGACCAGGGGGTGCAGGAGCATGAAGTACATCCCCGGCAGGATCATCAGCAGGGAGAGGCCAAACCACCAGTAGCGCCGGGCGACAAGTTTTTCCATAACCGTCCTACACCACCTTGGGGCCGGCAGGCGGCGCCGCCAGCGACTCGCGGCGATCGATCCCGAAGAGCCAGGCGCGCTCCTCGCGGAACAGTGGCGCAGCCAGACGCAAGAAGGTGCGCGTAACCACGACCGCCGTGAAGAGGCTGATCAGCACACCCAGGCCCAGGGTCAGCGCGAAGCCCTGGATGATGCTCACCCCAAAATTGCTGCCGAAGACAAAGAGAACTGCGCAGGTGATCAGAGTCGAAACACTTGAATCGCGAATGGCCGGCCAGGACTCCTCGAAGCCCAGTTCCAGCGCGCTGCGAATATCGCGGCCCCGCCGGTACTCCTCGCGGAGCCGGGCAAAGATGAGCACATTCGCGTCCACTGCCAGGCCGATCGAGAGCACAAAGCCGGCAATGCCCGGCAGGGTCAGCGTAATAGGCACAAAGCGGTAGATCGCAAAGCTGATCAAGGTGTAGATGACCAGCGCCAGGGTCGCCAGCATCCCGGGGAAGCGGTAGAACAGGATCATGAACAGGGCTACAACGACCAGACCCATCGTGCCGGCAACAATACTGGCCTGGACCGACTCCTGGCCCAGAGTGGCAGTAATTGAGCGCGTGGTCTCCACCACCAGGGGCACAGGGAGCGCGCCATATTTCAACTGATTGAGGATCGCGTCGCGATCCTCCACGCTGTTGGTGGTGATCACGCCCGAGCCATCGGTCAGCGCGGCTTCGATGACCGGGCAACTGACAACCCGATTGTCGAGCACGATGCACATCGGCTGGCCGATGTTAGTGGCAGTAAATTGCGCCAGGCGCGTAGCCGACTCGCCGCGGAAGGTAAACGACACGGCGGGCCGGCTGGTGACGCCGGTCTGAGAAATGGTCGGCTGAACCGACGCGGTATCGAGGTCGGCGCCATCGGTGATGCTCGGAAAGATCGGGCCGAGGGTGGCGGGATCAACGGTTTCGGTCAGGCCCTCGGTGGCGCTCAACTGGGGCGGGTTGGGGCTGTTGCTGGTGCGAACGACCGTGCCGGGGGACAGGAACTGGCCCTGCGAGTCGATAAACTCGAGTCGTCCGGTTCCGCGCAGAGTATCAATGGCCTGCTCCGGGTTCTCCACCCCGGGCAGTTCGACAATCAACCGGTCGTTCCCGGCGAGTTGCACCACCGTTTCGCCAACGCCGAGGGCATTGACACGCCGCTCGATCACGCGGCGGGCGGTTTCCATCTGGTCGGGGGTGGTCTCGGGGTCGGTCGAGCGGAGCAGAACCTGAATACCGCCCTGGAGGTCGAGACCGAGGCGGAAGCTAACATCGCGGCCGAGGAAGGTCTGGCTTGGAACCAGATTGATCCACAGGGCCAGGGCCGTCACGACCGCGATGAGAATGAGCGAGATGATTTCCCGGTTACGCACAGGGCACCTGATTTCTGCGATGCTGTGGCAAGAACCGCGGCATTATAGCGGCGCGCGCAGGGGCTGTCAACCGGCATGTCATACCGCCAGCAGACGACGAATGGCGGATCGCCGCGGTAGCGTTTCGATGCCCGGGCGATGGCGCGTATACAGTCTGTTCACTTCCAACCGGCACTACTGACCGGCCGCCCGCAGGGCCGCCTCGATAGCGCCAGGAAGACCGCGCATATCCACGATCTGGCCATTCACATTGAAGGTCGGCGTGGCATTCACCCCGGCAGCGAAGGCCGCCTCGGCAGCCGCGGTAACGGCCTGAGCCTGGGCGCCGCTGCTCATACAGGCGTCGAAGGCGGCGCGATCGAGGCCCAACTGCCCGGCGTAGCCACTGAAGACATTCTGAACATTGTTTAGGGTCGCCCACTGCTGCTGGTTCAGGTAGAGCATATCGTGCATCTGCCAGAACTTGCCCTGCTCGCCCGCGCAGCGCCCGGCAGCGGCGGCAGCAACGGCGTGCTTGTGGCTATCGAGGGGCACCTCGTGATACACGAACCTGACTTTGCCGGTCTCGATGTAATCGCGCAAGATGATCGGCGCCATGTTCCGATCGTAATAGGCGCAGGAGGGGCACTGGTAATCGGCGTATTCGGTCACGGTCACCGGAGCCTCGGGGCTGCCCTTGTACCAGAAGCCTTCGGCAGTCTGGCCCACCGGCACGGTTGGTGCAGCAATCGGCGGGGTAGCGCGGCTCCGCAACAGGTAGGTGGCGAGAAAGGCTATGCCTATCAGCACAACGGCGCCAACCACGAGGTAGAAGGGGAGGAGAGGATTCTGCTTGCGCGCAGTGACTTTGCGCCCGCGCTGACCCGAGACGCTGCTCATTACGGTTTCTCCGCGTTGTTACGTGATCGGTACAATACGCTGCACGTGATCCATCGTGATGATAATGCTGGATGCGGCAAAAAAGTACAGAGTAACGATTTTTCTCCCCGCAACAAACCATCTGTTTTCAGGGTGAACCCGGGGAAACCTGGTTCTCCCACATGGGCTACGTTCGTCGAACCATGCCTCGATCCAGGAGGGTTGGCGAGGATCGCACCCTCCGGGACCCTTCCGGGTAGCCCGCGGGCATATTAACAAAGGCATTATAGTCAGTCGCGAGTCGGGCGTCAACACGAGTCTGGCGGGTCGTTCCAGGTTCCCCTTGACAGTGATGCCGTGTCTCAGCTAGACTCGCATCTCGACACTGAGGTGAAAATACGGGGAAACCGGGTTTCCCCATCCCCCTCCCTGAGGAGGGTTTGGGCGTAGAGACGCAGCGGCGCTGCGTCTCTACGCCCTCCCAGAGATACCCCATAGTCATCGCGGCGTTGTGCGCCACGCGCATGGGCGTCTAACGTGAACATATAGGGAAACCGGGTTTCCCCATACCCCCGCCCACGGGGCGGCAAGCCCTCCCCACCGGGAGGGTTTGGGGGGCGCAGCCCTCCCAGGAAACAACCCACCAGCAGGGAGGGTTTGGGAGGGCTACGCCCTCCCAGAACAATAATATTTTCATTCGCTCCCCCTTTCCCTGAGCAGGAGAGAGGGTCCGGGGGGTGGAGTGAAGCGGCCGTGGCCAAAAAAATCTACCCGTGAAAGCCACAAAGACAGAGGTATGGTATTGTAATCCAGGCATCGTTACATTCACACAAGGGAGGCAGGGGGGTGAGGACAAGGACGCCATCCGCCAGAACACCTGAAAGGGAGGCGGGTCCGGGAGGGCGTAGCTTTCCCCAAACTCTCATAACGTGGACCGGAGGTTCTGTGAAGTCAGCACCTGTCAGGCTGCTGGTGGCCCTCGCGTTGCTCCTGCTCACTGCCTGCGCCGCGCCGGCAAGCGTTCGCCCCACGGAGCGACCCGATGGCGCCCTGGTAGCACAGACAACCTCCGAACTCACCGTGGCGGCGGCGGCCGATCTGACGCCAGCGTTCCAGGAACTGGGCGCCCTGTTCGAGCAACAAACCGGCATCCGGGTCATTTTCAACTTCGGCTCAACCGGCCAGCTTGCCCAGCAGATCGAGCGCGGCGCGCCGTTCGATCTGTTCTTTGCGGCGAATAAGTCGTTTATTGAGGACCTCAACCGCAACGGGCTGGTCATCGCCGATACTATGGAGATATACGCCCAGGGCCGCCTGGCACTCTGGAACCGTCGCGACAGCCCGCGCAAACTAGAACGCATCGAGGATCTGGCCGATCCGGTCTTTGAACGGATCGCGATTGCCAACCCCGAGCACGCGCCCTACGGCCAGGCGGCGAAGGAGGCGCTGGAGCGCGCTGGCATCTGGGAAACCGTCGAACCGCGGCTGGTCTTCGGCGAAAATGTTGTCCAGGCGCTCACTCTGGCCGACACGGGCAATGTTGATGTCGCCATCGTGGCACTGTCCCTCAGCGTCCAGAGCAACGGTTTCTGGACGGTCGTTCCGGCGGAGCTGCACCCCGATCACCCCTTGATCCAGATGGCAGCAGCGATTACGGGCACGCCGCACGAGACTGCGGCTCGCCAGTTCATCGCCTTTGTCAACGGCCCCGACGGTCATGCCATCATGAAGAAGTACGGTTTTATGCTGCCCGGTGAGATCCCCGAATGAACTGGCCGGCGTTCTGGCTCTCACTCCAGGTAACGACGATCGCGACGATCTGCATCACGGTCATCGGCCTGGCCCTTGCCCTGCTGCTGACCCGCGTCCGACTGCCGGGGCAGCTTGTGATCGAAACGATCCTCCTGCTGCCGCTGGTGCTCCCGCCAAGTGTGATTGGCTACTATCTGTTGCTGGCACTGGGCCGCGGAAGCCCCCTGGTGGAATGGTTCAACGTGCGCATCCTGTTTACCTGGCCGGCTGCTGTGGTCGCGGCGACGGTGGTGGGGCTACCGTTGATGATCCAGAGCAGCCGGGCGGCGCTGGCAAATGTTGATCCGGTGCTGGAAAATGCGGCGCGCACTCTCGGATCAAGCGAGTGGCGGATCTTCTGGCAGATCACCCTGCCACTGGCCCGGCGCGGCATCCTGGCAGGGATGATACTCGGCAGCGCGCGGGCGCTCGGCGAGTTCGGCGCAACCCTGATGGTCACCGGCAACATCCCCGGGCGCACCCAGACCCTGCCGGTGGCGATCTACGATGCTGTTCAGGCCCAGCGCTACGCCGACGCCCACCTGATGGTGCTGGTGATGACCGGCCTGGCTTTTGCCGGCCTGCTCTGGGTGCGCTGGATCGAACCACCGCCGCAGCGCTATCGTCCCGAGGGCCGCTCCGAAGAGGGGGCGAGTGATGGGTGAGGGGCAATCCGGTCCGCGCCCCGGCGCGGCGCTGTCAATACCCCTTTTCACCGGGTTTATACCAATTACCGTTGATGATGCCGCATTGCCTGAAGCGATTTCAGGCGTTGTGCTGCCCAGTGTGGCAATCCACAATCCAAAATCTAAAATCCAAAATGGTATTACGGGCGGACAGACCATCCGAGCCAACGTGGTGTGTACCGCATTGGAACGCCCCCGCGCGTGGCTCTGCCAGGGGTGAGGACCACCCAGCGCATCCCAACGCCATACCGCCCGTCGGCGCCCATATGCTTTGTCCGCCCAGGGACGAAACCGTACGTATTCACGTGTGGGGTAAGGCGTCCCGTCTGCAATGGCCTGGATGCGGGCAAGATGCCTGCGCACCCGGGAGAAGTGTGAACACGCACACGAAACTGTTTTCATCCCCGTAGCGCGCGGCAAAGCCGCGACGGCCTCCGAGGAGATACGCCATGGGCCCACACCTCCAGGTCGACATCGAAAAACGCCTCGGGCCGCTGACGCTCCAGATGCAGTTCAGCGTCGCAGCGGAGATCCTGGTGCTCTTCGGGCCATCAGGGGCCGGCAAGACCCAGACGCTCCAGGCCATCGCCGGGTTGATGCGCCCGGATCGGGGACGAATCGCCCTGGACGACACGCTCTTCTTTCGGCGCGAAGCAGGGCTGCGACCGGTTCATCTCCCGGCGCGCAAGCGCCGGGTCGGCTATGTTTTTCAACAGTACGCGCTCTTCCCCCACCTGACCGCGCTGGCGAACGTGGCCTTTCCGCTGGCCGGGCAGCGCGACGCGCGCGACCGCGCCCTGGCGCTGCTGGAGCGGATGCGCCTCGGGCACCTGGCCCAGCGCATGCCCCACGAGCTGTCGGGTGGCCAGCAACAGCGTGTAGCCATTGCCCGCGCCCTGGCCGCCGAACCGCGCGTGCTGCTGTTCGACGAGGCCTTCGCCGCGCTGGACCGGCGCATCCGCGAACGCCTCCACGCCGATCTGCGCGCCCTCCAGGCTGAGCAGCAGTTGATCGTCATCTACGTGACCCATAACCTCGATGATGCCTTTGCGGTGGGCCACCGGCTCGCGGTGGTGCGCGACGGGCGCGTCGAGCAGATCGGGCAACTTGACGATGTTTTCACCTGTCCGGCGAACCGGCGGGTGCTCGAGATCCTGGGCATACCCAATGCGATTGCCGCGCGGGTGGTCGAGGTCACGCGCGGGCAGACAGTGCTCGACTGGGATGGGCGACTGCTGACCGCGCCACCGCTGGATCTGCCGCCGGGCGCGGAGGTCACGGCCTACATCCGTCCCGAAGATATCCGCCTGGTCTACCCGGACCGCCCGTTGAACCGCATGCTTGGCCAGAACCTGATCGAGGGCCAGGTGATCGAGCGACGCCCGGGACGGCACCTCCACCACTTGCGGGTCGCCCTCAGCGACGGCCACCTGGTCGAGATAGCGCACCCGGCATCGTCCTACACCACCCTGCCGTTGCCCCCCGGCACGCCGGTGCGACTGGTGCTGCGTAAGGAGAGCATCGTCGTGATCGCGCCCAGGGCCGCCACCCGGCAGCAGGAGGCGCCGATCTACGCGAGCGAGTCGCCAGACGGCGCGCCGGAGTGGGGAGGGTGATGGGGCAACCAGATCGCCCCCTCATACCATTTTGGATTTTAGATTTTGGATTGTGGATTGCCACGCTGGGCAGCACAACGCCTGAAATCGCTTCAGGCAATGCGGCATCATCAACGGTAATTGGTATCACATGCTGCCGGGTTCAGGGGCGGACAGAACGTATGGGCGCCGACGAGCGGTATGGCGTTGGGATGCGCTGGGTGATCCTCACCCCCGGCCCCCTTCGACAGGCTCCAGCTTCGCTGGAGAGCCTGCGCTGAGCCTGTCGAAGCGGGGAGAGACCAGAGCCGCGCGCGGGGGCGTTCCAATGCAGTACACGCCACCCTGGCTCGGATGGTCCGTCCGCCCTTGAAGCGGGAAGAGTCAGGGAGGGCTTTCGGGCACAGCGTCGGGTTGCCCCTCCCCCTTCCGGCGCGGGACCGGTCAGGGAGCACGGGGCACCCGAGTTTCTCCACTCGCAGATCAGGAACATTTCCCGCATCTCCCCGTCAGCGACTTTCTGTACCATGCCTTCTGGCAGAAGCCGGGTCGGTTCTGAACGGCTTCTGCTTGAGGGCGGGAAGCGCAGTTCCTCCACATCCCCGGGTTTCCGCCTGACGGTCAAAGGTGCGTAGAACCCGCTGTTCCCCACCCTCCTCCACCCGACCCCTCGTCAGGGCCGGGAGACCGGGACAACCTGGTTTCCTCCGGTCGTGTGGACCTGCGCTCCAATCCGGTACGCACACCAGCCGGCGTGCACCGGAACGCCATTGCGGCAATCTGCAATCCGAAATGGTATGAACCAGGGGTGGGGCCTCTCTGACCAGTCATACAATTTTTGGTTTTAGATTTTGGATTGTGGATTGCCACACTGGGCAGCACAACGCCTGAAACCGCTTTAAGCAATGCGGCATCATCAACGGTAATTGGTATCAATCCACAATGAGGAGAAGGATGTCCAGAGCAATGTTGCGTCTTGCGTGTATCCTGGGCTGCTGCCTGGGGCTGATTGGCGGAATTGCGCCGAGCGCGGCTGCGCCGGTTCGACCGTTTATGCCGGTGACGCTATCTGCGGAAGAGCATACTCGCGCCAACGCTGACCGGGCCGCGTCTCTCCCGACGCCGGCACAGGCCGCCAACCTGGTGCAGGATGGTGGCTTTGAGCAACAGGGCGCAGGCTGGGAGGGCTGCGGCAATGCAGGCCTGGTGGATGCCCAGTCTGCCGGGGCTGTGGCTGTCTATGCCGGGCGCTACGCCGCCTTCATGGGCGCTGGCGCAGACGGCAGCGATTGCCCGCGCCTGCCGGACAACACGACTCCCCGGCAACTCCTGAGCCAGGAGCTGAGCATTCCCGCCAGCGCCGGGGCGGTCACCGTCTCATTCTGGTTCCGAGCCGAAGCAGGCACTGGCGTGGACGTGTTTCTGGCTCGCGGCCTGTACCAGTTCGATCCGGATCTGGGCGGGGTGAAGCTCGGGAGCTTTGCCACTGACCAGCCGCCGGGCTGGCAGCTCTACCGCACCGTGCTGACGGGCGATCAGCTTGAGCGGGTGCGCGGGCAGAGGGTGCGGTTCTCGATTGTGATCCAGGGGAACACGGCAGTAGACCCCGATGCGGTGTTACTGATCGACGAGGTGCAGGTGCTCGCCACCGATGGGCGCACGACTGCATCGCCGCTGCCCCCGGCGCTCCGCGGCGATGGCAGCCGTCCCCTGGCGGCAATCCGCGCCGAGGCGGGCGGCAACCGCTGGCTCTACCGGATGGATCCCGACGGAAGCAATCAACAACTGATCTATCGGGGCCTGCTGAACAACGTTCGCTACCCGGCCTGGTCGCCGGATGGCCGGCGTCTCGCCGTAGCCGACTACAACACCTGGCCCTGGCCCACCCCCGATCCCGATCCGCAGAACAATCTGAGCGCGGCTGCCGTGACGGTGCTCAACGCTGATGGAAGCGAGCCACAATCAATTTATCAGACCCAGAGTCGGAAAGGCTCGCGCTGCCCGTTCGTCCCGGGGCCGGGGCAACGTGAGGAACCGTCGCAGATTGTGCGCGTGTCCAATGTTGCCTGGATGCCGGACAATCGTCAGGTAGTCCTTACCAGGGTGGGCTTCAACGCCTTCTGCAATGGGCAGATCAGTGGTGGATTGGCCGACCTGCTGCTTTCACTCTCACCGACGTCGCCCCTGGCCTCCTCTGCCAGTAACCCGAGCGTCAGCCGGAACGGGCAGGTACTGTTCGATGGCTTTACGGTTGGCGCCAGCCGGGCCGCCGGTGTGTGGGAACTCGACACCAGTGTCCAGCCGGCCCGGGAGACGCGCCTGCTACCCAACCCCGCCGATCGGGAGCCAGTCTGGGCGCCCGATGGTCAGCGCTTTGCCGTGGTGCGGATCACCACCAGCCCCTCGGCAGGTATCAGCGAACGCACGTTTGCCATTATGCTCTACAATCGTCAGGATCTGGCCAACCCACGTATGCTGTTGTTTGCCGATCACGGACGGAGCATCGGCAGGGTGAGGTGGTCGCCGGATGGGGCGTATCTGGTGTACACGCTGGAGCGCTTCGATGGCCGCAGCGACATCTGGTGGCTGGAGGTGGCCACCGGCGCTACCGGACCGGTCACCAGCGACGGCGCCTGGCTGGAGGCGGACTGGCGACCCGCATCTCAATCATCTCAATCTCAGGTCTTCCTGCCGGTGGTGCTGGTGCGCAACTGAAGCCGGTTCGCCGGCAGCGATGCGCTGTTGATCCGAGGCTCTCACAAGCACCGGGGCCGGGTCACAACTTCCGAACCTCGCCGCCCCCCGCTCCGCCTGGTGGAGCGGGGGGCGGGCGTTAGACGCAATACGCTTCCGCCCAGCTCCCCCCTGCGGCATCACGCTCCAGCGCGAAGCTCTGGTTGCAGGCTCGTGCTCCCCCCAAAGTAACATTGACGAGGGTGATCATCGTCGTGTACAATATCCTGGACCACACAATCTTTCTTTTTTCTGTCATTATCCTGTAATTTTTCGTTCTTGCCAGAGATATCCCCTACCGACTATAGTAGACTGGCAGAGGACGAAGGCTTCAGAGTACGAGCGGCTATCGGAAACCAGGAAAGGGATCGCCCATGGAGCGGATCACTATTCGCGATCGAACACTTATTCCACCATTTTCTGAACCCGCTCGCGAACTACGAATCCTGAACAAGCCGCTGTGGCTCCTGCAGCGCGATCTATTAAAAAATTATTGCAAGGGCAGCATTGAGATCAATTCCATTGATGAGCTTAATAAGTCTGTGGTTGCCGATAGTGAAGAACTTCTCATTCATCGCGACAATCTATATTTTAACGCGGCGCTTATTGACGAATTCATCAGTCGCGCCCGGGCCACGGGGCGCCCGTGCCAGATCGCCTTCACCCTGGCCGACCGGAGCATCGAGCGGCACGCGATGCAGCTCTGCTCCGGCATCGTTCGGCGCGATGAGGTAGCCTACATCCACAATGGTCAGGAACAGCGCGGCAGCGTGCGCGTGGCTGAGCTGTACTACTTCCCCGCCGGGCGGCGGGAGACGCCCGTTCCGCTGGTGATCGAAACGGAAAGCCACGAGATGGGCTACTACCGCATCCCCAGTTACATGGCCCACAAGGGCGAACTGACCTATCAGATCCCCATTCGAGCCTTTCTCTCGCTCGAAAGCTGGCTCCACGTGCTGATGGCCAACGTGATTATGGGCGTGTTTTCCATGGCCGCGGCCCAGGACAAAAAAATGAGCCAGGCCCGCCTCGCCAACATCAAACACTGGCAACCCGGCGAGTGGCGGATCTTCTTCGAGAAGCTCAGCTTTTCGGCGGCAACCCTCTGGCAACGGCTCAATCCGTTTGAAGCCCCCTGGCGCAATCATTTTCTTTCCTCCAGGGCCCTGGTTAAAGTCGGAAAACGTTGTTCCATTGATCCTACGGCAATTATTCACGGCCCCACTATCATCGGCGATGATGTGTACATCGGCCCTGGTGTGGTGATCGCCAATAGTATTATCGGCAACGGTGTCAATATTATGCAGGGCGCTCAGATTATGTTGAGCGTGGTGAGCGACCGGTGCTTCCTGCCGTTCAATGCCGGGCTGTTTATGACCACGCTGATGGAGAACAGTATGGTGGCCCAGAACTCCACCCTGCAACTCTGCGTGGTCGGACGCAATACCTTTATTGGCGCCAATAACTGTTTTACCGATTTTAACCTCCAGAACGAACCGATCAAGATCGTCCATCAGGGGAAGCTGGTTGAGGTCAACCTCCCGGTGCTCGGCTCGGCAGTGGGGCACAATGTCAAGATTGGCAGCGGCTTCATTGTCTACCCCGGTCGCATGATCGAATCGAATGCTGTTATAATCTTCGACAATGACAAGAATCTGATACGCACGACGGTAGCCGGTCACGATCTGGAGGATGTAGACAAGGCTACAGGAGAGCCACGACGGATTATCTACCACTGGCCCAATGTCTACGACAACCCGGCAGAGCGTCATGTCGCTCCTCAGCCGCCCGCAGGCCCTGCCACGCCACCCGCCAGCAATGGACGGGTCGCTGGCGCTGCCATCCGCACGGACCACGAGGAGACAGGCGAGGTCGCCGTCCCTGGCGTGTACAACCAGCGTCCCTATCGACGTCATCGCTATCTCAAGGAGGACCGTCCGTGAGTAAAGAGCGTATTCTGGTGGTTGAGGATCAGGCTGATATTTCCAGCCTGCTGAAGATCTATTTTACGTCCCAGGGCTATGAGGTGTATACGGCTATGCGCGGTGCGGCAGCGCTCGAGATCTGTAGCAAGACGCCGCCCAATCTCGCGCTGCTGGATGTGATGCTCCCCGATATGGAGGGCTATGAGATCGGCAAGGCTCTGCGGGCCAGCCCGCGCACGCGCCATATTCCGATCATCTTCCTGACCGCCCGCGGCGAGCGCGCCGACCGCCTGCGCGGCCTGGGGGAGGTGCAGGCGCAGTATTACATCGTCAAGCCCTTCGATATCGAAGAAGTGCACACGATTGTCAAGAACCAGCTCGAGGAGGCCCGGCGCAAGAACCAGTTGCACCCGGTCACCAATTTGCCCACGGCGGATCTGATCACCGATCAGTTGCGCTCGCTGCGCTCAACTGAGGGCTGGGCGATGGCCCTGATCCACATTAATGGCTTCGAAACCTTCACCCAGAGCTACGGCCCGGTTGTTGGCGAGGATGTGCTGAAGTTTACCGCTCTGCTGCTGAATGAGGCAATTAACGAACTAGGCAGCAATGAAGAGTTCGTGGGCCAGATGGTCGTCGGGCCGGATTTTGTCGTGACCTCGACCCCGGAGCATATCCGGTCGATCTGCGAGCGGCTGATCGGGCGCTTCGATGACGAGATCGGGTTGCACTACAACTTCAAGCACCGCAAACAGGGGTACATTGAAGTGGCCGACGAAACCGGCAGTCTGCGCCAGGTGCCGCTTATGTCGCTCTCCATCGGGGTGATTACCAGCGAGGATGGGCCGTTCTCGGATATTCGCGAATTGAGCGAGCTGGCCGAGGAGGTCCGCCAGCGGGCTGTGCAACAGGCCCGCGAGCAGGGTCGCAAGAGTGCCGTTGCCTACGGACGGCGCTAGCGGAATTGCAGATTGCAGATTTGCGATTAAGGGACGCCCGCCCATCCCGCGCCTTACGTTCCAGACATCCTCTGCCGGAGCGCTCCCCGGCAGGTCGGATCGTCCCGGTACGCTTTATGGATATGACTATCGCCTCGACCGGCTGGGAGTTGCTCGCTCAACTTGCCACGTGGGCCCAGAACGGGGCGACCGCCGTTGACGCCGAGGGCTACGCACGCCGCCTTGGCAATCTGGTGGCGCGCTTCCTGCCCGCCCCGAGCGGACGCCTCGAACTGATCGAGGACGGGCTGATCGTTGCCGAGGCGCGCTGGGGCGATGCGGCGCCCGAAGATCCGACGCCCCTGCTCCTGCAGGTGGAGGGGGAACTGCTCGGGCGGTTGCACCTCGGCGGAGGCGCCGCGCGCCTGGACCCGGCCTTTGCCCAGGCCCTTGCAGCCCAGCTTGCCCTGCTATTGCAGACCAGGCGCCGGGATGAAGAGGCGACCCTCACCGAGCAGATCCGCGCCCTGGTGTCCGTCAGTCTGGAGCGGGTGGGAAGCCTCGAGAGCCGCACCCTTCTGCAAGCCTTGCTGACCCGGGCGGCGCCGTTGATCGGGGTGGAGAGCGGCGCCATTTACACCGTTGAGGAGGCCGATGGCCAGTTGCTGCTGCTGGCCGCCAGCGACGGTGCGTTCCAGTTCCCCAGCGCCCTCCCTCTGAGCGGCTCCAGCCTCCTGACCCGTGTGGCGACCACGCGCGCCCCTGAAGTCGGCAGCGTTCACCCCGCGGGGCGTCGCCGCGGCGTCTCCTCCTATGGGGAGCGGGCGGCGTTCGCCGTGCCGCTCCTCGTGCAAGATAGTCTGATCGGTGTGCTGGCGCTCCTGCTCACCGGCGCGGGTGCCCCGCGTCGCCTGCGTCGCCTCGCCAGCCTGTTTGCCGCCCAGGCCGCGCTCATTGTGCGAAATGCCCGGCTCTTCAGCCGGGAACAGCAACGGGCGCGCGAGCTGTTTGTGTTGTACGAGATCAGCCAGGCGATCCATACCGATACGCAAATTGAGAGCGTGCTCAACCGGGCCACCGAGAACATCGCCGCCGCCCTCGGGGCCGATTATTGTCTGGTGCTGCTGCGCGACGACCACACCGCCGACACCCTGTATGTTGCCGGCTTGTTCAATGAGAGCGGCCCGGAGCATCACGCCGGCAAAGGTATGCAGGCCAGACTGATCGGCGGCGCAGACGTGCTGGCCCACGTGGGATTGAGCGATCACGTGGTCATCGAGGATACGGCCGCGATCGCCGAACACCATGCCCTGGCGCGCTACCTGGCCGACGACGGCTGCCGCAGCGCCCTGTTGCTGCCTCTGCGCGGCAAGGCCGATCTGATCGGCCTGATGGTCATTGGCTTCGCCCGCCCGCGTCGGCCTCTGCCCTCGGCTGAACGCAACCTGGCCCAGGTGCTCGCCACCCAGGTAGCCACGGCCATTTTCAATCGCCGGCTCTACCTGGCCGAGCGGCAGCGGGCCAGTGAACTCGAACTGCTCCAGCAGATGAGCCAGCGCCTGAATGCCGGCCTTGATCTGGACCAGACGCTGGCGGCGATTCTAGAAGGGGTCCAGTCCCTGGTACGCTTTAGCGGCGCCCAGATCAGCCTCTACGACCGGCGCACGCGCCTGCTGCGCCCCGGCGTGCGCTGGGGCCTGTCGGGTTCAGAGTGGCAAACTATCGGCCCCGATGAGCGGTTTCCGCCTGGCCGGGCGTCGCTGCGAGTGGATGATCTGCAGCAGCTCGGGCCTGAGATGCAGCAGGTCGGCCACCTGAGCGAGCTGCGTTTCGACGATGGGTTGCCGGTGCGGGCCTACCTGGGCGTACCGCTGCGCCTCGGCGATGAGACCCTGGGCCTGCTGGAGCTGTTCTCGGTCCGGCCCTCGGCCTTCAGTGACAGTGACACGCGCCTGCTGACGATTATCGCCGGGCAATCGGCCCAGGCGATTGCCAATGCCACCCACTACGAGCAGACCGACGCCAGTCTCCGCGCGCGTATCGAGCAACTGCGCGCCCTGCAACGCGTCTCGAGCCAGCTTGCGATTACCCTGGATCGCTCCGAGATCCTCGAGTATGTGCTGGAGCAGGCCCTGCGCGTCACCGGCGCCACCCAGGCGTTGATCGCCCTGCGCGCCGCCGAGGGCGCCACCGACCGCCAGGTGGCCCTCGATGCTCTCGGTGGGCCGTATGCTCCGGAGATCTACCAGCGCTCGCTCGACGATGCGGGCGCCGCTGAGGATGAACTGTACGTGGTGGTGGAGGCTGTCGGCTTCGGCGAGTCGCATCGCACCAGCCTGATCGGCAACCCGCTCCCCAGAGGGCTGCTCACGGCCTACAACGCCCTCGCCCGCCGCGAGCCGGAAATCTGCCACGAGCTTGACCCCGCCGAACTGGTGGTGGCGCGCGCGCCTGCAGCGCGTTCGGCCCTCGCTGCGCCGATTTTCTACCAGGCCGGTGTCTACGGCGTGATGCTGCTGCTGGCGCCACGCCCGCGCGCCTTCGACCACGACGCCGTCGAGTTCCTCCGCGCTCTCTCACACCAGACCGCAGTGGGCATTGGTAACGCCCAGCGCTACGCCGAACTCGAACACCTCTACCGCATTCAGAAAGGCCGCGCCCAGATCCTCAACAATGTGCTCGAAATCGGGCAGGCCCTGCGCGCCGACCGCAACCTGGCCAGCCTGCTCGAGCAGATCGGCTACAGCGCGGTCGAGTCGGTCAACTTCCGCACCGTGATCTTCTGCGTCAGAGACCGGGAACGGCCCGACCAGCTTCGCGCCGTTGCCGCCGCAGGCATTCCGCTGAGCGAGCAGGAACGCATGGCCCGCACGCCGCTACCAGTGGAACTGGCCGTCCGTTACCTGGACCCGCGCTTCCGCGTGGGACGCTGTTACTTCGTGCCGGCTGAAGAGACCCGCACGCTCGAGGCCGGGTTCGCCACCGATATCTTTAGCTATCTGCCGTTCAACGACGCACGTGGCCCCCACGAATGGCAGCCAGAGGATCGTCTGTGCGTGCCGCTCTACTCCACCGAAGGGTCCCTGCTGGGCCTGATGTTCGCCGGTGACCCGCAGGACCGCCGCCGGCCCACGCCGCGGGGGGTGGAACCGCTGGCGATTTTCGCCGATCAGGCCGCGATCGCGATCGAGAACCACCTGCTGCTTGACGATGCCCACGCTCGTGCCGAGGAGATGGCTGCGCTCTTTAAGGTTGGCGCCGCTGCTACCTCTACCACCAACCTCAACACTCTCCTGCAGCGGGTCTACGAAGAGATTGTGGCCTACCTCGGCACGCCGAGCTACTTCTACATCGCTAGCTACCGGCCTGAAACTGAGCAGATCCGCTTCGAGCTGTTCATGCGCCGGGGTGCGGTGCTTGCCACGGCACACCAGTTGACCGCGCCAAAGGCCGGATTGACTGCCCTGATTATCGAGAGCGGCGAAGCGCTGCTGATCGGCGACCTTCAGAACGAACCGCACTACCTGGCCCAAACCATAAACTATGCCGAGGGCGATCCGCCGACCCGTTCGTGGCTCGGCGTGCCGCTGATCAGCCAGGGCCGCGTCATTGGCGTGCTGAATGTGCAGGACGTTGCGCCAAACGTGTTCACCGAACGCGATCGGCAATTCCTCACCGCCCTGGCCAACCAGCTCGCCATTGCCATGGAGCGCGCTACCCTGTTCAAGGAGCGCGAGCGGCGCCTGGCGGAACTGAACATCATCAACCGCATCGGCCAGATCACCAGCTCCACGCTCGACCTGGAGCAGATGATCCGCCAGACCTACCTGCAACTGGCGGCCTTTTTACCGCTCGATTCGTTCTTCATCTTCGTGTACCACGAAGATGAGAACCTTATTTCGCTCTCGCTCGAAGTTGACGAAGGGGTCGAGGAACTGGACCGCCAGCCGCGCACCCCGACTCCGGGGAGTCTGGTTGAGGCGATCATCCGTACCCGGCGTCATTTGCGCTTCGACGATCTCGGTCGCGAGTATCGCGAGCTGGGGTTCTCGCTGGCGCCGTTCAGCAGTGAGAAGCCCTCCGCAGCCTGGCTGGGCGTGCCGTTGCTGGTGGGCGATGGGAGTGTGGTCGGGGTGATCGCGGTGATGAGCTACGAGCCGGGGATCTACGGCGAGCGCGAGCTGGCATTTATGACCACCGTGGCCAACCAACTGGCTCTCGGCGTCCACAATGCCCGGCTGCTTGCCCAGGCCCGCGAACAGGTCCACCGGCTCGAACTGCTCAACCGCGTATCGGTTGTGGCCGCTGCCGAAACTGATGTGCAGCGAATCTACCAGGTGATCGTTGATGCCATGGCCAACGCTACGGGGGTGGACCAGGCGCGCCTGGTGATCTACGATCGCGAACGGGGTGTTGCCCCGGCAGTCGCCGAACACGTCCCCTCGGGCATTCTCGACCAGATCGAGGTGCCGATTGCCAATAATCCCGCCGTGGCCTGGCTCGATGAGCACAAGACGCCCCTGGTATCGCTTGACGCACAGCACGACCCGCTGTTCGCCCCGTCGCACGCCACCTTTGCTCAACTCGATATTCGCTCGATCGCCACCGTGCCAATCATCATTGATGGTCAGGTGATCGGCGCCGTGGGCCTCGACTTCGTGGGTCGCCGGGGCGCCTTCCAACCGCAGACGCTGACCCTGTGCCAGACCATCGCCAACCAGACCAGCACGGCGATTGCCCGCGCCCAGGCCTTTGCCGCCGCTCAGCGCAACGCCGCGGCGTTGGAGCAGAAAGTCGCCGAGCAGACGACGTTGCTCGATGCGGCGCGCATCCTCTCCTCACTCCTGCGCCCGCAGGAGGTGCTGGATAAGTTGATGGAGCTGGTGAGTCGGCGTCTGAACGTGAGCACCGTTGCCCTCTGGACGATCAACGACGAGCGGGTGCTGGTACCCGCGGCCCTGAATGGCATCGCCCTTGAGCAGGCGCGCCATATGCGCGTGCCTGTAGGTCAGGGGTTCACCGGTCGCGTGGCCGAAACCGGCAAACCGCTGGTGATCGACGACGTGAACCTGGCAGGCGGCTCACTTTTCCCCGACTTCCAGCGCGCCAATAACCTGATCTCCTACCTGGGCGTGCCGGTGATCTACCGTGAGCGGATCGTCGGCGTGCTCAGCGTGATGACCAATGCCCCGCGGCGCTTCACTGCCGATGAGCAGGCGCTGCTGGCGGGCCTTGCCAACCAGGCAGCCACCGCCCTGGAGAATGCGCGCCTGTTCGAAGAGCGTGAGCAGCGCATCAACGAACTCACCACGATCAACAAGATCAGCGCCGCCGTCAACGCCTCGCTGGAACTCCAGACTCTGTTGGAGCGGTTGCACGCCGGGATCGGCGAGGTGATTGATGTGAGCACTTCGCTGATCGGCATCTACGAGGCTCAGCGGGATACGCTGCACTTTCCGCTGGCCTTTGATCGCGGTCGGCCGGTGTCGGCGCCTGCGCGGGCGCATCCGCAGGGCGCCAGTGGCTGGGCCATCCACAACCGTCAGTCGCTGCTCATCCATACGCCCGGCGAGGCGGCCCAACTGGGGCTGGATCTGGCCGATGACCGGATCTGCGCCGGCCCGGACGCGCAGTCCTTCCTGGTCACCCCGATCCTCTTCAGGAACGATGTGCTCGGGGTGATCAACGTTCAGAGCCAGACGCCGCGCGCCTTCGACGAGAACGCCCGGCGCTTCCTTGCCACGGTTGCCAATCAGGCCGCCGTGGCCCTGAACAACGCGCGTCTGTTCAGTGAGGCGCGCCAGCACGCCTATGAAATGACCACCCTGTTTGAGGTCACCCAGAGCCTCTCGGGCACCCTTGATCCCGACGAGGCGATGCACCTGGTAGCCGATGCGGCGCTGAACCTGCTGAGGGCCGAACTGTGTGCGGTGCTGCGGCTCGACCGTCAGGGGCGCGTGGCGCAGCAGGTGCTGGTCGAGCGGCACCGCCGCCGTGATGATCTGCACATCAACTTCCGCCTCGATGGGATGACAGCCCGATTGCTGGCAAGCAGCCAACCCCTGGCGGTCAGTGATCTTCACGCGCATGCCGACTCGAATCCTGATGCCGTGAGCCTCGGTATTCGCAGCGCCCTGGGCATTGCGCTCGGGCCACCCGATGAACGGCTGGGGGTCCTGTGGGTCGGCAACTGGTATCCGCACGAATGGAGCAGCCACCAGATCTCGCTCTGCTCGATCCTGGCCAATCAGGCTGGCCAGACCCTCCAGAGCGCGCACCTGTTCCAGCTCGAGCAGCAACGGCGGCGCCTGGCCGATACGCTGCGCGATGTGGCCCAGTCGTTCACGTCTACCCTGGCGCTCAAGGAGATCCAGACGCTCATCCTCGACCAGTTGAGTCGTGTGGTGGTCTACGACACCGCTGCCGTGCTGCTCCGCGACGAGGGCTACGGGCATCTGCACATCACCGAGGCGCGCGGGTTGGAGGCGACCGGGCTGCTAACCGCGAGCTTTGCTGCTGAGCAGAACGAGCTGCTGGCCTTGATGAGCGCGGAACGCCGCCCTGTGCTCATCGAGGACACCGCCCGCGATGCGCGCTTCACCCCGCTGGCGCATCTGGGCTGGCAGGCCCGAAGCTGGATCGGCGCCCCGCTGCTGGTTGACAATGAACTGGTCGGCATCCTTGCCGTCGGCGCCGCCACACCGCACGTCTACGATGACGAGGCCGTGGGTGTCACCTTCGCCCTGGCTAACCAGGCCAGCCAGGCCATTCAGAACGCGCGTCTGTTCGACCAGATCTCCAACCTGGCCGCCGACCTGGAACGGCGGGTCAGCGAACGCACCGCCGAGGCCGAACGGAATGCCCGGCAACTGGCCGAAGAGAAAGAACGGCTCGAGGCGGTCCATACCATTACCCTGGAACTGACGACCCAGCTTGATCTGGATGCGATTATCCGACGCGCCCTGGAACTGATCTCGCTCAACCTGGGGGTGAGCCGTGGCTCGATTATCCTCTCCGACCCCTCCACCTCCGATCTGATCTGCCGGGCGGTGCTCGACGATCGCGGCGAGGTGCGCTCGGCAGCCTTTCCGCTGCGCTTTTCGAGCGGTGAGAGCCTGGCAAAATGGGTCATGCAGCGCCAGGAGTCGGTCAACATCCCCGACGTACATCTCGATCCGCGCTGGCTCCAGGAGAGCGGTCGCGCCGATGATGTGCGCTCGGTGGCCGCCGTGCCGCTCAACACCGGCGATACGCGCCTGGGGGTGCTTGTGCTCACCAGCCCCGAGGTGGGCTACTTCACCGACTCGCAGATGAACCTGCTCGGCACCATTGCCAGCGTGGTAGCCGCAGCGCTCTCCAACGCGCAATTGTACAGCTATATTAACGACCTGGCAGACTCCAATGGCCGGCTGCTCGCCGAACAACGCGAAGAGACCTCCAAGAGCAATGCGGTCTTCCAGTCGCTCACCGAGGGCGTGATCGTCCTCGATATCGAGCAGCGCGTGATCCTCTACAACCCGGCAGCGGCAAAGGTGCTGGAGATCCCCGCCGAGGTGATGCTGCACCAACCCCTGCGCATCCTGGAGACCTACGGCGCCGATGAGATCGAGCGCAAGCGCGCCGCGACCATTTACAGCGGCCTCACCAATGGCCTGCGGCAGGTGCGTGAAGGCTCGCGCCCCTACTCGACCTATCTCGACCTGAGCGACCCCACCCAGGTCATCGCGGTAAACCTGGCGCTGGTGATGAGCAATAACCGCGACGGCCAGTGCTACGGCAGCGTGGCGGTGCTGCGTGACATTACCCGCGAGATTGAAGCCGATCACGCCAAACGGCAGTTCATCTCCGACGTGAGTCACGAGCTGCGTACCCCGCTCACCGCGGTGAAAGGCTACGTGGATATGCTGCTGCTCACCAGTACGCACTCGCTCAGCGAGGACCAGATCAGTCACTTGCAGATCATCAAGGCCAATACCAACCGCCTGCATGCGTTGATCGAGGACATCCTCGACTTCGCCCGCCCGGATTCCAAGCAAAAACTGAGCTTCACCGCCGTTGAGATCGCTGCCGTGATCAACGAAGTGGTGCAATCGCTGCGCCTGGAGTATGAGCGCAAGGCTATGCAGGTCACCATCGAGGTCGCGCCCGACCTTCCTCCTGTCGTAGCGGACCAGAAGCGGATCACCCAGGTGTTCCAGAACCTGTTCTCCAACGCGGTGAAGTACACCTACGAGGGGGGACGCATTCAGGTGCGCGCGTTTCTTAATCGCGCCAATATGCTGCAAATTGACGTTGAAGATAATGGGGTAGGAATGACCCGCGAGCAACTGAAGAAGCTGTTCCGTCCCTTCTACCGTGCCGACAACCCCCTCCGCGACGTGGCCGGCGGCACCGGCCTGGGTCTGGCGATTGCCAAACAGTTCGTCGAACAGCACGGCGGCGAAATGTGGGTGCAGAGCGAGCAGGGCAAAGGTAGTATCTTTAGCTTCATGATCCCGCTCAGCCAGGCGGGCGCGCATGAAGCGCACGAGGACCCCGAGTGAGCGCAATCCATCTCGACAACCGGCTGGTACACTATGAGGTCTTTGGCCGGGGCCAGCCGATCGTGTTCCTGCATAGCTGGCTCGGCTCCTGGCGCTACTGGGTCTCCACGATGGACGTGGTGGCCGAGCGCTATCGTGCCTATGCCCTCGATTTCTGGGGCTTCGGCGAGAGCGACCGCCGCGGTTCTGATTTCAACATCTCGAGCTACGTGGATATGCTCTTCCGCTTCGTTGAAAAGATGGGCATCACCCGGGCCACCCTGGTGGGCCATGGCATGGGCGGCATGGTGGCGATCCGCGCCGCCCGCGAGCGCCCGGAGCACTTTCCACGGGTGATGACGGTGGCAACCCCGCTGTATGGCGAGGCGCTGGCCGGCCACCTGAAGTCTGGCGCTTTTTCACGCCTGCTCGGCCTGAATGCCACAACCAACGTCTGGCTCAAATTGCTGAAGAGTGTTCCGATTGCTGATCCTGAAGTGCACCAGGAGCTGATCGAAGACACCGAGAGCCTGGACGAACGGGTGCTTACCAGCGTACAGGACTCGCTCCTCGACACGGACCTGCGCTCGGCCCTGGCCGCGCTGCCGGTGCCGCTCCTGGCCGTGTATGGCGGTCAGGATCGGATCGTGACCGTCGAGCACAGTGAGATGCTCGAGAGCCTCGAACGCGAGGGGCGCCCGATCAAACGGCTGACTTTGCCCCGGGCGAGCCACTTCCCCTTTCTGGAGCAGTCAAACACCTTCTCGCGTCTGCTGCTCGACTTTCTAACCACCGATGGCGCGAATGTGGAAGTTAAAGAAGAGTGGCGCCGCCGGGTTAGCCAGCGCGAGTACCTGTAGGAGCGGCGACTTTCAGGGATAGAGTTTTTTGCGCAGCGCATCTGCTGGTACCCCGGCGCCCTCTCCCTACGCCAGCACCGCCACCTCGTAGCCCGCATCGTTGATCGCCTGAATGATCGCCGCCAGGCTCGAATCGTCTTCCCGTTCGACGCGCAGGGTACGGTCGGCCTGGTTGGCGTACACCCGGCGCACGCCCGGCACCGCCTCCACCGCAGCCGCAAGCGCCCACCGGTCGCGGCGGGTGCGCATCCGCTCAACGCGCAGGATTTCGAGGATCATCGTGGGTCTTCCTTTCATAGCTGTTCACGTGTGAACAGGTACCTTACCGCGGCGTACGTGTTCAAACTTCTCCTGGGAGCGCGGGCATCTTGCCCGCATCCAGGCCCTTGCGGGCGGGACGCCCGCGCTCCCGGGGTGACGCCTTATACCAATTACCGTTGATGATGCCGCATTGCCTGAAGCGATTTCAGGCGTTGTGCTGCCCAGCGTG
>Ga0116210_1000431_pt1 | contig 42092 bp, 32 predicted proteins | sample TshhotsprinmetaG_FD_94483 | JGI IMG/M metagenome (GOLD analysis project Ga0116210, IMG submission 94483) | Hot spring microbial communities from South Africa to study Microbial Dark Matter (Phase II) - Tshipise hot spring metaG | ecosystem: Environmental > Aquatic > Thermal springs > Hot... | reverse complement strand
CGATCACCGAGACCGACGCGCCGGGCCGCACATCGCCCAGGGTCGTGGTCAGGTCCGACCAGTTAATCTGGCCGTCATCCACGTTGTTGTCCGATGCCGGCGAACCGGGCATTCCCGGCGTGATCGTCGTGCTGACGCCGACGGTCGGCTCGCCGGTCAGCACGGTGACCGATGTTAACGGCTACTACACCTTCACCAACCTGCTGGCAGGCAACTACACGGTCGGCATTCCGCGCAATGTGGGCGACAACATCGCCTTCTTCGCGGCAGGCTGGTATCCGACCAATCCGGCGACCGGCGTGCAGACCACGCCTCTCGGCTACGGCCAGGTGCTCACGACCGTGGACTTCGGGCTGAACATCCCGACCAGCTACACGTTGACCAAGACGCTGAACACGCCGATCCCGGTGCGCACGGGCAGCCCCATCTCGTACACCATCCGGATCACGAACACGGGCAAGACCTGGCTCACCGTGCTGCCGCTGCGCGATGTGTACAGCACGACCTATCTGACCTACGGCTACAACGGCCAGTTCGCCTCGCCGGCATCGGACAACAACGTGGATGACGGCCAGATTAACTGGTCGGACCTGACCACGACCCTGGGCGATGTGCGGCCCGGCGCGTCGGTCTCGGTGATCGTCACCTTCACGGCCAAGGCAGATACGACCAAGCTGCCCGGCGGCAAGACGGACAACGTCGCCGAGGTGCACGACGCGGTCGCCCAGTACGTGCGCGACGAGGTAGGCGGCGCCAGCGCCAATGATCCCGCCATCCCTCTGCCCAATACCCAGGACGATGCGCCGGCAGCGATCATCCTGCCCACCGGCCTGCCCGTCACCGACCTGCAGGCGGTGGCCCAGGGCCAGGAGGTGACCGTGAGCTGGCGCACCAACAACGAGGCACAGATCCTGGGCTTCAATGTCCTGCGTAAGCCGGCAGTCGGCCCCGTCGGCCAGGCGAACGAGGAGCTGATCGCGGCCGAGCATGCCGGATCGAACATGGGAACCGTTTATCGCTTCAGCGATGCGGGCCTGGCGCCGGGCACGTACACTTACATGCTGCAAGTCATCCGGCTCGATGGCGCAATCGAGGAGATCGTGGCACAGGTCGTCACCGTTCAGCCGTAATCTCTAGACCGGTGTCTGCGGAGCGTGTGTTCGGTTCCAGCCACCGGACACACGCTCTGTTTTTGCCTGAGAGGGGCACAATTGAAGCACAATTTTCTCCGATCACTTGCCCTGACAATCTGTATCGGCGGCGCAATCCTGCTGGGGCTGGCATTGAGCATTCATCTGGCCGCGGCCGCGCCGGCAGAGCACGAGAGCCCTGGCCTGAGCCAGGATGCTGCGTCGCAGACGACTGCGCTTGCGGCGGTTCTCCAAGCCGGCAGCTACTACAGCATCGCCATGGAGTCACCGTGGACGCTGCCCAGCCCCGCCTATCGAATCGGCATCACAGCAGACGGCATCCACCGGCTGGACTACGCGGCCCTGGCCGCGGCCGGGCTGCCGGTAGATGCGCTTGACCCGCGCACCTTTCGCATGTTCTACATGGGCCAGGAGATCGCCATCCGCGTGATCGGCGAAGACGACGGCAGCTTCAACCCGGGCGATCAGATCCTGTTCTATGCCCGTACCGTGGACTCGCTGTTCTACGAGGGCCTGCTGCGCGCCAACAAATACACCGGCACCAACATCTTCTGGCTCACCTACGGCGGCCCGGCCGGCCGGCGCATGGCGCAGCGAGATGGCTCAGGGAGCGGCGCTACGCCGGGGCCCTATCGGCGCACCGAACACCTGGAACGCTACACCCGTTACGTCTATCTCAATACCCACCCCAATCTACCGGACGCCGATCACTGGTTCGACGTCAAGATCGTCGCGCCTGGCAGCCGCAACTACACCTTTCAGATCGCCAATCTGGCCCCTAGCGCCGGGTTGACCGGCTCGTTGAAGGCGAATTTGCAGGGCTACATCAACACGCCCGCCCCACACCACATCCAATTGCTGCTCAACGGCAACCTGGTGTACGACGACAACACGAGCTGGTATGGCGGCGCGCCCCTCACCGTGCAAGTGGATGTGCCGCAGGCCTATTTCCAGGAGGGTCTCAACACGGTCACCGTGCGGCTTCTCCTGAATCCGCCCAATACCTACGACGAGATCTACTACAACTGGCTGGAGCTGACCTACTACGACACGCACGTCGCCGAGGCGAACAGCCTCCTGTTCGACAACGAAACACCGGGCGCGTGGCGCTACGCGGTGAGCGGTTTCACCACGGCCGACGCGGAAGCTTATGACGTGACCGAGATGCTCGACGTGCAACAAATCGTCAACACGGCCGTGAGCGGCGCCGGGCCCTACACCCTCAGCTTCGGCGACGCGATCACCGGCAGCCGGCGCTATCTGGCCGCGACCCCGGCGACCTACCGCACGCCCGCCAGCATCCAGCCTGTCACGCGTCTGACCTCGGCCTACACGCCGGCCGAGCCGGTGAGCCGGACGAACCGCGCCGACTACATCGTCATCACGCACGGCGACTTTTTCACCGAGGCAGTCCGGCTGGCCGCATATCGGTCGCAACGCTACGCGGTGGCGCTGCTGGACGTGCAGGACATCTACGACCGTTTCAACGGCGGCATGATGTCGGCCGAGGCCATTCGCGATTTCCTGGCCTATGCCTATCATTTCTGGCGCAGCCCGGCCCCGCGCTTCGTCGTGCTGATCGGCGACGGCACGTCCGACATGCGCAACTATCTGCGGACGAGCGCGCCCACCTTCATCCCGCCCTACCTGGCGAACGTGGATCCGGACCTGAAAGAAACCGCCGCCGACAACCTCTTCGTCCGCATCGTGGGCAACGACCCGATCCCCGACATGGCGCTGGGCCGCATGTCGGTCAACACGCCGGCCGAGGCTGCGGCCATGATTGACAAGGTGATCGCCTACGAAACCCAGTGTCAATGCGGCCAGGGCGGTGATTCCTGGAACAAAAATACCCTTTTCATTTCGGACAACCTGGCGCACGGCGGCGGCGACTTCTATTACTACTCCGACGAGATCGCTGACGGCTATACAGACCCGCCGACGAACTCGATCAAGCTGCTGCCGGCGACCTACACCGTGACGAAGGCCTACCTGGACCGGACCTGCTTCGGCCGCGACGAATGCCGCTATTTCATCACGCAGACGCTCAACATCACCGGCGCACTTTTCGTCAACTACATCGGCCATGCCGGCAAGGACTACTGGTCGTTCGACGCCCTCTTCAGCCAGGACCTGCTGCCATCGCTCACCATGAGCGCCTGTCTGCCGGTCTACCTGCCGATGACCTGCTACGAAGGCTCATTCCACGACCCGCGGCGCAACTTCTCATCCCTGGCCGAGGCATACACCCGCCTGCCCCTTTACGGCGCAGTCGCCAGCTGGTCGCCCACCGGATCGGGCCTGGTATCGGGTCACGATGTGCTCGAACGCGGCCTGTTCCTGGCCCTCTTCCACGAGGGATATGAAACGATCGGCGAGGCGACTGTCCGGGCCAAGGAATATCACTACTACGCGACGGCCCTCGATCACGACCTGATAGACACGATGATGGTGTTCGGCGATCCGGCGCTGCGGATCAAGACGGCGAGCGTGTGCGAGGTGCCGACCGGCCTGCCGATCGTGTCATTCGCGGGACAGGTCGCGGCAGGCAAAGTGCTCCTCACGTGGGAGACGGGCAACGAGTCCGACATCCTGGCATTCAACATCCTGCGGCAGCCGGCCGACCAGACAACAGCCGCTCAGGTGATCAACGCGGCGCCGATCCCGGCAACCTGGGCGGGCAGCAACCAGGGCGACGTCTACGCTTTCACGGACGCCACGGCGGGGCCGGACATCGCATATATTTACACGCTCGAGGCGCTCAAGCTCAGCGGCGGCCGGCTGACCCATGGCCCGGTGACCGTGCGCGCCCCGGCCGGCCGCCTGTATCTGCCGCTCATCCGACGCTGAGCCCACGTGCCAGGCACCTGACAGGGTGCCTGGCACGTCTGGCAAGCCGTTTTCCACGTGCCAGGCACCTGACAGGGTGCCTGGCACGTCTGACAGCTATTTTCCACGTGCCAGGCACCTGATAGGGTGCCTGGCACGTCTGACAAGCCGTTTTCCACGTGCCAGGCACCTGATAGGGTGCCTGGCACGTCTGGCAAGCCGTTTTCCACGTGCCAGGCACCTGATAGGGTGCCTGGCACGTCTGACAAGCCGTTTTCCACGTGCCAGGCACCTGATAGGGTGCCTGGCACGTCTGACACACATTATCCTGCCGCAGGGAGGCTCGAATGGATTGGGGGAAAAAGAATAGACCGGCATTGCGCGTGATCGCGGCGATTGTGGTGGCGATAATCACCCTGACACCCGTTACTTCTCACGCGTCTTCAACGTCATTTAGTGGTAGAGACGGGAATTTCAGCGGGGGAACAGTGACCTTATTGCACTCAGACCTGGACGGCATCGCCATCGGGATGAAGGCACCAGCCTATCAGGTACGCGAACGGGCGATCGGCGGCAACGCGTGCAGCGAAATCGTGCTGCCCGGCTTCGCGACCGGCGAGGAGCCGGGCCGGCCACGCCTGCCGTTCCGGGCGGTACTGCTCGGCGTTCCGCCGGATGCCGAACTGTCGCTGGAGGTCACTGCGGCGCAGACAACGCAACAGAAGGCGAGTCTGCTCCCCTGCCCGGCGCCCCAAACCCGCAGCATCGCGAGCGAAGATGGGACGGTCGCGCGCGAGATGCTTGCCTGGGCGCCGGCGGCCGAAGTCTACAGGGCCGATGCCTTCTATCCGGCCCAAGTCGCCCGCCTGGTGGACCTGGGCTTCATGCGCTCCCAGCGGATCGTGCGGCTGGAGCTGACCCCGCTCCAGGTCAATCCGGCCACAGGCGAGATGCGCCACACCGCTCAGGCACAGGTGCGCGTGAACTTTCACGGCCGGGTAAACTCCGGCCAGGCAGTGGAAGAGCCGGCCGAATTCGAGACGATCTTCCGCAACGCGCTGCTCAACTACGACGCAGCGCGGGGCTGGCGCAGCGCGACCCCGCGCACGGCGCCGACGCCAGGCGCTGCCGGCCCTGCAGCGAGCACCGTGTTGCCCGCACCGAACACCCAGCCGCCGGCCACAGGTGCGTGGCTGCCTCCGACTCCGGCCTATCGGATCGCCGTGGACAGCGAGGGCATCTACCAGCTCACCTACCAGGACCTGGTCAGTGCAACGCTGCCGGTGACGACCATTGATCCGCGCACCTTCAAAATGTACAATCTGGGCCAGGAACTCGCCATCCAGGTGATCGGCGAAAAAGACGGCAGGCTAGATGCGGGCGACGCGATCATCTTCTACGGCCGGGGCGTCAACACGCGCTATACCACCCGGAATATCTACTGGCTCACCTATGGCGGAGCCGAGGGCAAACGCATGACCGATCAGGCGAGCGTGGCCGGCGGCACGGTGGCGACCTCCTTCACGCGCGAAGTCCACATCGAGCGCAACCAGCGCTACGTCTCTACCCTGCCCATGCAGGAAGGATATGATCATTGGTATGACTCGCAACTCACTGTGCTGGGCGGGCAGACCGGCGGCCGGAATTATAGCTTCTTCGTAGACAATCTTGCAACCGGCAGCTACACGGCCACGCTGGAAGTGATGCTGGGAGCGCTGCGGACGGGCGTACATCACCTGAAGCTCTACGTAGGCCAAACCGGCAATCTCAGGCTGGTCCACGAGACGACCGCCTGGTACGACAAGACGATGTACCATACCACGGTCAGCTTCCCGCAGAGCTATCTGGTTGTCGGATCGAATGTCGTACGTGTAGAGATCGTTAATGGGCGAACCACTGAGCCGGAGATAATCTATCCGGATTGGTTCCACATCGGCTACCAGCGCGCTTACAACGTGACCGACGACTACCTGGCCTTCGGCGGCGACCAGGCCGGGCAATGGCGGTTCGAGCTGAGCGGCTTCACCACCGATGAGGTGGACGTCTACGACGTGACCGATCCCGCAGCCGTGAAGCGCATCGGACCGGCCGCGCCCCTGAACAAACTCTATCTGCCGTTCGTCCTGCGCAATGTGGGCGGTTCGGCGACGGTGACCGGCGTTGCGACCGCGCCGGCGGCCACCTTTGCCTTCGGAGCCAACCAAACCGGGCCACGGCGCTACGTGGCGCTGACGGCCGCCAAACGCAAGGCCCCCCTCTCCGTCCAGGCCGCACAGGCGCCGGACAATCTGCTCGCGGCCCAGCGCGCCGACTACCTGATGATCTCCCATCCCGACTTCCTGGCTGCGCTCGATCCGCTCGTGAGGCAGCGCACGGCCCAGGGGTTGCAGGTCAAGAAGATCAACGTCCAGGACGTCTACGATCAGTTCGGCTACGGCATGTGGTCGGCCGAGGCGATCCAGGCGTTCCTGGCCCACGCGTACAGCCAATGGAACGCGCCCAAGCCGAGCTATGTGCTCCTGGTCGGCGACGGCAACTACGACCTGCGGCGCTATCTGGGGACGAGCGGCCCGACCTACCTGCCGCCCTACCTGGCGATGATCCCCGATGACCCGGACACGGGCGAGTCGGCAGCCGACAATCGGTTCGTCACCATCACGGCCGGCGACCTGCTGCCCGACATGCACATCGGCCGCTTCCCGGTCAACAGCGTGGTCCAGGCGACGACGATGGTGGACAAGGCGTTCGGCTACGAGAACGCGCCGGCGTCAGGCACCTGGACGCAGCGCGTCCTCTTCGTGACCGACGACCTGGAGGGCGGCGGCGGCGATTTCTACGCGTACTCCAACCTGATTGCGGACGGTTACGCGGACCCGCCCACCAACACGGTCAAATATCTGCCCACCCCGTATACGGCGACCAAGATCTACATGGGGCCGAGCGGCGAGCCGCGCGCCACCTGCCCGAAAGAAAACCCCAGCAATACCTGCCGGCAGAACACCATCAACGAGATCAACGCCGGCGCGCTGATGGTCAGCTATATCGGCCACGGCACGAAGACCGACTGGGCCAGCGAACGCATCATGGATCTCACGGCGTTGACCCAACTGACCAACAACGACAAGCTGACCATCATGCTGCCCATGACCTGCGATAATGGCTACTTCGCGCAGGCGAACGCCGATGCCTTCGGTGAAGTCAGCGTCCGCATGGCCGCCGGCGCAATTGCCAGCTGGTCGCCTACCGGCTTCGGCCTTGCCTCGGGCCACGACCTGATGGAACGCGGCCTGTTCCTGGCGGTCTTCCAGGATCGCACCAGACAACTCGGCGCCGCCACCACCGCGGGCAAAGTGTATCTCGTTCAGAATGCGGCACCCGGCAAGTATCTCGATCTGCTCGATACGTATATTTTGCTTGGCGATCCAGCCCTACGCGTTCCGCTAGCGAACCCCTGATTGCCGGCTGAATATGCCTGTTGTCCATGCGTTGAGGAGAGGATATCATGTTTCGTAAGACACGAACTTTCGGAGTGAATGGTCGGTTTGTTGTCCTGGCCTTCGGAACCTTTGCCGTGCTGGCGTTGGCGTTGGCGCTGATCGCGACCTGGCTGGCGCCCACCACCGCCGCGCCGGCGTCCTTCGCCGCCGAAAGCCCACGGTCGGCGCCAGGCGCCGTCATGACGGCGCCAGCGAGCACGGCTGATGACAGCGGGCCTGACAACTCGGCGCAGCTCGCCTTCCCTGCCGGCATCTCGCTGATCGGTGATTTTGTCTGGCACGACCTCAACGCCGATGGATTTCAAGATCTGGGCGAGCCGGGGATTGATAACGTCCTGGTGCGGCTGTACCAGGACATCGGCGGTGTCTTCACTTTCATTACTGAAACGCTGACCGGAGACAATCCCTCGACCCCGCTTGTGGAGCAGGGCTGGTACACATTCCAGATCACCGACACGCCCGGCACCTACCAGGTGTGGATCGCCCCGAGCAACTTCAATCCGGGCGGGCCGCTCGCAGGCTACGCGCTCACGAGCGAGAACACCTACGGCCCGAATCCTTCGATCGTGGTCATGCCGGCGGGCGTCTCCAACAACCTGGACGTGGACTTCGGCTTCGCTCAGGCGGGCTTGCAACTGGTCAAGCTGGCCGGCAGCGCTACGAACGGCACGCCGCTGATCCTGCCCTATCCGGGCGGACCGGTCACCTACACCTATCGCATCACCAACACGGGCGAGACCTGGCTGATCGGCATCGTCATCACCGACGACAACGGCACGCCCCTCAATCCGGCCGACGATCAGGTGATCACCTCGGCCGCCTGCCCGGGCCTGGCCGGCCCGCTGGCACCCGGCGCAGCTGTGGTCTGTACGTGGACAAACGTGCCGGTGACGAGCAGTCGCACCAACATCGCTGTGGCGACCGGCACGCCCTCCGATGAATTCGGCACCCCCTTCCCGGGCACGGTCAGCGCCAGCGACGATGCGCTCGTGATCGTCGGCACGCCCACGCCGACGAATACACCGACGGCCACGCCCACGCGCACGCCGACGCCGACGAATACACCGACGGCCACGCCCACGCGCACGCCGACGCCGACGAATACACTGACGGCCACGCCCACGCGCACGCCGACGGTCACGCCCACGCGCACGCCCACGGCCACGCTGACGCGCACGCCCACGCGCACGCCGACCGTGACCAATACACCAACTCGAACGCCGACGATCACGCCGACGCAGCGGTACTACGTCTACCTGCCGATCATCATCGGACAGCCGACGCCGACCCCGACGCCGACGAGCACGCCCACCGCGACGCCGACCGCTACACCGACTTCGCCGGTCGGACCGGACCTGCGCCATCCGAAGGACGTAGCAGTTGATCCGACCACCGGTCGCATCTACGTCACGTCGCGGGACAACGACAAACTCTTCATGCTCGACGGCATGACCATGACCGTGCTCGGCGAAGCGTCCACCCTGGACGAACCCTGGGGCGTAGCCGTCAACCCCCGCACCCGTAAAGTCTACGTGGCGAACTACGCCTCCGGCTGGGTGCGCGTCTTCCACGCCGACACCCTTGCCCAGCTTCGCGATGTCTACGTCGGCTCACAACCCACTTTCGTCAAGATCAACCTCACGACGAACCGGGTCTTCGTGCCCATCTACGGCAACAATGGCCTCGTCATCATTGACGGCGCCACCGACCAGACCATCGCCACGCGCGGCACCGGTACCGGCCCCTGGGGCCTCGCCGTCAACGAAAAGCACAACCGCGTCTACGTGGGCAACCGCGACGACGGCCGCGTCATGTCCTTCGACGGCAACAACGACTTCCAGATCATCGCGGAGCACACGTTCAAAGCCTGCCAGGACGACGGCGCTGCACCCTACGCCATGGGCTACGACGCCGATCGCGAACAGCTCTACGTCGTCTGCTCCATCTACGGCAACATCAACCGCATGGTCACCTACAAGGCCACTGCTGGCGGCATCGGCGGCATCGCCCCCACCAGCCTCGCCGGCTCCGACGAAAACGGCGGCGGCGGCCTGGCCGTCAACCCAGCCACCGGCAATGTCTTCGTCACCAACGGCACCACCAGCGTCGTGAACGTCATCAGCGGCGATACGTACAACGTCCTGGCCACCGTCCCGGTCGGCCTCAACCCGTTCGGCGCCGCTGTCAACCCGACCAACGGCCGCGTCTACGTCGTCAACCGCGACGCCAACTCCATCACCGTCTTCCAGGACAGCTTCGGTCCCTGATGATCCGCCATGCGCCAGACGCCTTTGCAGGTGTCTGGCGCATGCGGGATGACGTAGGGGCGGAGTCATCCGCCCCTACCTCTTTCCTCCTGGCGCTGTCACGTCTGCGCGCGGACGCCACCGGCGATGGCCTCCAATTCCCCCTGCTGGTGACCGCGTAACCTCTCCCCTGTTCCATCGTCTTCATACACGTAGATCTCGATGATGGCTTGCAATCATCTGCCCCCGAGGGAGCGCGTCCCATGAATTCGATAAACCCGAGCGAATTGCCGCCACCGCAGAGCGCGTCTGTCAGCGCCAACCAGGCGACAACGCGCGGCTCGATCCTGAGCCTGGTCGCGCGGACGATCCTGGCCCTGGCGCTCCTCGTCGGCGCGTGGCTGATCGGCAGCCGTTCGACCCTGGCACGCTCACCCACGCCGCCTGCGCCGATCACAGGACAGACGCTGCCGGAACTCTGGCGCCTGACGCCGACCGGCCCCGATGCCGTGCTCTGCGCCACTGCAACCTGGATCAACCCCACCGATAACCCGGAGCCAGATGCCTCGATCTCGGTTAACCTCTGGAAAGACAGCACGCACAAGATCATCAACACGCCGCTCGGCAAGCTCGACTTCGGGAACGGCATCACCGCCACCACCTTCTGCACCGACATCTACCACCCGCGCGCCTCGGGCCGCAGCTTCTGCCTCGATAGCGGCTTCTTTTCCGACTGGCGCGTGGCCTGGCTGGTGACGCACTATCCGCCGACGCCGGACAACGCGGCGCAGCAGGCCGCCAGGCAGGCGGCGGTCTGGCGCTTCACCGATGGGTGGGTGCTCGACCAGGATGATCCCACGCTCTACAACGAGGCCTACGATGCTGCCGTGCGCGATGCCTACAACGCGATCCTCGCCGCCATTCCCCTATCTCCGCCGGCCGAATATCAGCCCGGCAACGTCCAGATGGTCATCGAGCCGGCATTCAGCGTCGGTTTCCTGCCGACGCAGCCCACCGTGGACCTCAGCGTGCGCCTGACCAAAGGCACGGCACCCCTGGCAAACTACACGGTGACCCTGACGACGACTTTTGGCGCGCTCGACCGGACGACTGCGCTCACCGATGACCGCGGGGAGGCGACCTTCGTGCTGACCGGCACGACCGCCGGCGTTGCCGCGATCACGGCGACCGCGCAGATTGATCTGCCTGCGGGCTCCCGCTTCATTGACCAGGCCGATCCCGATGCCTGGCAACGGCTGGTGCTCGGCCAGATGGCGCGCGTGGCCGCCGAGGCGCACGCGACGCGACGCTGGCTGGACGCCGACAACCTGATCATCGCCCACAAATTCGAGGACAAAGATTTCGATGGCGTGCAGGAAGCCGACGAACCCGATCTGGCCGGCTGGGAGTTCATCCTGACCACGCCCGCAGGCAGCCACACCGCAACCACCGACAGCGATGGCAACGCCTATTTCCCGGACGCGATCTCCCTCAACGGCCTGTACACGCTGACGGAAACCGTGCAGGCCGGCTGGCTCAACAGCACACCGCTCAGCCAGGCACGAGAACGCAGCGACACCGATCCCTGGACGCGCTGGCAGGCCGACTTCGGGAACGCCCGCTATGCGATCATCACCGTGCGCAAATTCCTGGACAGCGATGGGAACGGGACCTGGGACGAGGGCCAGGAACCGCCGCTGGGAGGCTGGCAGTTCGCGCTCTACCGCTGGAACGGCACCGATTGGGCGCAGCATCGCGGGGGCACGACCGACAGTGCTGGCCGCCTGACCTTCACAGACCTTGCCGCCGGCCAATACCGGGTGGTGGAGCAGCTGGATAATCATCCCGGCTATACCAACACGACCCCGCTGGCCGTCGAGGTCGCCCTGGGTTTCCCTGCGCAGCAGACGGTGGACTTCGGCAACCGGGGCGCGCTGACGATCAACGGCAGCAAATACAACGATTTGAACGCAAACGGCGTGCGCGACGCCGACGAGCCCGGCCTGCCCGGCTGGATGCTCACCCTGACCGGCGGCCCTCACAACGTGACAATCACAGTCACCACGGACGGCAGCGGCGCGTACCGCTTCGACAACCTGGAGCCGGGCACGTACACCGTGGGCGAAGCCCAACAGCCCGGCTGGGCGCAGACGCAACCGGCGGACGACGCGCCATATGTCGTCGTCCTGGCAGATCAATCGCTGGCCGGCCTGGACTTCGGCAACATGCAACTGCCCACGTCCACGCCGACCGCCACGCCGACGAGCACCCCGACTGCTACACCGACGCCCACAGCGACCAGCACGCCCACCTCGACGCCGACTGCCACGCCGACGCCCACCCCGACCAGCACGCCGACGCCTACAGCGACCAGCACGCCCACCTCGACGCCGACCGCCACGCCGACGCCCACCCCGACCAGCACGCCGACGCCTACAGCGACGCCCACAGCGACCAGCACGCCCACACCGGCGCTCGGCTGCATCACCGGCGTCGTCCGCGATGAGCTGCACATCGGCCTGGCGGGCTGGACGATCCGCGCGCGGCCGCGCGACGCCGCATCGCCCATCCTGACCACCGTGACGGACGGCAGCGGCGCCTTCCGCTTCGACGAACTGACTCCGGGCGTCTGGACGATCTGGGAAGAAATGCAGCCGGGCTGGGCGCCGGTCACGCCGGCCAGCTTCGAGGTGACGGTGACATCCGAGCCCGCCTGTGCAGAAGCCGCGTTCAAAAACCGGCAGGCCTGCGCGCTCGACCTCTTCGAGAACGATGACACGCCGGCCGATGCCAGCCTCATCGCCGTCAACGGAGCCGCCCAGAAACACACCCTGGAGCCGCCCACCGATGTGGACTGGGTGAAGTTCGATGCGACGGCCGGCTCGGTCTACACGATCACCACCGCTGCGTTGCTGGGCGTCACCGACACCTACATGGAGCTGTACGCGCCGGATGGCGCGACGAAACTGGCGGACAACGACGACATGGCTCCCGGCAATCTCGCCTCGCAGATCATTTGGACGGCGCCGGCCGACGGCCGCTACTTCATCTACGTGCGCGACTATTACCAAACGGGCGCGCGTGGCTGTCTGGGCTACGAACTCAGCATACAGACACGACATACCGTATATCTGCCGATCATCGTCAACCCGGCCCCGGCACCGACTGCAACGATCACGCCGACGCCGACCGCCACCGCGTCGCCGAGCGCCACGCCGACCGCCACCGCCACGCGCACGCCAACCGCCACACCGACCGTCACGCGCACGCCATCGCCCATGCCGACCCCACTGCCGCCGCCGGTCATCACCGGCCTCAGCCACCCGAAGGGACTCGGCGTCAACCTGAACTCCCACGCGCTTTACGTCGCCAGCCGCAACAACCATATGGTCTATCGGGTCAACCCGCTGCTCGGCCAGGTGACCCACACCATCCCGGTCGGCCGTGAGCCGTTTGGGGTCGCGGTGAACACCCTCACAAACAAAGTCTACGTGGCGAACTTTCTCGGCAACACCGTCTCGGTCATCAACGAGCTCAGCGCCAGCGTGGCAACGACGATCACCCTGGCCGGCTTCGGCGAGCCGACCTATGTCGCCATCAACGAGACGACGAACCGCATCTATGTGCCGCTCCATCGCGATGGTCGGCTGGCCGTGATCAACGGCGCCACCGACAGCCTGCTGACGACCGTTGAGGCCTGCGCTGGCGCGTTCGGCGTGGCGGTGGATCCGATCAGCGACCGCGTCTACGTCTCGTGCCGAGACGCGCAGATCATCCGCGTGATCAACGGTGCCACGAACCAGGTCCTGTGGGACGAGACCATCTACACGCAGGGCATGCCCTATGCGCTGGGCATGGACCCGATGCTGGGCCAGCTCTACGCATCGTTCACCGCCGACCCCAACGATCGATTGGCGCCGCAGCATGTGCTCGTCTACCGCGTGCCCGCCATTCTGCCGCAGCCGCATCGCATCATCGCGGTCAAGCCCGGCGGGCCCGACGGCGGCGGCGGCATCGTCGCCAATCTGCGCACCCATCGCGTCTTCGTCACGAACAGCCTGGACGACAGCGTGACGGTCTTCGACGGCAACACGCTGACCGTGGTGGATACCGTGCCGGTTGGCGACAACCCGCTGGGTGTGGCGGTGGACAGCGCACTGGGCTACGCCTACGTCGGCAATCGCGCCAGCAACAATATCAGCGTGATCCCGGACTGGTAGGCACACGATTTCGCGCTCCAGGGCGGCCGGGGTTATAATCCGGCATATCTCGCATCTGGAGGCATGGATGGCTTTTACCGCTGAGGAGATTCGACGCAGCCTGGCCGCGCTGGGCGAAATGCCGATCACCGGGCTGCAAATTCTCTCGGCTCAAGCACTGGCCGTGCAATATTATCCGCACCTGGACGCGGGACAACCGGTGTTGATCCTGGGCCTATCCGAGCGGTCACAGGCAACGCGCCTTCAACAGACGCTGCTCCAGGTCTATCCCGCGGATCATGCGGTGACGCTGGCGCACGACGGCGACACGACGGTGTTGCCTCTGGGCGAGCTGGCAGAACGCGCCGACTGCCTGCCCGGAACTATCCTGCTGATCCCGCCGCTGGCGCAGCCGGCATCCTACGAGGCACTCCAGGATATCATCGTGCATCTGCGCTCGCCGGAGGGTTGCCCCTGGGACCGCGAGCTCACGTGGGCTAGGCTGCGCGGCTCGCTGTTGGAAGAGACCTATGAGCTGCTCGCGGCCCTGGACACTGAAAATGCGGCCAAAGTCCGAGAGGAGCTCGGCGACCTGCTGCTCCAGATCGGCCTGCAAGCGGAGATCGCCACAGAGGAAGGTCTTTTTCGCTTCGGAGATGTGATCGCCGGCATCGTGACGAAATTGATCCGGCGCCATCCACACGTGTTCGGCGACGCGGTGGTGACCGGCACAGCCGATGTGCTGGCGAACTGGGAAGCGATCAAGGCGGCCGAGCGGCGAAATAACGGCGAAAAACGCTCGCCGCTCGCGGGCATTCCGCCCGGGTTGCCGGCCCTTGCTCAGGCCGATGCCTACCTGGATCGCATGTCACGGCTCCAGGAGCAGAAAGCGCCGGCTGCGCCGTGGGCGGCGCTGGCGAAGCTGCCCTCCGATGCGCCGGTGAGCACCGAGCTGCTGGGCGAGGTGCTGTTCGGGCTGGTGGCTTGGGCACGCGCGCGCGGCCTCGACGCCGAGAGCGCGCTGCGCGCGGCCAACGCCCGCTTCGCTGCGACAGTCGAGGCGCAGCTAACGTAGCCCGACCGTGACCGTCTGCATCCTCGGTCGGGATCGCGTGCCGTCCGCGGCGCGCGGCCCGGCGGGGCCGCGCGCCGCTACAGCCTGCGGATCGGTCCCATCGGACGACATTGTCGGCCTCAGAAGACCCGCCACATGCCGGATAGGCGGGGGGTGACGGCAAAGCGGCGTCGTGCCGCCGCAAGCCACAGTTTGGCCTGCGGCAGCGGGCTGCCGCTTTTGGGATCGGCCTGCGGGGGGTGACGGCAAAGCGGCGTCGTGCCGCCGCAAGCCACAGCTTGGATTGCGGCAGCACGCTGCCGCTTTGGGGATCGGCCTGCGGCGCGTGACAGCAAAGCGGCGTCATGCCGCCGCAAGCCACAGTTTGGATTGCGGCAGCACGCTGCCGCTTTTGGATTGCAGCAGCACGCTGCCGCTTTTGATCGAGCTGCGGCGCGTGACAGCAAAGCGGCGTCGTGCCGCCGCAAGCCACAGTTTGGATTGCGGCAGCACGCTGCCGCTTTTGGACTGCGGCAGCACGCTGCCGCTTTTGGGATCGAGCTGCGGGGCATGACAGCAAAGCGGCGTCGTGCCGCCGCAAGCCACAGTTTGGATTGCGGCAGCACGCTGCCGCTTTTGGGATCGGCCTGCGGGGCGTGACGGCAAAGCGGCGTCGTGCCGCCGCAAGCCACAGTTTGGACTGCGGCAGCGTGCTGCCGCTTTTGGGATCGGCCTGCGGGGCGTGACAGCAAAGCGGCGTCGTGCCGCCGCAAGCCACAGTTTGGACTGCGGCAGCACGCTGCCGCTTTTGGACTGCGGCAGCACGCTGCCGCTTTTGGGATCGGGCTGCGGGGCGTGACAGCAAAGCGGCGTCGTGCCGCCGCAAGCCACAGTTTGGATTGCGGCAGCACGCTGCCGCTTTTGGGATCGGGCTGCGGGGGGTGACGGCAAAGCGGCGTCGTGCCGCCGCAAGCCACAGCTTGGATTGCGGCAGCACGCTGCCGCTTTTGATCGAGCTGCGGCGCGTGACAGCAAAGCGGCGTCGTGCCGCCGCAAGCCACAGTTTGGATTGCGGCAGCACGCTGCCGCTTTGGATGCAAATCTTGCCGGCACAGGCTGAATTCAGTCTCCCTGCGGCACCTTCGCAGGGGTCGCAGCGACCTCGATCGCTCTCATCTTGGAAGTGCGGTTGTAGTATTAAGCTTGCTATCACCTCACGGCAGGTTCACATTCTGGCCGCTTATGCCGGCTTCTGTGCCGCGCGCACATCCCGCGCCAGACAGCGCACGATCTCGCCCACGTACATGCGATGATAATCCTGTTGCGGATAGTTGCGCAACGCAATCATGGGGTCAACGAAGCAGTCCGGTATCAGGTCCTGGGCGTAGAGCTTGCGGCATTCCAGCACCAGGCGCGCCTGCGCGAAATAAACCGCGCCGCCGCTGCCCGCCACCGGGGTCAGGCCGGTCGCCTGCGCTTTGTTCACCGTGCGTCCCGACTGGCTGCCGCAAAAATCCAGGACATGCCGATAGCTCTCGTCGAAGAAGTTGAGGGTGTAGTATGCCGAGGCCTCCATGAACTGGAACGTGTAGCGGTGCGGCCGCACATAGCAGATGGCCACATGCTTGCCCCATAGCTCGCCCAGCGCGCCCCAGCTGGCAGTCATCATGTTGAACGCATCCAATGTCCCGGCAGTGACCAACATCCAATCGCGGCCGATGAGCGTGAACGGGTTGTCGGAGATCTGCTCGGGCAGAATTTCGATCAAAGAATGGGTCATAGCGCTGGCTCCTTTGCGGAATGATTTCTCATTCTAGCATATTCTCCGCAAAAGTGTTACAATAATGCCGAAATCCACCGCCAGGAGAGACATCATGTCATCATCTCTGCCCACTGCCGTCCTGAGCCGTACTGGCCTGGCCGTGACACGGCTGGGCTACGGCGCCATGGAGATCCGAGGGCCGCGCATCTGGGGCGGCCGGCCCGTGACCGAGGATCAGGCGCGCACGATCCTCAACGCTGTGCTCGATGCCGGCATTAACTTCATTGACACGTCGAACGACTACGGCCGCAGCGAAGAGTTCATCGGCAAATATATCGCCCATCGGCGCCAGGAGTTCTACCTGGCAACCAAATGCGGCTGCCGTGTCACACGGCGCGACGAGCAGACCGATGACACGCCGCACGTCTGGACGCGCGAAAATCTGTGGCGCGGCCTGCACGAAAGCCTGACGCGGCTGAAGACCGACTACGTGGACGTCATCCAGCTCCACAATCCGCCGGCCGATGTCTGCGAACAAGCCGGGCTCGTGGATGTGCTGCGCGAGATGCGCCAGCAGGGCAAGGCCCGGTTCATCGGCGTCTCGACTACCCTGCCGCATTTGCCGGCCTATCTGAAATGGAACGCCTTCGACACGTTTCAGATTCCCTACTCGGCGCTCGAACGCGATCACGAAGATTGGATCACCACGGTCGGCGAGGCAGGCAGCGGTGTGATCGTGCGCGGGGGCGTGGCGAAGGGAGAGCCTGGCGCCGGCCTGGGCCGGCCCGACCGCTGGGCGAAGTTCGAGGCGGCACGGCTCGATGATCTGCGCGCGGCGGGCGAATCGCGCACATCGTTCCTGCTGCGCTACACCCTGACCCATCCTCACGCGCATACCATCATCGTCGGCACGCTTCATCCCGAGCATCTGGCTGAGAACGTACAAGCCATCGGCCGAGGGCCGCTGCCAGCCGCCATCTATGCCGAAGCCCGGCGTCGCCTGGCCGAAGTCGGCGTCGTGCCGGCCACGGCCGCCTGAATCCTCGCATCGGAGCCATCATCGTGCAAGCGCTGCTGATGCATCCTGACGACAACGTGGCAGTCGCAGCTGCTGACCTATCCGCCGGCCAGGCCGTCGAGGTCGCCGGCGAAACGATCCGGCTGACACAACCGATCCCCTTCGGCCACAAGCTGGCGCGACGCGCCATCGGCCGCGGCGCGCTCGTCGTCAAATACGGCCAGCCGATCGGTCGGGCCCTCACCGACATCACGGTCGGCGAACATGTGCACATCCACAACATCGAGAGCCTGCGCGGCCGGGGCGACTGGGGAAACGCTGCCGGCGAGACGGTCGTCGTCGGCTCGGCCGGGCAATTCAGGCTGAAGACCGCCGATGCCGGACCCGTCGCTGCCACGCATTTCCTGGGCTATCGCCGACGAGACGGCCGCGCCGGGGTGCGCAATCATCTCCTCGTCATGTCCACCGTGCACTGCTCGAACAGCGTGGTGGATCGCATCGGCCAGACCCTGCCCGATGTGGTCGCGCTCTCCCATGCCTGGGGCTGCTCGCAGCTCGGCGATGATCTGGCCCAATCGCGCCGCGTGCTGGAGGAGTTTGCAGCCCATCCCAACGTCGGCGCGGCGATCCTGATCGGCCTGGGCTGCGAGACGATGCCGACGGTCGAGATGGGCGAGAAGCTCGCCGGGCTCGGCTTGACGGTCGTGCGGCTGACGATCCAGGAAGAAGGCGGCACACGGGCAACCTACGCGAAGGCGCTGGGCCTGGCCCGTGAACTGCAGCAGGATCTGGCCCGCGCCCGGCGCGAACCGATCCCCCTCTCCGAGCTGATCGTAGGGCTGGAGTGCGGCGGCTCCGACGGCTGGTCGGGGATCACGGCCAATCCGGCTGTGGGCGTAGCGAGCGACCTGATCGTCGCGGCGGGCGGAACGGTCATCCTGTCGGAGACGACCGAGTTCATCGGCGCAGAGCACGTGCTGGCCGCCCGCGCGGCGGATCAAACGGTCGGCGATCGGATCATCGCCTTCACGCGCGGTCGCGAGGCCGAAGCAGCGCGCATGGGCGTGGATATGCGCGGCGGCCAACCGACGCCGGGCAACATCGCCGGCGGGCTGACCACCGTGGAGGAGAAATCGCTCGGCGCCATCGCCAAAGGCGGCAGCACGACCATCCAGGAGGCGATCCCCTACGCGCACCGGCCCAGCCGTCGCGGGCTGGTGGTGATGGACACTCCCGGCAACGACCCGGAATCGGTCACCGCGATGGTGGCGGGCGGCGCCCAGATCGTTGTCTTCACCACCGGCCGCGGCTCGCCGGCCGGCTGCCCCATCGCGCCGGTCATCAAAATCGCCACGAACAGCGCCACGTATCGCCGTCTGGCCGATGACATGGACCTGAACGCCGGTACGATCGTGGAGGAAGGCGAACCGCTCGGCAGCGTCGGATGCCGCATTTTCGAGGAGATCGTCGCCGTGGCAAACGGCAAGCAGACTGCGGCCGAGATATGGGGCGCGCGCGAATTCGCCATCAACGTCATCGGCCCGCGCGTATGACTCGCAGGGGCGAGGGGATCCCGCTCGCGTCGTTGCGTTGAAAACGCAATGGCCGCGTCAGCGCGGCCGCCGGTCACACCGTAGCGGACACCGTCTGCTCCTGCGGGATGGACGACGATAGGGGCAGATGGCATCCGCCTTTCCGGGAGATGTTCTCATCAAACCATCACAGGAGGACTTCATACCCATGAAAATCATAGACCTCACCATCCCGCTCGGCATCGGCACCCCGGCCTGGCCGACCTACGAGCCGCTTCAGGTCAAATACTTCAAGCGGCTAGCGCCCAACGGCGCCAACGGCCAGCTGCTGACCCACTCGAACCACCTCGGCACGCATCTCGACGGCGAGATCCACTTCTACACGCCCGGCAAAGACATCGCCAGCCTGGACATGGACTTCCTGGTCGGCCCGGCCGCCATCGTGGACCTCTCCGACGCGTGCGGCAACTACGACATCTACACCTCGGAGATGATCGAGGAGCGGGTCGAAGTGCGCCCCGGCGACATCCTGATCATCCACACCGGCTATCACCATTTCGGCTGGGACATGCCCACTGCGGACGAAATCCGCTACATGGTGCAGCACCCCGGCCCCGACCGCGAGTTCTCGGTATGGGCCAAGCGCAAAGGAATCAAATGGATCGGCGTGGACTGCGGCAGCGCGGATCACCCGATGAACACGATCATCCGCCAATGGATGCCGCGGCAGGCGAAAGAGGCCGAGGCGCACTTTCAGAGGAAATATGGCGTGAGCCTGGCAGAGCGCTTCGACGACACGAAGTATCAGCTCATGCACATCGAGATGTTCCCCGATCACATCATCCATGCGGAGTGCATCGGCGGGGAGATTGACCTGCTGCTGAACCGACGGGTGACAGTTGGCTTCTTCCCCTGGCGCTTCGTGGATGGCGAAAGCAGCATCGGCCGCTGTGTCGCGTTCGTCGAGGATGATGAATACGAGGAGCTGATGAAGCTCAAAGCAACGCTCCCCGTCACCCGCTTCGGTGATGCCTACAACCCGGCGCACGTCGAACAGATCAACCGGCTGTCAAAGTGAGGTCGTGCGATGATCACCAGCCGCCGGATAGCGACTTTCCTCGGGCTGCGTCGCAGCGTTGCCGCCATGCTCGTCATGGCATGTTTGGCCTGTACTACCTGATCCGGGACGTGATCGTCTCGGTGGCGGCGTTCGGCGGCGCGTGGCTCTGGACCATCTCGCCGCAGACGAACTTCGTGGTGGCAGCCGTGTTCGGCGCGGCCGGCGCCCTCTACTTCATCCTGTTCGGCAGAGACCTGACGATGCGCGCGTCGCGGCCACAGCAGTCGGGCGGGTAGTTGACAGCCATCGTCACAGATGCTATACTCGGACTGCATGTGCCGGGTCGGAGAGGGCGTTCATATTTCCTTGTCGCCCTCGCCGACCATGACGTGCGGCGAAAGACACACATCGCCGCCCGGCCGAGATGGCCGGCGTGACGGCCATCTTGTGAAGTTTCTCTCACGTGGAGGTTGTGCCGCATAGCTGCCGGGAGCCGTGCACTCCCCTCGACCGTCCATCAGCGGTTCGTTGTGTTTCTCTTCATCATCAGCATCAGTCTCACAAGGAGTAATCCAAGATGACCGTCGAAACCAAAAAACCCGTCCTCGGTTACATGCCGGACGACACCCCGACCATCGGCGCCATGCTGAGCCTCGGCTTCCAGCAGGTGCTGACCATGTTCCCGGCCACCGTGTTGGTGGCGATCCTCACGAAGTTCGATGTCGGCGTCACCCTGCTGGCGAGCGGGCTCGGCACGATCATCGCCCTGCTGGTCTCCCGCCGCCAGATCCCCATGTACTACGGCTCCAGCTTCAGCTACATCACCGTCATCATCACCGTCATGTCACTGTATGCTCCAGAATGCTTCAAGGATCCCAACACGTTTTACTGCCCGGAGGGCGTGCGGCTGGCGCAGGTCGGCATCATGGGGACGGGCATTCTCGAGATCATCGTCGGCCTGTTGATCATGCGCATCGGCAAGGCCGCGCTGGACAAAGCACTGCCGCCCGTCATCACCGGTTCGGTCGCCGTAGTCATCGGCATCGCGCTGTCCGGTGCGGCTTTGAACATGGCTTCGGCCAACTGGCTGGTGGCGTTCATCACGTTGATCGTGACCATCGGGTTCTCGGTTTACCTGCAGGGCAAAGGGCTGCTGGGGATGTTGCCGATCCTGTTGGGCGCCATCGTGGGCTATCTGGTCTCGATCCCGTTTGGCCTGGTCAATTTCGGCCTGGTCGCCGAGGCGGCCTGGCTGCGCGTGCCCAACATCACGCTGCCCGCGTTCACCGATCCGCGGGCGTGGTCGGTGGTCGTTAGCGTGGCACTCATCGCCATCGCCACCATCCCCGAATCCACGGCCCACCTGTACCAGATGAGCCTGTATATTGATCAGCTCGCCAAAGACCTGGGCCGCAAGCCGACCTCCATCAAGAACCTGATCGGCCTCAACCTGGTGGCCGACGGCGCCGATGACCTGGTCGTGGGCTTCCTGGGCGGCTGCGCGGGCACCAACTACGGCGAGAACAACTCGCTGATGGCCATCACCCGCAACTACTCGGTGCCGGTGCTCTTTGCCGCGGGCGGCATTGCCATCCTGCTTGGCTTCATCGGCAAACTGGCCGCGCTGGTCAACTCGATTCCGGTCGCAGTCACCGGCGGCCTGGCGATCTATCTGTTCGGCGTCATCGGCAAGCAGGGCATCGCGCTGATTCAAAGCGAACGGGTGAACCTGTTCGATCCGAAGAACCTGGCCATCGGCGCCACCATCCTCGTGCTGGGGATCGGCGGCAACCTGGGCCTGAAGGACGGCCTCTTCCCCTTCCCGATCCCGGTCCTCTTCCCGAACGGCATCCCGGCCATCGTCTTCTCTGCAATCGTCGGCATCCTGCTCAACGCGATTTTCGTCTGGCTGCCGCCGGCCAGGTTCGGGGTGAAAGAGCGGAGCAATATCGAATTCTAACGAGTCGGTTGACAGACCGATCCTCTGTCGGGTAAAATCCTGATTGCCTGGCCACAGCTTCTTGTCAGGCAATCAGGACCAGCCCGATCATTTTCCAGCCATCCATCATGGAGGTCGCAGCGTTGCAACCCTTCGACTATCTCATCCCCGGCGACCATGCCGAGGCCAGCGCGCTGCTGGCGGCGGGCAATGGTAGGGTGCGGCCGTTCATGGGCGGCACCGATCTGTTGATTCGGACGCGAGGGGGCTTCGTCAGGCCGCAAGCCGTGGTAGACCTGAAGGGCCTGCCCGGCATGAAGGAGATCCGACCCGGCGACGACGGCTGGCTGATCATCGGCGCGGCGTGCACGATGAACCAGGTGGCCATGCATCCGCTCGTGCAGGCGCGCTACGACCTCCTCGTCCAGGCGTGCAACTCGGTCGCCTCCTATCAGCTGCGCAATCGGGCGACGATCGGCGGCAACTGCTGCAACGCCTCTCCGGCCGCCGATACTGCGCCGGCGCTCTATTGCCTGGAGGCCGTGGCCGAGATCTATGGCCCGCAGGGCATCCGACGCATCCCCATCGCCCAGTTCTTCGTCGGCCCAGGCAAGACCGCCCTGCGGTCCGGCGAGTTCCTGACCTCCCTCCATCTGCCGCCTTCGCCGCAGGATGCCCGAGGCGTCTTCAACAAATTGGGCCGCACCAAGATGGGCGACATTTCTGTGGTGAGCGTGGCCGTATATCGCAGGAGCGGTCGGCTGGCCGACCCGACAGCCCCGGCCACAGGCGAATGGCGCATCGCCCTGGGCGCCGTAGGGCCGACCCCGTTGCGCGCGGCGGAAGCAGAGGCCGCGCTGATGCAGGACACCTCCCCGGCAGGCATCCGCGTCGCAGCCGCGCTCGCCGCGGCTGCGGCCCGACCCATTGACGACATTCGCGCCAGCGCCGCCTATCGCCGCGCCATGGTCGCCGTCCTCGCGCGCCGCGGCATTGAGGCCGTGCTCGTCGATCTGTCGGCTGCCCGTGCACAACTTCCCGCTGCAGGGGGCGCCTCATGAACCACACCCTCCACTTCACCGTCAACGGCGAGCCCTACGAGATCGTGGCCGCATCGCATCACACGCTGCTCCAGGTCCTGCGCGAACAGCTGGCCCTGACCGGAACGAAGAACGGCTGCGAGGCCGGCGAATGCGGCGCCTGCGCGGTGCTCATCCGCTGGCCCGGCGCCGACCGCTTCGAGCCGGTAAACTCCTGCATGGTGCTGGCCCCTGAAGTGGCGGGAGCGGAGATCGTCACCATCGAAGGACTGGCGCACGACGATCAGCTCGACCCGCTGCAAGAGGCCTTCATCGTCACCGGCGCCACCCAGTGCGGCTTCTGCACACCGGGCATCCTCATCAACGCGCGTGCCCTGCTCGACCGCAACCCCGATCCCAGCGACGCTGAAATTCGCGCGGCCCTGGTCGGCAACCTCTGTCGCTGCACCGGCTACATCCGCATTCTGGATGCCGTCAAAATGGCCGCACGGACCAGGAAGGAGGCCCTCCGATGAGCCAGGCGCCACATCACAAGCCTCAGCTTTCAGCTTCTGGCCGCAAGCCCTCGCTCATCGGCACCAGCCCGCTGCGCATCGAGGGCCGGGCCAAGGTGACGGGCGCGGCGACCTACGTGGACGACATGCCGTTCGGGCCAGCCCTGCTCCACGGCATGATCAAACGCAGTCCGATCGCCCACGGCCTGATCAAGCGCATTGACGTGAGCAAAGCCAGGGCGCTGCCGGGCGTGCGCGTCGTGGTCACCGGCCAGGATTTCCCGGGCTACACCGGCCTATACCTGAAGGATCGCCGCATCTTCGCCCTGGATCGCGTGCGCTACGTGGGCGAGGCGGTGGCCGCAGTGGCCGCGGACACGCCGGAGATCGCGCAGCGGGCGCTCGATCTGATCGAGGTGGAATACGAGCCATTGCCGGGCGTCTTCGACCCCGAATTCGGCGCCAGTCCGGCCGCGCCCCTGGTGCATCCCGACCTGGGCAATTATGAGTGCGCGCCGTTCATCTTCCCTCAGCCCGGCACCAACATCTCGAACTGGTTCAAGGTGCGCAAAGGAAACATGGCGCAAGGCTGGGCCGCAGCCGACCTGATCTACGAACATCGCTACCAGGTGCCGCACATCCAGCACGTGCCGCTCGAACCCCACGTCTGCGTCGCGCAACAAGATGTGAACGGCAAGATCACCCTGTGGTCTTCCAGCCAATCGCCGTTCGCGCAGCGCAACCTGATCGCCAAAGCGCTGAACATTGGCCACAGCCAGCTGCGCGTCATCACCCCCTACGTGGGCGGCGGCTTCGGCTCGAAGGCCGGCGTCAGCATCGAGGGCGCGGCCGTGGCGCTGGCCATGCATGCGCGCGGCCGGCCGGTCAAGCTGCGCATGACGCGCGAAGAGGAGTTCTACACCACTTTCGTCCGCCAGGGCCTGGTGGCCTACATCAAGATGGGCATGACGAAGGACGGCCGCATCACGGCCGTGGAAAACCGCTTCTACTGGGATGGCGGCGCGTACACCGAATACGGCGTAAACATCACCCGTGCGGCCGGCTACAGCGGCAGCGGCCCCTACTTCGTGCCGAACATCCACGTGGACAGCTACTGCGTCTACACCAATCACCCCATCGGCGGCCCCATGCGCGGCTTCGGCATGGCCGAGATCCACTTCGGCATCGAACAGCACATAGATCAGATGGCGCTGCAGCTGGGCCTCGATCCGGTGCAGGTGCGGCTGCTGAACTGCCTGAAAGACGGCCAGGAGACGCTGACCGGCATGATCATGCATCCCACCGGCCTCAGCCAGTGCATCCGAAAAGCGGCCGAGGCGATCGGATGGAATGCAGCCCCTCCTCCGCAAGATGAGAAAAGCCACAAGCGCCGCGGCAAGGGGCTGGCGGCCATGTGGAAAGCGCCGGCCATGCCGCCCAATCCGGGCTCCAGCGCGGTCGTCCGCCTGAACGAGGACGGCACGGCCACCGTCAGCATCGGCGGCGTGGACATCGGCCAGGGCGCCATGACCGCTATGGCGCAGCTGGCAGCCGAGGGCCTGGGCATCCGGGTCGAAGACGTGCGTGTGAACACCGTGGACACCGACTACAGCCCCTACGAATGGCAGACCGTCGCCAGCCGGCTGACCTGGAGCATGGGAAACGCCGTGCTGCAGGCGGCCGAAAATGCCCGGCACCAGATCCTGCAGACCGTGGCCGAGGCGTGGGGCGAAGACATCAACGACCTGGACATCGTTGACGGCCAGGTCGTGAGCTATCGCACCGAAGAAGCGCGACCGCTGCGCGACCTGGTGATCTATGGCCTGCAACGGCCTGATGGCACCTGGGTCGGCGGCCCGGTGGTGGGCCAGGGCCGCTTCATGCCGGAATACGTCACCCCGCTCGACCCGGAAACCGGCCAGGGGCCGCGCGCCGTTGTGCACTTCACCACCGGCTGTCAGGCAGTCGAGGTGGAAGTAGACGAAGAGACCGGCGAAGTCACCGTACTCAAAATCGTGTCGGCCTACGACGTCGGCCGCGCCATCAATCCGGAGATGGTGCGCACGCAGATGGAGGGCGGCGCAGTGCAGGGGATGAGCACGGCGCTGCTGGAACAGATCATCCTGAAAGACGGGGTGCCGGCCAACCCGAATTTCACCGACTATCGGATCGCCACCGCCGTAGATGCGCCTCTGGAAACGGAGAACATCATCGTTGAAGTACCCCAAGATGACGGGCCGTTCGGCGCACGCGGTGTCGGCGAGCACCCGATGGTGCCGACCGCGCCGGCCATCGCCAATGCCGTGTACAATACCGTCGGCGTGCGCATATCTAGCCTGCCGATCACCGGCGAAAAAATCTGGGCGGCCCTGCATCCGCAAGAGGCCGATCCTGCCATGACACCTGTCTGAGCGTAGGGAAAACGTATAGCTGCCGTATAATTTGACCCTTGTGCAGTTGCCCAGGATGCGTTATAATCGCTTTGCAGCTTGTCCGTGAATTGTTCACAAAAGTATCGAGCGTTCACATCGCGAAAGGAGGGAAGCTCACGATGTCGAAGTGGACATGGATCGCACTTCTTGTCGCCATCGTGCTGGTGAGCGGGTGCGGAGCGCCTGCTCAACCGGCGGCCGCCCCACCCAAGGCGGCTGAACCCTTCATGCTGGCATTGCCGCGCATCGTCGTGAAAGTAGACGCTGCCGGCAATCTTTCCGCCTTCGGCCTCTCGCCCGCGCTCTTCGGCCTGGATATCCGCTTCCCGCAACCGCTGCTCGACTCCCTGGTCGTCGCCAATATCCAACACCTGGAGATCCGCACGCTGAGCCGGGGCCTGGTGATCTTCGCCAACGGCAAGCCGCTTCCCCATATCGGCTGGGATGACGAATCCCTGACGCAAGCCGTTGATCTGGCCCAGGCGATGATGGGACAGGACCTCTCTCTCGTCAAAAAACTGGTGCCCATCGTGCGTCGGCTCGGCCTCGACATCGTCGTGCAGCTGCCCAAACAGAGCGGCGCGCCGGACATCCCGCTGATCAGCCTGGAGGAGGGCGCGCAGGTGGCGCCGCAGCCATCGGAGGGGCCAACCACCGCGATCGTCAAGCTCGACGCGAAGGTCACCGAACAGGGCACGCCGGCCATCTTCGATGTGACCGCCGAAGACCTGGCGCCGCTCGGCGTGGCCTTGCCGCAGCTGCTCGATCCGGAGGTGATCAAGCGGTTGCAGGCTGCGAACATCCAGTACCTCCATGTCCGCAGCCAGCCGGGAGGCCTCTTCATCTATGCCAACGACAAGCCGCTGCCCCATCTGGTGTGGGACAGTCGGTTCCTCGTCAACGCGGCCGAGCTCGTGAAACAATTCATGCCGGACAGTCCATACAGCGTGCTGGCGAACGAGATCGCGCCCGGCTTGGATCGCGCGGATATAGACGTGTTGGTGCAGTTACCCGTTGCAGCAGGCGCGCAGGCGGTGCCACCGCCCAAGCGTTGAGCAACGTCGCAGCCCATGGCATACCGAATTCAAGGTCGTTTCTCCCTGGCGGGCCCTGATGCCGTTAGGGGCTGTCCATATTGCACATCATAGGGAGGTCACTCATGCGTAGAATCCTGCTGGTCTTACTCGTTCCTGCGATGCTGACGCTTGCGGCCTGTGGCCCGGCCATGCTGCCCACCACCAGTCCGAAAACCGAAAGCGGCGACACCTTCCTGTTGGCGTTGCCTCGCCTCGAAATCGAGTTCGATAAGGAGGGCAACCCGATGGTTCTGGGCATGAAGCTGGCCGATGTCGGCGTGCTGCTCAACCAGGACCTGAGCGGCATCCGGCTCGATCCTGGCCTGGTGGCGTGGATGACCAACGCGGACATTCAGCACATCGAGATGCGGCAGACCGGCGACGGCGTGGCTCTGATGGTCAATGCCAAGCGAATGCCGCACATCTCCTGGGACGACAAATCGCTGGCCCAGGCGATAGACCTGGTGCTGGCGCTCGACCCCGCCAACGAAAGTCTGTACACCACGATCCGCAAACTGCTGCCGATCGTCAGTCGCCTCGGCCTGGATGTCGTGCTGCGCTTCCCGCTGCAGCCGACGGCAAAGCCCTTGCCGCTGGCCGATCCGGCCGATGTGATGGCCAAGGCCAATCCGAGCAAAGACCCGGCCTCTTTTATCTTTAAGTTCGACGTGCGCTACGATGCGCAGGGCGTGCCATCAATCCTCGGCATCACCGGCTATGATCTGGCCGCGCTCGGCCTGCCGCTGCCGCTGGCGCTCGATCCGACCATGCGGGAGAACCTGCAGAGCAAGAACATCCAGTTCCTGGAGCTGCGCACCACGCCCATCGGCTTGTATGTTTATGTCAACAATAACCCTCTCCCCAGCTTCACCTGGGACAAGCAGATGCTGAAGAACGTGGCCGAGATCTATACCCAGATGAACCCGGGCAGCCCGATCATCCCGACCGTCAATCAGATCTTGCCCATGCTGGATACGCTGGACATCGGCATAATGGTCTACTTCCCGCTGGCGCCGGATGCGAAGCCGATCCAGGCGCAAACACATTAACCTCTGCATAGCAAGGAAGATCGGGAACGATCAGGCACCTCCTGATCGTTCCCCCCTTCAGAAAGGATGTTTGCGTTCATGAACGTGCATCGTAGATATCAGATATTGCGCGTCATCGCGTTTATTCTGAAGCTGCTGGCCTGGCTGGCGCTAGGCGGCGCCGTGATCGCGTTGCTCGTCGGGCTGCCGTCCTTCCTGTCGGCATCGGCGCGCGGGGCACCCTGGTATGAGATCGCACCGTGGGCTGCCATGCTGGGGCTGCCAGTCTTCGGCATCGTCTGGTTCATCCAACTGTTTGCCATCGGCAGCATCCTCTCGCTGCTCATCAACATCGAGGAGAACACGCGCGCGCTGGCTGGGCAGGCAGGCACCAACCCGTAGGCACTGCGCTTTGGCGGCCTCACACAAAGACACAAAAGGGCCGGTGCTGTCCTCGATTTGTGTCTTTGTGTGAGTTTCTCGCTGTGCGATGCCAGAGCGTGACCTGATCCGCACAAGCGCACTGAAGACGCTTCTGCAGCGCGACCGGGGGCCGGGCTGCCCATGGCCGCTATATGGGCGCGGCCGCTGAATTTGACATCAAATCGCCCTGTCCGTATAATGACTCGCGTTTGGTGCGGCGGATTCGTCTAGAGGCCCAGGATATCGCCCTCTCAAGGCGGAGACACGGGTTCGAATCCCGTATCCGCTACCAGTCGCAATCAGCCCCGGAGACGTGGTTTCCGGGGCGCTTTTTTGTGTCGAATCGTGGGACGATGGATGCGCTGACATTAACCGACTCTATCCATGAGGCATACGAGCGGTTCTGGAAAGAGCGTCATCGCGCCGATCGTCAGGATTTCTTCGCCCGCTTGACCGGCAGAGATACCGACCTGCTGCCGTTCGAGAGCCTGATCCAGATCCTCCAGGCCTACCAGCAAATACCTCGACGCGAGATCGAGATGATCCCCCTGGACAAGATCGTCGGCAGCGTGGGCCGCTATCGTGACTTCACGCGGGACTTCCGGCCGCGCGAAGGGGTTTCCCGCGAACGTTGGGCACGCGTCTATCGCGCCATGAACAGCCTGGAAGGCGTGCCGCCGATCGAAGTCTACAAACTCGGCGACGTCTACTTTGTCGCCGACGGCAATCATCGTGTTTCGGTGGCACGGGCGGCTGGCTTCGACAAAATCGCCGCCTATGTGACCGAAGTCCCTGTGGATTCCGGTCTGAGCCCAGGAGACACCCTCGACGCCGCCATCATCAAAGCCGAACGCACCAGCTTCATGCAACAGACCGGCCTGGAAGAACGCTGCGGGCCGATCCAGGACATCCGCTTCACCAAGCCCGGCGGCTATCCCAAACTGCTCGAGCACATCCAGGTGCATCGCTATTTCATGGGACGCAACCATCCCGAACGCGGCGAGATCAGCCTGGCCGACGCGGCGGCCGACTGGTATCTGACGGTCTACCGGCCGATCGTGGCCGCGATCGAGCGCTCCCATCTCCTGCAGCAGTTCAGCGACTCGACCGCAGCCGACCTGTACGTCTGGGTCTCCGGCCGCATCATGGAGACCGCTCAAGAAGACGGGCAGCCGCTCAGCCCGGAAGAGGCTGTCGCGTCGCTTGTGGATGAGCGCAGCGCGCGCTGGCAGCGCGCCGTGCGCGACATGATCAATGTCCTGCGCCAGATCGGGGACGCGCTGATCCATTCTCGCTCTGGCATCCCTGAATGGGCCGGGGTTGCCCTCGAATGGGGCGATTTCCAGCCCCCACCACGTTATCCAACTGAGACACCATCGGATGAACGAAGAGATCACCCGTCTGCTGCTGGTGCGCCACGCGCACAATGACTATCTGGACACCGGACGCCTGGCCGGCCGCACCCCCGGCGTCCATCTAAACGAAAAAGGCCGCCATCAGGCCCAGGCCCTGGCCGCGCGCCTGGCAGGGACACAGATCACCGCCATCTACAGCAGCCCCCTGGAGCGGGCGAGAGAGACCGGCGAACCGGTAGCCGCAGCCCTCGGTCTGCCCATCCAGGTGCTCGAGGACCTGAACGAGACCGACTGCGGCGACTGGACCGGCCAGGCCATCAACGAGTTGACGAAATCGGACCTCTGGCAGAAAATGCAGATCTATCCCAGCGGCGTCGCACACCCCGGCGGCGAGGGCATCGCTGCCGTGCAGGCGCGCATGGTGCGCAGCCTGGAGATCATTCGGGCGGCGCATCCTGGCGGCGTGATCCTGATCGTGTCCCATGCCGACCCGCTCAAAGCGGCGCTGGCGTACTACACCGGGCTGCACATTGATCTCTTCCAGCGTCTCGTGCTCGACCCGGCATCGCTCAGCGAACTGGCCTTCACGCCGCAGGGCCCACGCTTGATGCGTTGCAACGACACCGCGCATCTGGCATAGCACAGCGGACCGCTGCATTGCCCGCAGCGAAGATCGCAGCAGCATGGCACATGGAGAGGCGCTATGGTAACCTACTATGACGACGATATCTATCCGGTTTCGCGCATCACGGCCGGCGCGATCGGTGAGGCAGGACAGCGCATCTTCATCCTGCAAGCTCGCATTGACGGCGAAATCGTCTCATGGGTGATCGAAAAGGAGCAGGCGCTAGCACTGGGCCGCAACCTGCCCAAACTGCTTGCCGACATCCGCGCCGAATATCCAGAGCTAGAGGAGCCGTTGGTGGCCGCTGAGCCAAATCTGATCCTCAGCGAGCCGCTGGAGCCCAAATTCCGCGTCGGCAGCATCGGCCTGGGCTACGACCGCCTGCACGATCTGGTCGTGCTCACGCTGCAGGACGCCGATGCCGGGGACGTGGTCGAATTTCCTGAAGACGAAACCGCCGACGATACCGTCCAGGTCTTCACGACCCGAGGACAGGCGCTGCTGCTGAGCCGTCAGGCCGAGGCGGTAGTTGCCGCGGGCCGACCCCTCTGTCCCAACTGCGGCGAGCCGATAGACGACTTCGGCCACTTCTGCCTGACGTCCTTTCGGCGTCGCTGGAACGGCAGCGATTACCTGCAATGAGCCCACGCGCGGAGCCGCTTCAGCCCCCTCTTCACCCGGCAGAGGAACAGCTGCTGGAGCAGCTCCGCGACGGCGCGCTGGAGCTCGCGGGATTAATGCCCTGGAGCTCGAACTACACCTTCCTGGGCCATATCGGCGTCGGGGCCGAGCGGATCGTCGTGATCTACAAGCCGATCCGGGGCGAACAGCCGCTGTGGGACTTCCCGCGCGGCACGCTGGCCCGGCGCGAGACCGCCGCCTATCTGGTCAGTCGGGCATTGCGCTGGAACCTGGTACCGCCGACCGTGCTGCGGCGGGGGCCTCATGGCCTCGGCTCGGTCCAGCTCTTCGCCGACGCCGACCAGAACGCTCACTTCTTCACCTTCCAGCATGACCCTGCCTATCGTCACGTCCTCCAGGCGCTGGCGCTGTTCGACATCGTCTGCAACAATGCCGATCGCAAGGCCGGCCATTGCCTGTCGCTCGGCCCGGGCCGCATCGTCGCCATTGATCAGGGCCTGTGCTTCCACGTCGAGCCCAAACTGCGCACCGTCATCTGGGACTTCGCCGGCCAAAAGCTGCCCGCCGACCTGGCCGCCGACCTGAAACAGCTCCAACGGGCACTCAGCACCGGAGACTCAACCCTGGTCGCCGACCTGACAGAGCTGCTTAGCCGGGCAGAGATCGCGGGCCTGCGGCGCCGGCTGGCCGGGCTGCTGGAGGAGGGTCGGTTTCCTAATCCGCCAGAGGATCGCCGGCCCTACCCCTGGCCGCTCGTCTGATCGGCAAGGAGGCAACATGACCATGCGCCAGAGACACTTCATTGATACGCACAAAGCCGTCACCGGGCCCTTTGTCTTCCTGCTGATCGCCCTCTACGGCCAATGGGACAACCCGACGGCCTGGGTCTACCTGGCACTGCATGGCACATATGGCTTGCTGTGGACTTTGAAGAGCCGGTTCTTTCCCGACAAACAGTGGGAACAACCCACGACCCTCGCGTATGGGCTGGCGATCTGGGGTGCTCTCAGTCTTTACTGGCTGGCGCCCTGGCTGCTGATGGCGCGAGGTGTGGCTGCGCCGGCCTGGTTCCTGGGGATGTGCAGCGCACTCTACACAATGGGCGTATTCCTGCATTTCGGGGCCGACATGCAGAAGCACACGTTTCTGCGCCTGCGGCCGAACACACTGATGACCGATGGCTTGTGGGCGCGGCTGCGCAACCCGAACTATTTCGGCGAACTGCTGATCTACCTCGGCTTTGGCCTGCTCGCCATGCATTGGGCACCGCTCATCGTACTGCTCCTCTTCGTGCTCATCGTCTGGCTGCCCAACATGCGCCGCAAAGACCGTTCGCTGGCCCGCTATCCTGAATTTGCCGCCTATCGGGCGCGCAGCAAGCTTTTCATCCCCTGGCTCTTCTGAAATCCGCTGGCCGTCGCTACTCTTCCTGCACAGGCCGCCGCGCCTGTTTGATCCGGCTGCGGGCGCGTTTGGCCTCGAGCCGCGCCTGCTGAGCAGCCAGGCCGGGTCGCGTGGGCAGCCGGCGCTTGCGCTGGCGTAACGCGGCCCGCAACAGCTCACGCAACCGCTCCAGCGCGGCCTGCCGGTTGGCCAGCTGACTGCGCGCCGAGGCGGCCACCACGCGTAAGACGCCTCCGCCGTCTATGACGTTCGCCAAACGGTGCAACAACCGGGCCCGCTGCGCCTCGGTCAGGCTCGGCGAGTGCGCCACATCGAACAGCAGCTCCACGCGCGTTTCGCTGCGGTTCACGTGCTGGCCGCCGGGGCCGCCGGCTCGGCTGAACCGAAAGCGCAGCTCATCGGTTGGGATCGCCAGCTCCTCGGAGATCACGATCTGCTCGCCAGGCGCGGCGTGGGCATCTTGCTCAGGGCTCACCGCGCGCCTCCAGCGCCAGGAGGAAGTTCAACACCGCCGCGTTCACAACTTCCGGCTGATCGAGGTTGCTGGCATGGCCCGAATTGGGGACAGACACGAATGTCGCGTGGGGCAGGAGCGCACGCAACCGCTCCTGATAAACGCGAGGGACCACGCGGTCGTTCTCGCCTGCGATGATCAGCGTGGGAACCCGAAGTCGCGCGAGTCGTCGGCCGGGCCGATAGCGCAGCACCGCCCACGTTGCCTGCCGATAGGCACGCGGATCGTTGGCAGCCAGACGCTTGACGGCTATTTCGTGCAACAGCGCCCGGCTCAGGCCGGGGAAAAGATCATCGGCGATACGCGCCGCTGCCCGCGCCATGTCCTTCGGCTGCCAGAGCAGATCACGGCGACGCAGGAAGAGATGCCACATGGAGCGCGACGGCGGCCAAAGCCCCGGCAGCGTGTTGATGAGCACCAGACTGCGCACGAGCGTGGGATGGTCCAGCGCCAGTTGCTGGGCCACCATGCCGCCCAGGCTCAGGCCGAGGATGTGCGCCGGTGCCAGCGCCAATTGCTGCATCAGCTGTGCCACATCGGCTGCAAACAGAGCGATCGAATAGCGTCCGGCCGGCTTGTCCGACGCGCCGTGACCGCGCAGATCGAGCGGAACGCATTTGAAATAGGGGCCAAAGGCCGGCAACTGCAACAGCCAGTCGTCCGCGCTCGAACCCAACCCGTGCAGCAGGATGAGGGGCGTCTCTCCTTCGCCCCATAGCTCATAGCGCAGTCGAATCCCGTTGACCGACAAATACGGCATGAAGACTCCTTTCCAGGCCCACGACTATAGCCCTCGGCAAGGCTTGCCCGTTCCGGCCGCCGACAGTTCGCGCGGCCGGTCGGCGCATCCGAGCGCGTATTGTCGCGCGTAATCCCCTGTTGCGCAAACGGCCGTCCGGCGCTCTCTGCGGTCGCCGCGCCGCCGCGCATCCGTGACAGAATGGCTGTGTCATGCTATACTGCGATCTGCACGCACAACAATCTGATTTGGGCTTGCCGATCAGAGAGGAGCACGCCATGGACGAACTCAAACTGGTCACCGTGTACGCCGCGCAGGGCATGCTCACGGCGGAGATCATCAAAGGCAAACTGGCCAGCGCAGGCATCCCGGCCCTGCTCGCCTATGAATCGGTCGGCCCGATTTACGGCTTGACCGTGGATGGCCTGGGCCTGGTGCGAGTCCAGGTGCCTGCCGCCTTCGCGACCGAGGCGCGGGCGCTCATCGCCGAAGACGACACGCCGCTCGATGACGCGGAAGGGCCGGTCCCCTTCGACGCGACTGCTTCGACATGAAATCGGCCATATACATGCCGGGATTTGGCAAAAAAGCCATTTGATGATATACTATTCTTTCGTGACTGAAAGCCTATCAACCCAAGCCGACATCATAGAAACAGTCGCCATTGTGAGGAGATTCGCCGGGTGATTCAACGCAAGACACAAACTGCCGAATACTGGCAGGAGTTTACTCTTTCTCCCGCAGACCTCGAATTCCTGCGCAACCTGCTGCTCGACGCCGAACAACCGGTTGAGACGAAGGCGTTGGCCGAGGCCTTAATCGGCGAGCGCTGCCGCCGTGAGGAGGCCGAACTGCGCGCTGAACTGAGTCGCGGGATCATTTATCAGCCCAAAAAACGCTTCGCAATCGGCGACAAAGTCCTGTTCCCTGTTTTCGATTTTCGTCTCGGCGAAGTCATTGAGGTGCGGCCGGGACGCAACCCTGAATATGGCGAGTTCGAGGTGATCACCGTAGACTTCGGGCCTGACCGCCGGCCGCGCAGCTTTGCCGCCAACCTGACCGCGCCGCACAAGCTCAACGTCAGCACGCCCGAATTGCTCATCGCCGACAGCGCCGAGCCCCCGGCCAGACTGCTGGCGACGGTCGCCGCAGACCTGCCCGCGATCCTGCGCCAACAACTGGCAGAACAGCCGGATTTCGCCACGTTCGAGGACCGCTGGCTGCTGCGCATCCTGATGGCCGACGTCCACATCGGCCACCTGAACATCGCCGAAGCCGCCATCGAGATGGCCAACGCGCCGGTTGAAACGGCCGCGCTCCTGGCCGAGCTCGACCTGCCGGCCGAAATCAGGCCCGAGATCCTGGCTTTTTCCCTGAACAGCGCGCTCAGCGCCGATGGCCGCTTCGATCAGGTGGGCCCCGGCGACAAACGCTGCTGGATTCTGCGCCGCATGGAGCCGGCCGAGGCACTCGAAACGCCCCCATCGCTTCGTTATACACCGATCCCGTTCGACCGCAATTTGATCGCCAGCGACCTGTTGCAGGTAGAGTGGGAACTGGACGACGAATGGTCGGACGAACTGATCTCCGAGCCGGCGGCCGCGCGCATGACCCTGCCGACCACGACCCTGCTGCTCACCTATCCGCATCTGGTCGCCGGAACGCTGCCGCTCAACAAACACACGCGGCCGTTCTTCCCCCAGGGCAGCGGCGAGCGCACCGTCGTGACCCTGATTGATGGCCGCTGGGGCCAACGTTTCACCGCCTACGTGGTGCACAAAGGCCGGTATGTGGCCGGCCTGCGGCCCTGGTTCGAACAGCACAAACTCCCGGCCGGCGCCTACATTGTGCTCGAACGCCGTGACCGATCGGGCGAGATCGTCGTGGATTTCAAGCCGAAACGGATGCGTCGCGAATGGATGCGCAAAGCTCAGGTGGTAGACGGGAAGCTCGACATCCAGCTGCGCAAGGGCGAGGTGGCGTGCGAATACAATGAGACGATAATCATCGGCGACGAACGCCCTGACGAGATCGCCAGGCTGCGCGCCACGCTGGCCTTCGCCGAACGGCCGCTCGACCAGATCGTCTACGAGATCTTCACCGACCTGGCTGGCCTCAGCCAGTCCGGCAGCGTGCACGCCAAAACCGTTTACAGCGCCGTGAATCTGGTGCGACGCTGCCCGCCCGGCCCTATCTTCGCCGTGCTGTCCAGCGATCCCCGCTATCTGACGCTTGGAAACGGGTTCTACCGCCTGGCCGCCTGAGTCGCCAGCTGAGGACACCGACTATGTGGAAACGACCATCGCTCGACACAAAATTTCAGATTGACTACGACTGGTGGCAGGCCAACGGCAAAGATATCCGGGTAGCGGTGCGCGGCCAGCTTTGCCCTGATTGCCAGGCCCGTTACCCGGACCACCGCAACACCGAGGCGGTAGATTGGGTGGACCCCGAAACCGCCGAAGTGGTGCGTGCCGATGCGCTGCTACAGTCCCTGCGCAGTGACTGTGCCCGTAAACCGGACTTCATCAGCCGCAACAACACCCTGGTGACGAACATCTTCCGCATCTTCCTGCGCGATGGGAATCCGCCGCTCACCCCACGTCAGCTCCAGGCCCAGCTGCCCTGGACCAGCGCCGAAGCCATTCTGCGCACCCTGACGGGCGGCCCGGTCTACATGGGCATCCGACCAGCGCGCGAGGACTGAGCCGGCGACCTGCGCCAACGCCGGACATGAAAAGTCGGGCGGGCTGTTAGACGAGCAGCCGCCCGACTTTTTTGTGCGACGCGCGATCGCCGGCTCAACCACAACATGCGGACAGCCAGCCGGCGATGGCTTCGTCCGCTGGCGGTTCACCGCCTCGCCGCAACCAGACGAGAAACTCGACATTGCCCGCAGGGCCGGTGATCGGCGAGCGGATCAGACCGGCCGGCGCCAGGCCCAGCGCAATTGCCTCGCCCAACACTTTGCGGATGGCGCTGCGGTGCAGCTGGGGATCGCGCACCACACCGCCTTTGCCCACCTGACCCTTGCCCACCTCGAACTGCGGCTTGATCAGGGCGATCACCTGGCCGGCCGGGACGAGCAAAGCGACGATCCGCGGCAACACCAGGCCCAGGCCGATGAAGGAGACATCTACAGTGGCCAACGCCGCCGGCTCCGGCAAGCCCTCGAGATGGCGGATGTTGACGCGTTCGAGCAGGATGACGCGTGGATCGGTGCGCAGCGACCAGGCCAGCTGGCCGTAGCCCACGTCTATGGCATACACGCGCGCGGCCCCACGCTGCAACAGACAGTCGGTAAAGCCGCCCGTGGACGCGCCGATATCGGCACACACCAGGCCGGCCGGCGCGATCTGAAACGCGTCAAGCGCGGCCTCGAGCTTCAGCCCCCCGCGACTGACGTAGCGCAGGCCGGCACTGACGCGCACCGGCGCATCGGCCGCGACCTTCTGGCCGGGTTTATCGGCCGCCGCGTCACCGATGAAGACCTGGCCGGCCAGGATCAGACGCTGTGCCTGCGACCGGGTCTCGGCCAGGCCGCGCGCCACCAGCAGATCATCGAGGCGGGATTTGGCAGGTTTCTGGAGTGAACTCATCGGCGACTCGACAGGCGGAAGTTGACGAAGCCCCACCCCTGCGGTATCATCACCCCCTCAGGAGTGAGACACGATATGAGCGAAGCAACACCGATCAGGGCACAGCGGGCCGGCGTCTGGCATCAGCTCCGGCTCATGGTGAAAACAATGCGGCTCAAGCAATGGACGAAGAACGTCTTCGTTTGGGCCGCGCTGATCTTCGACGGCAAGCTGTTTGATCCCATTTTCTTCCTGCGCACGCTGGTGACGTTCGGGCTGTTCTGCCTGCTCTCAAGCGCGGTCTACACGATCAACGATCTGGCGGACATCGAAAAAGATCGCCGTCACCCCGAAAAGCGCACCCGGCCGCTGGCCTCCGGCGCGCTGCAGCCGCGCATCGCCATCATCGGCGCCATCTTCCTCCTCGCGCTCACGGTGCCGGCCGCGCTGTGGCTGGGCGGCGAGCTGGCCGCCATCCTCTACGGCTATCTGCTCCTGATGATCGCGTATTCGTTCTGGCTGAAGAACATCGTGATCGTGGATGTGCTGACCATTGCGGCGGGGTTTGTGTTGCGCGTGGCCGCGGGCGTCGTCGTGGTCGAGGCAGCGCGCTTTTCGCCCTGGATCTACGTCTGCATGGTGCTGCTGGCGCTCTTCCTGGCGCTCGGCAAGCGCCGGCAGGAGATCGTGTTGCTACAAGAAAACGCGCAGAACACGCGGGCCATCCTGCAGGAATATAATCTGCGTTTCGTGGACGAAATGCTGAGCCTGGTCAGCTCCACCACGGTGATGGCCTACTCGCTCTACACCTTCTCGGCGCCGAACCTCCCGCCGAACCACCTGATGATGCTGACGATTCCCTTCGTGCTCTACGGCCTCTTCCGCTATCTCTATCTGATCCACGTGAAGGGGGAAACCGATCCGCCGGACGTGGTCGTGCTGAGAGACCGGCCGCTGCAGGTAGACATCCTTCTGTTCGGGCTGCTGGTCTTTCTGGTGTTCTACGTAGTGCGGTGAAAATCGCCACCGCCAGGGATAGGGGCAGACGGCCGTCTGCCCCTATCTGTCATGATATTTTCGGCGGCGACGCGTTCACGCCGTGCGATCCTCTTCCTTCAAGAACTGCGCCCACGGGCCATCCATGCCATCCGCGGTCACGCCGTAGAATACCCGCAAGCTGCCGTCGGGCTGACGCTTCACCAGATCGTAGCGGTACTTTCGGGCGCGGCGGCCGACCTGCCACAGGCCGAAATCGCCGCTCCAGGTGACCCGCTCCGGGTCAATCGGCTGCTTGAGATACTGGTTCAGGGCATAGCTCCACAGCTTGCGCGCGGATGCCGCCGTGACGTTGTGCACGATATTACAATTGCGCAAATCGCGCACGGTGAAGTAGCGCGTGCCCTGGCGCTCTTCGACGGCAATGATCTCGACGCCGACCGCAGGCGCCTCCAGGATGTTCGGCTGCTCGGCAGGTGCCACGATGCGCTCGGCAGACGCCGCCATCTCCTGTTCATCCGATTGCGCTTCCGGCGCGGTCTCCGCGATTGGCTCAGGCACGGCTACAACGGCCGCAGCCGGCTCGACAGGCAGGGCCTCCGCGAGGTGGGCCGTGGCCTCCACAGGCAATGCGGGCGATGGCGCTGCGGCCTCGACCGCTTCGGCTTTGGCACGCGCCGTCTTGCGGCTGCGCGAACGTCGCTTCGCGGGCCGGGCCGGCTCAACCGGCGCGGCTGTTTCGGCGACGCCGGGTTCTTCCCCACCGGTCGTGGTTGTGGTCAAGTCGCCCGACACCGATTCCGCCGCGACCTCCACGCCAGGGACGGGCGAAAATTCCGGCGCCTCCATCACGCCGGTCGGCTCTGGCGCGGCAATCGGCGTCGGCGCTTCGGCACCGCTCGGGATCGCCTCTTCGACCGTGGGCACCTGCGCCGACAACGCCTCCAGGCCCTCGGCGAGCATCGCGGCAGGCGGCTCGGCAACGACAGCCAGGGCCGGTTCGAGCGCTACCGCGGGCAGTTCGACGGCAGGTTGGATCTCGGCCGGCTCAGGCTCAGTCACCGCCGCGGGCAACCCGGCCGCGACTTCCGGCGCCACGCCTGCCACTGGGGCGGCGGCGGCCGGCTCGGCCCTGGCGCTGCTGCGACGCCGCTTGCGCCGAGCCGGCTTGGCGGCCGCCGGCTCGGCCGCAACGGGCGCCATCACGAGCTGGGCCGCCGAAGGTTGTTCGGGCGGCAATGCACGCGGGGCAGTTTCAACCGCCTCTGCCGATGTCAGCCGGCCAGCGAGCACCAGTTGCACGATCTCATCGCGAACGGCCTCGTTTGTCTCCCCTTCCTGGCGAATGTAGATGCGGGTCTGCCGCAATACGTAGGGTTTGTCAGGCCCGTTCGGCACCTGCACGCGCACGATCGTCGCGCCCTGGCTCTGCAGGGTGTCCATCCGGCATGTCAGGGGCGGGGTGACATCCTGTTCGATCTCGCGCGTCAAGCGAGCAATCGTTTGCTGAGGATTATCCACCCCACGCGGCGGGCCTTTCTTGGCCGCGCTGGCACCCAGGTAGATCGTACCGCCCTGGGTGTTGGCAAAAGCCACCACATCGGCAAGGACGCGGTGAACGCGTCCGCCCTCCAATACCAGGCTCTCGTGGAAGGACTGCACGATGGTATTGCCGGCTTCGCGGGCAGCAAGCACGAAGTCGAAGGGCTCCTCGGCCAGCGGGCGGTAGGGGCGCGTGACACTGAAGTCATCGCCTTTGAGCGCGGCGGCTAACGCCTCGAATGAGACCTCCGGCAACAGGATCTCCGTCACGCGATCGCCGATGCCCAGACGGTTCTTATCCTTCGGATCACGGACCAGTCGGTGGGCATCAGACCCCTGGATGCAGTGCATCCGTCGCGGATACTCGGGCTTGGAGCCGTCGAAGAACTTGGCCGTCGAGCGCCGTCCGGCCACATCGAGGTCGGTCACTTCCAGCGCGTGCAGGTGCGGGTCCTGCGTGTAGGCGATCTTGGTCTGTCCACCGAAATTGAAGCCGCGCATGGCGACTCCATGGGTGCTGTTGACATGCGCCGCAATCGCCAGGCCGCCGGCTTCATCAATCAACCGATAGGCGGTGAGGACATCGACCGTGGCGCCTACTTCGGTGCTGCCTTCGGCCAGACGCTCGACCGGGACATTGAGACGCAGCAGGATTAGCTCGAGGACACGCAGGGGAGTGTCTGGTGGGAAGATACCCAGCACGTGGAAGCCAAACGTGGCAGTGAACTCGAAGCCCGGCAACACCAGGATTTTGTTGCCCAGTCGGCGAAACTCGTCAAGATCCCGCCGCTCCTGTGGACGCAGGCGATCGTTCTTCTCCAGCCACGTCAGGCGCTCGATCTCGGCCCGAAATTGCGCGATGCCCTCGACGGTGTTATGGTCGGTGATCGCCACGATGTCGAGGCCCCGGGACTCTGCCTTCTGGAGCCACTGCAAATACGAGACGCCTGGCTCCATCCAATCGGCCGACGCTGGGGTGTGCAGGTGCAGGTCTACCCGCCGCCAATCGCCTTCGGCTGCCCGAAATGTCCTTCTTATTCTTTTGTTTTTATCAGACACGTTGTGAAATGCTATCTCCTTTCTCGAATCAACGGATCACTCCTTGTCTAGTACAGGCTGGCTGTTCCTCGCGAACAGAGTTCATTACCCATTATGTTTACTTTTGAGCTTTTGTCAAACTGGCACATATCGTTGCTGGGAGCCGCTGCTATCTGCTTTCTCCGCCGCTGCGTTTACGTCGCTCCAGGGCAATGCGGGCATAGCGGGCATATTCCGACGCCGGCCAGGTATCGAGCACTGCGTTGAATTCGAGGGTGGCCTGCGCGTCGAGGCCCTTCTTCTGATAGGCCACGCCCAGGTTGTAATGACAGGCAGACGCGTGCCTGGCGCCCAGATAGCCGGCCGGCGCCTCGGCCAGGACCTGGCGCAATATGGCGATCGCCTCGTCTGGTCGGCCGCTCTGGAGCGCCAACACGCCCTGGTTCATGCACACGATCAGGCGGCTGGCCGGATCGGGCCACAGCCGTGCGGCCAGATGATAGATGCGCGCGGCCATGGTCAGCTGCCCACGTCGCGCCAGCATATTGCTGACGTCCACCAGCAGGCGCACCCGCATGGTGGTCACGTGAAGCATGACAATGAAAACGGCCGGATTCAGCACGAAACCGGTCAATTGGACGAGACCGACGACGATGGTGATGATCGCGCAGGCCTCGACGGCGAAGCGAGCCGAGATTCCTTCCTGACGCAGAAATCTCAGTCCACCGAACATCAGGACGTAGAGCAGGCCCACCAGGGCCAGTAAAAGCGATGGAGCCACGAGCGCCTCTCCATGGCACGAGATGATCCAAGTATACCTTCTGGGCTCAGGTCGGTCAACTCGACGCGTCGGGCTGTTTGACTTGTAGCGCAATTTGG
>Ga0116210_1000429_pt1 | contig 42157 bp, 50 predicted proteins | sample TshhotsprinmetaG_FD_94483 | JGI IMG/M metagenome (GOLD analysis project Ga0116210, IMG submission 94483) | Hot spring microbial communities from South Africa to study Microbial Dark Matter (Phase II) - Tshipise hot spring metaG | ecosystem: Environmental > Aquatic > Thermal springs > Hot... | reverse complement strand
AGACATGAACCTCCTTATGAATAGTGATAGCACATCTATTCTACCTAAGGAATCGGGTTTATGTCTCCTTTTTTTGTTTGGTTGTAAATTTATGTTAGTAAATTTGCTCATCTACAGTATTATTTATTATAAGAAGATGCTCGACAAATTTTGCATGGGAAAATATGCTATAATTTAATTAATTCCGTGATGGGAGGGGTGTTTTCTTAAATTACCATGTATCAAAAAGTTTAATTTATTCATGTTTTGTTTACATAAAATGAAAATGGCGAAAGGCTCTTTATGAACTTTATATATTGACGTTTTTCTTTTTTTTTTATAATTTTAAAAAATTATACAATTCAATAAGGGGATGTTTTAATGAAAAAGGTTTTGTTTAACTTGTTTATGTTAGTTATGTTCTGTGTTTCGTTTGTCACAAATTCAGCATTTGCTAGCACAATAATCGGTAGTAAAAATGTAGATGATATGTTAGAACTACTGGGTTTCTCTACAGAGGATATTAGAGACTTAAAAGCAAATAGGTCTGATGTAGCGGATATAAATTTTGAAAACAAAGATGTGAGAAACTTGAAGCTGAAAAAGAAGGATATCTTATTTTTGGCTCATTTTGGATTTACCAAGGAGCGAATTGAAGATTTTACATTAAGTGACTGGGATCATTTTAAGAATATGAAAGAGCCTGAATTAATAGATGTGAACGTTTCATACTTCAAAATCGATGAGAATGATGGAGGACTAATTCCTATCACAAAATATGAGTTTGAGAAAAACAGAAAACAGAGGGATGAATATTATAAAGAAATAGGAAGTAACTCGAACTTCGTAGCAACCTCTTTATGTGATCCAAGAAACACTTGTAAGGGATCGAACTCGTCGTCAATGGTGAAACTAACTGTTGCAGTTACCCGTTCGTCCAAATATGCAATTGTATCCGATTTTGATTGGGTTAACGATTCTAATGAGCGGTATGTTGACTTATTCGGAACTGGACATAAAGAGGCTTTGACTGTAGACTATGAATCAATATTTGGGAGTTGGACAACTAAGTACTATGATAACTATGGTTATGTAGCCGGAAGAACTTCACATTTTAACGGTGCCACATATAAATTTTCTACAGGATATGTCCATAAGCTAGATAGAAATTCTCCTTCCCATCAAGAATTTTGGCAGTATAATGGAAAATGGATCCGTGCACAAGACGATTCGGGATATACGTATGCTGAATTTTCATGGAGTTCCGGAGCAAACTCTTCCGCATATGCTAATTATACTCACATGAAGACGGAATGGAACTCATCGTTTAGTGTGTCGCTGCCGCTAGGAGCGTCAATTTCTGTTTCAGGAACAACAAATTATACACAAATTCCGAATGCTGCAGTTTCTTTTACAAGATGAGATGATACGGTTTCTGTTTGCTGTGAATAGATATGTTGTGAAGGGTGGCGTGCCGTTGAAACGGATTGTCAGTTGTTTTTTGGTGTGTATAATGCTAGTTGGCTGTGGTCATCAGGAGATAAGTTTACAGGTTCGTCATTCGGATGAAAAAAGACAAGGCTTTAGTAAAGAAGAAGTCGAGCGTTTCGTTAGTGAACCGGAAAAAGCGAATACTACCATTAATCGACAGTTAAAAAACAAGGATATTTTGAATTTATTTTTGTTAGGGCTGACGAAAGAAGAGATAAGATACATGAATAGTAAGGAGACGAACTTCTTTACAAATAAAAGTTCGTTAAATAAATGGAATGATCTCGATGAGCAAACGTTGCAGGAGATTTTTAGGAAACAGAATGATCATCAAATCATCCGATGTGATCTTCATAAGCAGATGTTGTGCACCGTATCTACGATTTACTCTATTCATAAAAAGAAAGTGATGGAACTAACTATATCCGTTTCTTTGCTAAATCCAGAAGATTACCGATATGCTGTCGTCTTGTCATACAAGTGGCTTATAGACCCGAAAGAAAAGAAGACGGATTTTTATGGAGTGGTGACGACGGAAAATGCAGTTGTAGATTATCATAAATTTTACAGCTCTTATAAGTCATATCGAGACGCAGCTCGCATTAGCACCAAACATGATAACAAGCCGTATCAGTCTTCCGTTGTTGGTTATATGATGAGAAATTCTTTGAACGAGGAAGACAGTCGACACTTCGGCTATTTGTATGCTGAAATGGTACCTTCAGATCGTACGCATAAATATATTGATGTTGAAGGATTTTATGTACATGATGATAAAAAATGGAAGAAAAGTAACCCGTTTTCCTTTCAAGATGTTCTCGACGCGAATGTGAATGATGCTATGGTGATGTTCAAGTCTCCAATCATCCGAATTGTAATCGAATAAGTTGGGGATAATGTTTTTAACCCGAGGGAACGCTCTTTTTCTTTCCGTGCTTTTTGAAAAACTATTTAGCAACCCGACAACTGAAAGTACTATGAATGTTCGGGTTGGAAAGTGTCGGTATATAGAAAAATATGAATTTTTTAGTTCATCACCACAACATACACTTGACAAATGATGGGCGCTTCTGAATAAGAATGTGAGAATATCATTAATTTGCTGATTGTTTCTCACAAACGTCAGTAGAGAGTGTTGTAAAAAAGTACAACTTTCGGTGAAGAGCCCATTTTTTTGTGCTTTTTATAAACGCCTATGTCGAATGTTCAAGTATAACTTGTAGTGAAGGGATTTCTAATTCACTTATCGTCTTTAGCGAGAAGGTTCCCACTTCAAGAGAATAAGTGGGGGACGGATCGCTTTTTTGTTTCATCACTAAAAATATGGTATCGTGTATTTGATGGACGTCGCTTATGATTCGCAATGAGGAGAGAGAAGCATGGAGAGAAAAATCGTCTTTTTTGATATTGATGGAACGTTGTTAGATCACGATAAACAGCTGCCGCGATCGACATATGAAGCGGTGCAATCGTTAAAAAAGCAAGGAGTATATGTAGCCATCGCAACGGGAAGGGCGCCGTTTATGTTTGAATGGCTGCGAAAAGAGTTAAATATTCAATCGTTCGTCAGCTTTAACGGACAATATGTCGTCTTTGAAGGGGAAGTGATTTACAATCAACCGCTTGATCGGGAACAGCTCGGCGCATTAAAACAAATGGCGCATGCAAACGAACATCCGCTTATTTTTATGGACGCCGACACGATGCGAGCAAGTGTCGCCGATCATCCGTACATTCATGAGAGCATGGGAAGCTTAAAGTTTGCCCACCCGCCTTACGATGAAACGTATGCGGAACATCATGACATTTATCAAGCGTTGTTGTTTTGTAAGCCGGAAGAAGAACAGCCGTATGTGACGTCGTTTCCGACGTTTCACTTCGTTCGTTGGCATGCTGTTTCGACCGATGTATTGCCATATGGTGGCTCGAAAGCAGAAGGGATTAAAAAAATGATTGACGAGCTCGGCATTCGACGCGAACACGTCTATGCGTTCGGCGACGGATTAAACGATACGGAAATGTTGCGTTTTGTCGGGACAGGAGTCGCGATGGGAAATGGGCATGAAGAAGCGAAACGAGCGGCCGATTTTGTGACAAAAGCTGTCGATGAAGATGGTATTTTATTCGGACTACGTCACCTTGGTTTATTAAAATAAAAGGGCTCCGTCATGGAAGCCCTTTTGTTTATTTTACCGTTCGATCGGAATGGCGCCAGCTGGTACGTCGTAAGGGTTTTGTTTATTTATCCGATCGTAAAACATTACGCCGTTTAAATGGTCGATTTCATGTTGAAACACGATCGCTGGAAGCCCTTTTAAGCGCAGTTTCACCGTTTCGCCTTCAAGCGTCGTTCCCGTAACGGTAATGCGCATATAGCGCGGCACGTAACCAGGAATCGATTCGTCTACAGATAAACAGCCTTCTCCGCTCGTTAAATAACACATTTCGACAGAATGACTAACAATTTTTGGGTTAAACAGCGCGTAGCTATATAGCGTGCCTTTTTCATCGGTTACATGTACCGCGATCATTCGCTTCGACACGTTAATTTGCGGAGCAGCCAAGCCGATGCCCGGACGAAGCCCATATTTTTTCGCAACGTCAGGTTGTTGGCTCATTTTCACATATTCCAATAAACTCGCTAAAATGCGGCGATCTTCTTCGGACGGGGGAAGCGGCACTTCTTCCGCGACTTTTCGTAACGTCGGATGGCCATCTTTAATAATATCTTTCATCGTAATCACGTAGCTTTCACTCCTTGCACGCAATATAAACCATTTTTATTATGAATGATTAGCTTTGAAAGTGCAATCGCGAGGTAAAACGTATAAACACGTTGTAAAACAGAAATAATACAGATGCTTAAAAAATAGTATAACAGATTCATAACACAGTTAAAAATTTCTAATTTTCATTTTTATATAGAACGGTGAAAGCAAACTGATTGACGAGCGTTGTCGAACGGTGTAAACTTAAAGTTGTAAAAAAACAGTTGTATTAATACGAATACCTTTGTTCATTAATACAGCTTTCGATACACAACAGTAGTGAAAACAAATCGTTTTGGGCAAATTAAAAGGTGCATCATTTTACGTTTCGAAAGGAAAGGATGAGGTGAACAAAATGGGTAAAAAACCCCTATTTGATGTAAAAAAGCAACTTGAAAAAGTCGCTGAGCAGTATCCGACATTTCAAATTTTAAACGAGGAAGGCGAAGTCGTAAACGAAGCGGCGATGCCTAACTTAACGGATGAGCAATTGAAAGAGCTTATGCGCCGCATGGTATATACGCGCGTGCTTGACCAACGTTGCATTTCGTTAAACCGTCAAGGACGTCTTGGCTTCTATGCGCCAACAGCAGGACAAGAGGCGAGCCAATTAGCGAGCCATTTCGCGCTAGAAAAAGAAGACTTCATTTTACCGGGCTACCGTGATGTTCCGCAAATGATTTGGCACGGTTTACCGCTTTACCAAGCGTTTTTATTCTCGCGCGGTCATTTCCATGGCAACCAAATTCCTGAAGACGTGAACGTGTTGCCGCCGCAAATTATTATCGGTGCGCAAATTATTCAAGCAGCCGGCGTTGCGCTCGGCATGAAAAAGCGCGGCAAAAAAGCGGTCGCAGTTACATACACAGGTGACGGCGGTGCATCGCAAGGCGACTTCTACGAAGGAATTAACTTCGCCGGCGCGTTTAACGCTCCAGCGATTTTTATCGTTCAAAACAACCGTTTCGCGATTTCAACGCCAGTCGAAAAACAATCGGCGGCGAAAACAATCGCGCAAAAAGCAGCGGCAGCTGGTATTCCGGGCATTCAAGTCGACGGTATGGACCCGCTTGCTGTATATGTAGCGGTGCGTGACGCTCGCGAGCGTGCAATTAACGGCGAAGGTCCAACGCTTATTGAGACGCTTTGCTTCCGTTACGGTCCACATACGATGGCAGGAGACGATCCGACACGCTATCGTTCAAAAGAGCTTGAAAATGAATGGGAGAAAAAAGATCCGCTCGTTCGTTTCCGTAAGTTTTTGGAAAAAAAAGGATTATGGAGCGAAGAAGAAGAAAATCGCGTCATCGAACAAGCGAAAGAAGACATTAAAGAAGCGATTAAGAAAGCGGACGAAACACCGAAACAAAAAGTAACCGACTTAATGTCGATCATGTACGAAGAGATGCCTGCGTTTTTAAAAGAACAATACGAAATCTACAAAGAAAAGGAGTCGAAATAAGCAATGGCGCAAATGACAATGATTCAAGCAATCACGGATGCGTTGCGCGTAGAAATGCGCAAAGACCCGAACGTTCTCGTGTTTGGTGAAGACGTCGGTGTAAACGGCGGGGTATTCCGTGCGACAGAAGGATTGCAAGCAGAGTTTGGCGAAGATCGCGTATTTGATACACCGCTTGCAGAATCAGGAATTGGCGGGTTAGCGATCGGTTTAGCGTTACAAGGATTCCGTCCTGTGCCTGAAATTCAGTTTTTCGGTTTCGTATATGAAGTGATGGATTCCATTTCTGGTCAAATGGCGCGCATGCGCTATCGTTCTGGTGGACGTTTCCATGCGCCGATTACTGTTCGTTCACCGTTTGGTGGTGGCGTACATACGCCAGAGTTGCACGCTGACAGCTTAGAAGGGCTTGTTGCGCAACAGCCAGGATTAAAAGTTGTCATCCCATCAACGCCGTACGATGCGAAAGGGTTACTCATTTCAGCCATTCGCGACAACGATCCGGTCATTTTCTTAGAGCATATGAAATTGTACCGTTCATTCCGCCAAGAAGTGCCAGAAGGCGAATATACGATTCCGATCGGCAAAGCGGACGTAAAACGTGAAGGAACAGACGTGTCTGTCATCACGTACGGTGCGATGGTGCACGAGTCATTAAAAGCAGCAGCGGAGCTTGAAAAAGAAGGTATTTCTGTTGAAGTCATTGACTTACGTACCGTTCAGCCGTTAGACATTGAGACGATTATCGCATCAGTTGAAAAAACAGGTCGCGCTGTCGTCGTACAAGAAGCGCAAAAACAAGCAGGTATTGCGGCAAACGTCGTAGCAGAAATTAATGAGCGCGCGATCCTTAGCCTTGAAGCGCCAGTATTGCGCGTTGCAGCACCAGATACGGTATATCCGTTCTCGCAAGCAGAGCCAGTATGGTTACCGAACTTTAAAGATGTGATCGAAACAGTGAAAAAAGTCATGACGTTCTAATGGAGGGGGCATTCCCCTCCACATTTAAGAAACAGGAGGTTGAGATACATGGCATTTGAATTTAAATTACCGGACATCGGTGAAGGAATTCACGAAGGTGAAATTGTCAAATGGTTTGTAAAGCCGGGCGATGAAGTAAACGAAGACGATGTGCTTTGCGAAGTGCAAAACGATAAAGCTGTCGTTGAAATTCCATCTCCAGTCAAAGGAAAAGTATTGGAAATTTTAGTTAGCGAAGGAACAGTGGCGACAGTTGGACAAACGTTAATTAAATTTGATGCGCCAGGATACGAAAACTTAAAGTTTAAAGGCGATCATGGCGATGAGCCAAAAGTAGAAGAAAAGAAAGAAGAAGTCAAACAAGAGCCAGCCGCACAAAGCGTGGAGCCGAAAAAACGCGTCATCGCGATGCCATCTGTGCGCAAATATGCGCGTGAAAAAGGTGTCGACATTCGTCTTGTGCAAGGAACGGGCAAAAACGGCCGCGTATTAAAACAAGATATTGACGCCTATTTAGCAGGTGGCGTAGCACCGCAAGCGGAAGCGCCAAAACAACCGGCAGAAGAAAAAGCTGCGCCAGTTCAAGAACAAAAAGCGGCACCAGCAGCACAACCGGTCGTGCTCGAAGGCGAGTTCCCAGAAACACGCGAGAAAATGAGCGGCATTCGTCGCGCAATTGCAAAAGCGATGGTGAACTCGAAACATACAGCCCCTCACGTCACGTTAATGGACGAAGTCGATGTGACAAAACTCGTTGCGCATCGTAAGAAATTTAAAGATGTCGCAGCGCAAAAAGGCATTAAGTTAACGTTCTTGCCATACGTCGTTAAAGCGTTAACGTCTGCGCTTCGCGAATACCCAGCGCTTAACACATCCATTGACGATGCGACAGAAGAAATTATTCATAAACATTACTACAACATCGGCATTGCAGCGGACACAGATAAAGGCTTGCTCGTTCCAGTTGTTAAACACGCAGACCGCAAATCGATTTTTGCGATCGCAAAAGAAATTAACGAGCTTGCGACAAAAGCGCGCGAAGGTAAATTAATGCCAAACGAAATGAAAGGTGCAACGTGCACAATTACAAACATCGGTTCTGCAGGTGGTCAATGGTTTACACCAGTCATCAATCATCCGGAAGTAGCGATTTTAGGTATCGGTCGCATTTCAGAAAAGCCGGTCGTGCGCGATGGCGAAATTGTAATCGCTCCGGTATTAGCGTTGTCGTTAAGCTTCGATCACCGCATGATCGACGGTGCAACAGCACAAAACGCATTAAATCATATTAAACGTTTATTAAACGATCCTGAATTATTGTTAATGGAGGCGTAATGCGATGGTAGTAGGCGATTTCGCAATTGAAACAGAAACTCTCGTCGTCGGTGCAGGCCCTGGCGGTTACGTCGCAGCGATTCGTGCGGCGCAGCTCGGCCAAAAAGTAACGATCGTTGAAAAAGGAAACCTCGGCGGTGTGTGCTTAAACGTTGGATGTATTCCGTCGAAGGCGCTCATTTCTGCCGGACACCGTTATGAAATTGCGACACACTCGCAAGATATGGGCATTTTCGCGGAAAACGTGAAAGTTGACTTCTCGAAAGTGCAACAATGGAAAGCGGGCGTCGTGAAAAAATTAACAGGTGGCGTAGAAAGTTTATTAAAAGGCAATAAAGTTGAAATCGTGCGCGGCGAAGCGTATTTCGTGGACGAAAATACCGTTCGCGTCATGACGGAAAATAGCGCGCAAACGTACAAATTTAAAAACGCGATTATCGCAACAGGTTCTCGTCCGATCGAGCTGCCAACATTTAAATTTTCAAAGCGCGTGCTTGACTCGACAGGCGCACTCAACTTGTCTGACATTCCAAAGTCGATGGTTGTCATCGGCGGCGGTTACATCGGTACAGAGCTAGGAACGGCGTATGCGAACTTCGGAACGAAAATTACCATTTTAGAAGGGGCAGACGAAATTTTATCTGGCTTTGAAAAACAAATGAGTGCCGTCGTTCGTCGCCGCTTGAAGAAAAAAGGCGTTGACGTCTTCACAAACGCCCTCGCGAAAGGCGTCGAAGAGCGTGAAGATGGCGTCACAGTGACGTTTGAAGTCAATGGCGAAACGAAAACGATCGATGCAGAATACGTGCTCGTTACAGTTGGTCGCCGTCCAAACACAGAAGAAATGGGACTTGAACAAATCGGCGTGAAAATGACAGAGCGCGGTTTAATTGAAATCGACAAACAATGCCGCACAAGCGTGCCAAACATTTACGCGATCGGTGACGTCGTCGCAGGTCCACCGCTTGCGCATAAAGCATCATACGAAGGGAAAATTGCGGCAGAAGCGATCGCAGGTCATCCGTCTGAAATTGATTATTTAGCAATTCCAGCCGTTGTCTTCTCCGACCCTGAATGTGCTTCTGTCGGTTATTTTGAAAAACAAGCGATTGAAGAAGGTATTGACGTCATTACAGCCAAATTCCCGTTTGGCGCAAACGGCCGTGCCCTTGCGTTGAACGAAACAGACGGCTTCTTAAAACTCGTCTTAACGAAAGACGATGGCGTCATTATCGGTGCGCAAATCGTCGGACCGAACGCATCAGATATGATCGCAGAGCTCGGCTTAGCGATTGAAGCCGGCATGACAGCAGAAGATATTGCGATGACGATTCATGCGCATCCAACGCTCGGTGAAATTACGATGGAAGCAGCAGAAGTGGCGCTCGGTAGCCCAATTCATATTATTAATAAATAAAAAAGAGGATGGCTTAGCCGTCCTCTTTTTCATGTTTTTTCCCTTTCGATCATATGATAGTTGTAAGGGGTGTATGAACATGTATATCGTTTTTTTACTTCAACTACTCATTTGGAGCTTATTTTCACTCGTTGAATGGAGATCGGCTCACGATCATTTGATTTTTAAGGCGCTATTGTTTGTCATATTTATGTATGTAGCCTTTTTGCTTGCGCTTCGCTTTCATTTAACGAAAAAGCGCGCATGTTGGACAACCTTGTTGACGATCGCCATTTATTTTCTTTGCCGTGAGCTGTTCTGGGCTTATCGTTTGTAGTAGTACATGATGCGTCCGTTAAATAAATGAAGCTTCCCTGCCATTTGTTTAGCGAAAAATTTACATAGCTCGTTTGCTTTTCCTTTATCGCCGTGCGTCGCTTGTTTCGGCAAGATGAACTCGACCGCCCGATCATGAATGCGGCATTCGATCATATAGTAACGTGCATCTTTTCCGACGAGGATGATGCGGTCTTCGTTTATGACGATATCGTATGGAAAAGCGGACTGTTCGTAGCCCCAGCCGAGCTGTTCGCCTGTTTTGCGGGCGATATCGCGAAATTGTTCAAGCAATTGCTTACATTGTTCTAACGTCACCGTCTCCCATTTTGATGCAGGGACAAGTTCAATGGTAGCTGTATAACCCATTTTGTTCACCTCGACACGTTGAAATCACTTTCATTGTATCACGTACATATGTAAAAAAACAAATAATTGCGAAAATATAAATGATGCGGTATAATGAATGTTAATCTATTAGAAGGAGGGAATCGTATGCACGTATTTGAAAAATTGTATGATGAGCATGAGAAAGTAAAAGTAAGGTTCGTCGGTTTTACGACAAAAGACGTTCGCTACGATTTTGGCATCGTCTATACGAACATGTTTTTTGGCAAGCCGCTCGTCATCTGTATGCAAACAGGCCGCTCAGCTCTCCTCGACCCGAAAGACATCGAAGACCACGATTACTTACAACGAATATTTCGCATCGACACAAAAGAACAAGCTGAAGATTTAGCCGAATTTTTCTCAGACATTTTACCAACGACACCTTATGCTGAACAATATGAGTAAGAGGCGTAAAATACGTCTCTTTTTTTGTTTAAATATGTCATACTAATTCCTATTGACAAAATAAATGTGACATATTATTATGAAATCAGTAAAACGTTTTCAACATTCCAAACGAAAAGGGGTTATCGGGGATGGGTACAATTGTATGTCAAACATGCAATGCGACGATTGATCATTTTGAAGATGAAAAAGTAACGGTATTGTACGGTCAATGTTGTACGTGCGATTGTGAAGACGAGGAATAATAAGCTTTGGGGGATGGGGAGAATATATAGAGAAAAGAGACTGGTTTTCGCCAGTCTCTTTTTTACAAGCGGAGTGCTACACTCCGCTTTTATCGTTTATGATGTTCTTTAATGACGCGCAACGTTTGTAACGTATCGTCTTCCGGGCCTTGCACCGGCAAGCCGACTTCTATATTTTTACGAATGTAGTTTAAGTTCTCTTCCGTAATAATTTCACCGGGAATAAAAATTGGAATGCCCGGTGGATAAACCATGACAAACTCAGCAATAATGCGTCCGGCTGACTCGTCAAACGGCACGACTTCCGTTTCAGCATAAAACGCATCGCGCGGCGTAAGCGCAAGAATCGGAATGTCAGGTAAAAGCACTTTCGGCTTTTTCCCGACTTCTGCTTGATGGCGAAATTCGTTTGATAAGTGGCGAAGCGCATCGACTAATATGTTCGTCTCGCGTTCCGTATCCCCAGGTGTAATAATACATAAAATGTTATATAAATCAGATAACTCCACTTCAATGTTGTAACGTTCACGCAACCATTTTTCTACTTCATAGCCTGTTAGTCCAAGCTCTTTCACAGAAATAATGAGCTTCGTCGGATCGTAGTCAAACGTCGCTTTCGTGCCGATAATTTCTTTTCCGACGCAATATAAATAGTCGATGTCGTTAATTTGTTTGCGCGTTTTATTTGCAAGGCGAATCGCTCGTTCAGCAAGCTCATGTCCTTCTGTCGCAAGCCTTTTGCGCGCCACATCAAGCGAAGCAAGCAGCAAATAAGACGTTGACGTCGTCGTTAACATGCTTAAAATCGCTTGCACTCGCTTTGCCGACACAAGCCCTTCTTTGACGTTTAAAATCGAACTTTGCGTCATCGAGCCGCCGAGCTTATGCACGCTTGTCGCTGACATATCTGCCCCGGCTTGCATCGCAGAAAGCGGCAATTCTTCATGGAAGTGAATATGCACCCCATGCGCTTCATCGACAAGGACAGGAACATGATAGCGATGGGCGATGTCGACGATGCGTTTCAAGTCGCCGGCGATGCCAAAATACGTCGGGTTAATGACGAGCACCCCTTTAGCGTCTGGATGTTGTTTTAATGCCGCTTCCACCGCTTCGGGTGTAATGCCGTGCGAAATGCCGAGCTCTTTATCGATTTCAGGATGAACGAAAATCGGTGTCGCTCCTGAGAAAACGATCGCTGACATGACAGACTTATGCACGTTTCGCGGGACGATAATTTTATCCCCAGGTCCTGCGACGGACATGACCATCGTCATAATCGCCCCGCTCGTTCCTTGAACGGAGAAAAACGTATAGTCCGCTCCAAACGCTTCCGCTGCTAGCTGTTGCGCCCGTTTAATCATTCCTTTTGGCTGATGTAAATCATCAAGCGGACCGATGTTAATTAAATCCATCGCTAACGCATTTTCTCCAATAAAGGAGCGAAACTGCTCGTCCATTCCTGCTCCTTTTTTATGGCCAGGAATATGAAATTGAATCGGATTTTTCTTTATATGCTCTAACAGTCCGGTAAATAACGGTGTTTCATACTGTGACAATTTCGCTGTACACCTCTTTAACTTGGATTTACATAAAACAAAGTGAATTATAGCACTTCTTCATACGTTTGCAAAGATGATTTTTTGTTTAAAAATGAAAGACGGTGTATGTTTCTTCATTTATTGTTTGTGAAGGACTTTTCTTTATGTGTGAAGAATGATAAAAAGTAAAGGGGGAATGGAGTGTGAATTGGAAAACGAGAGTAACGGAGTTGTTAGGCATTCGTTATCCGATTATTCAAGGAGGTTTAGCGTATTTAGCATATGCTGATTTAGCGGCTGCGGTATCGAATGCCGGGGGGCTAGGACAAATTACGGCGATGTCGCTCGGGACGCCTGATGAGCTGCGCGAAGAAATTAAAAAAGTGCGTGAAAAAACGGATAAACCGTTCGGGGTCAATTTTGCGATCGGGCAACATGGGCGTCCGTTTGCGCACATGCTTGACGTAGCGATCGAAGAACAGGTGCCGGTCATTTCGATGACAGGTGGAAACCCTGCGCCGATTTTTGAGCGGTTACAAGGCGTGCCGGTGAAAAAACTTGTGCTCGTAGCCGCCGTACGTCAAGCGGTGAAGGCGGAACAATTAGGCGCAGATGCTGTTATGGTCGTCGGACAAGAAGGGGGTGGACATCTCGGTAAACATGATATCGGGACGTTCGTGTTAGTGCCGCGCGTCGTCGATTGTGTATCGATTCCGGTCATCGCTTCAGGGGGGATCGGAGACGGTCGCGGGCTGATGGCCGCCTTAGCGCTCGGTGCGGAAGGAATCGAGATGGGCACGCGCTTTATTGCGACGAAAGAATGCATTCATGCGCATCCTGTGTATAAACAAATGCTTGTGGAACGCACAGAAAGTGATACCGTCGTCATTAAACGAAGTCTCGGTGCCCCTGCCCGCGCCTTGTTAAACGAGTGGACGGAAAAAATTTTACAGTTTGAACAAGAGGGGAAAGGATACGAACAGTTAAAAGAGTACATTAGCGGACAAGCGAATAAGCGGTTTATTTACGACGGCAATACGGAAGAAGGATTTGCATGGGCGGGACAAGTGATCGGGCTTATTCGCGATGTACCGAGCGTGGACGAACTTTTTACGCGCATGATCAACGAGGCGGAACAAATTCGCACACGTTGGGCAAACTAAAACAGAGAGCAAACAAAGAAAGGTGAACATCATGAAATATGCGTATCCGATTGATTACAGCTGGTCGACAGAAGAAATCATTGACGTTATTAAATTTTACGAAGGAATTGAACAAGCGTACGAACAAGGCATTGCGCGAGAACAGCTGATGAACTTATATCGTCGCTTTAAACAAATCGTCCCAAGCAAAGCGGAAGAACGAAAACTGTGCGACGAATTTGAGAAAGTAAGCGGCTATTCGCCATATAAAACGATGAAAAAAGTAAAAGAGTTGTCCAACGGAGATATTGTGAACATGTAAAGTTGCATATCCCCTTTCCGTTACATAGTATGTAAAAAAGAAAATATTCAAAAAAAGACTTCAAAACGGAAGGGGTGCACGATATGCGAAAAACTGCCGATGGATTGAAAAGAATGGATGGAGAACGACGAATCAAAGTATTAAAGCTCGAAGTAGACTACGAATTAGCCACCCTTTATGAAGCGATGTTAGAAAATAACGAAGCGAAAAAAAATGAATGTAAACGAAAATTAGAAAAATTACGCCAAGAACTGATTCGTCTGTCGAAATGAAACGGACGCGAGAAGGCGGCAAGCGCCGCCTTTTCTACATAAGTATATGCAGGAGGATGAATATGTGGAACGAAATTGATCAACATATGCAGCATTGGATTCGCGAAGCAGGGGAGCGCATTCGTGATGCGTTCCAAACGAAACTAAATATCGAAACGAAGTCAAGTCCGTCCGATTTAGTAACCAACGTCGATCGGGAAATTGAACAATTTTTCATCGAGCGCATTCGTAAGACGTATCCGACGCATCACGTTTTAGGGGAAGAAGGGTTCGGCGATCAGCTCGAGGCGTTAGACGGCACCGTTTGGATCATTGACCCGATTGACGGGACGATGAATTTCGTCCATCAGCAGCGCCATTTTGCCATTTCAGTCGGAGTGTTTCACGATGGGGTAGGCATGCTCGGCTACATTTACGACGTCGCATTTGACGAACTGTACTATGCCCAAAAAGGAAAAGGGGCGTTTGTAAATGGCACGCCGCTTCCTCCGCTTGAAAAAACGACGCTTGACCGCTCCATCATTTCATTAAATGCAACATGGGTGACGGAAAACCGCCGCATCGATCCGAATGTGCTCGCCCCGCTCGTAAAAAAAGCGCGCGGCACGCGCTCGTACGGTTCCGCTGCGCTCGAGATGGCGTACATTGCTGCTGGGAAGCTCGATGCGTACATTACGCTTCGTTTATCCCCTTGGGATATTGCAGGCGGCATGGTGATCGTTCAAGAAGTCGGCGGTGTCGTGACGAACTTGTACGGCGAACCGATCAATATGATCGAAAAAAGTTCCGTATTCGTTTCTAAACCGAGATTGCACGAAGAAGTACTTTCGATGATTAAGCGCTAACTATCGCTCGTTAGCGCTGTTTCTTTTTTTTAATGAAAAGCCGAATCCCATGACGCCAAGGAAAGCGATCGTCGCCGCAATGATCGCCGACACATGTCGGTAAGCGATCGCAATGCCGATGACGATCATCATCGTCGTTGCAAGCAATGCGATCATAAAAAAAAGCGGTTGAAATTTGTTCATATGTTTTCCTCCCCTTTCCTTTTAGATTACAACAAAACATTCCGCTTTTCTACTATGTTTGTGCTATAATAGACGCGCAATGTTGAAAAATAGGAGTTGACAAAAGTGAGAAATGATATTCGCAACATCGCGATTATTGCGCACGTTGACCATGGAAAAACGACGTTAGTCGACCAATTGCTTCGCCAGTCCGGTACGTTTCGGGCGAACGAACAAGTAGAGGAACGGGCGCTTGATCGCAACGATCTTGAACGTGAACGAGGCATTACCATTTTAGCAAAAAATACAGCCATTCAATACAAAGGGACGCGCATTAACATTTTAGATACACCGGGACATGCGGACTTTGGCGGCGAAGTCGAGCGCATTATGCGCCTTGTCGATGGGGTGCTTCTCGTCGTCGATGCGTATGAAGGATGCATGCCGCAAACGCGATTCGTATTAAAAAAAGCGCTCGAACAAAACTTAACACCGATTGTTGTCGTCAATAAAATTGACCGCGAATTCGCCCGCCCACACGAAGTTGTCGATGAAGTGCTCGATTTATTTATTGAGCTCGGGGCGTCGGAAGAACAGCTCGAATTTCCGGTCGTGTACGCTTCGGCAATTAACGGGACAGCGAGTTTACATGCGGACAAACAAGATGCCGATATGACCGCGCTGTTTGAAACGATTGTTGAACATATTCCTGCCCCTATGGACAATAGCGATGAGCCGCTTCAATTTCAAGTAGCGCTTCTTGACTATAACGACTACGTCGGCCGAATTGGCATCGGACGCATTTTCCGTGGGCGCATGCAAGTAGGGCAACAAGTGGCGCTCATGAAATTGGACGGATCAGTAAAAACGTTTCGCGTCACGAAACTGTTTGGCTTTCTCGGCTTAAAGCGCATCGAAATTGAAGAAGCGAAAGCAGGCGATTTAGTCGCCGTTTCTGGCATGGAAGATATTAACGTAGGCGAGACGGTATGTCCGCTCGATGCTCAAGAAGCGTTACCTCCGCTTCGCATTGACGAGCCGACGTTGCAAATGACGTTTCTCGTCAATAATAGCCCATTTGCCGGACGTGAAGGGAAACATGTCACAGCGAGAAAAATTGAAGAGCGCCTTCGTCTCCAGTTAGAAACGGACGTATCGCTTCGCGTCGAGCCGACCGATTCGCCAGATGCATGGATCGTTTCAGGACGAGGGGAGTTACATTTGTCCATTTTAATTGAAAATATGCGCCGTGAAGGTTTTGAACTGCAAGTGTCGAAGCCAGAAGTCATTATGAAAGAAATCGACGGCGTCATGTGTGAGCCGGTTGAGCGCGTGCAAATTGATATTCCTGAAGAGTATACAGGGGCGATTATGGAGTCGCTCGGTGCGCGCAAAGGGGAAATGGTCGATATGATCAACAACGGAAGCGGGCAAGTGCGCCTTATTTTCCTCGTTCCTGCGCGCGGATTAATCGGGTATCGGACAGAATTTATGTCGCTCACGCGCGGATACGGCATTTTAAACCATTCATTTGATAGCTACCAGCCGGTCATCGCAGGCCAAATTGGCTGCAGACATCAAGGTGTGCTCATTTCGATGGAAACAGGAAAAGCGACCGCTTACGGCATTATGCAAGTGGAGGATCGGGGCGTCATTTTCATCGAGCCGGGAACGGAAGTATATGAAGGGATGATCGTTGGCGAACATAGCCGCGACAACGATTTAGTCGTTAACGTATGCAAAACGAAACACGTGACAAACGTCCGCTCGTCAACGAAAGAGCAGACGGTGACGATGAAAAAGCCGCGCCTCATGTCGTTAGAAGAAGCGCTCGAATATTTAAACGACGACGAATATTGCGAAGTAACGCCACAATCGATTCGCTTACGGAAAAAAATATTAGATAAAAACGAACGCGAAAAAATCGCGAAAAAGAAAAAACTCGCTGAGCAAAAGAAGTAGGAGGGGTCGTCATGGATGTGATCGGTCGCCTGTCATTTTTCGCTTCGCTATATCACGTGCATGAACAACCGGAAAAAGGAATGTGGCTGCTATACGGGACGATTGTTGTGTTAGCCATGATCGTGTATCGTCTTGGCTTTGCTCGCAAGCTGCCACTATTAAAAAACGTTGTCATTTATACGCTACTTGTGCTCGGTTGTACGATTTTAACGTTTTTTGCTGTTTTTTTACCGGTGGCAGAAGGATTGCTTGTCGCAGCGGTCGTGTTAATGATTTATAAATGGCGATTGCGTCAAGAAAGGAAGGAGAGCGCATGAAGCTACAAGATGCGGTGTACAATTGGCTGACGATTAAAGTGGTTGCACATGCGCGCCCAGATGATACGGCAGCACAAGAGACGGAACAATTTTTTGCCGACTTGCTGCGCGAAGATCATGCGGTTGAACAAATCGCATATACAAAAGAAGACGACGTCTATACAGTCACTTTTGCTGTGAACAATGAAGCGAGCACGTTTCGCTTTCCAGCGGAACTTGTTGAAACAATGCTTGATCAAATAAATCGCGAGCCAGAAAAATATATCAATTATGAATAAGCGTCCATGCTTCGTGCATGGTGCTTTTTCATATTTGGACCGTATAACATATGGAGAACATGATACATCTAACGGAAAAAGAAGTATTTGGTTGCTCATCATACATAGCTGTCGTCGCCCACCAATGTTGCGAAAGTTTTTGGGGGGACGACAGTATTTGATTTACCATTCCGTTTCATGTTTGCTCGAGCGATAAAAGCGAAACTTGCCGGTTGCGAGCCGCTCTTTCGTTTTTTGCTCAATGCGTGCATGGCACGTTTCGCACATATATGTATGAATCGGCCGGTTGCGCAAACGTTTCGCAAGCAGCGATTCATCGTTTAACGTATCTATTTTTTCACAAAGAATGCAACGTACTCTCATCGTCAAACCTCACATGTTTTTTGATAAATAGTATATCATATCATTTGAAAGTGTGTGAAAAAAAGGTATGATAAAAACAAGGAGGGATGGATATGCCAAATGCGGTAGAACCGACATTAATTGAACCTTTATTCCAATCATTACAAAAAGAACGATTCGTGATCGTTTGTACGGTCGATCATGAAACAGGTGCGCCAAACGCAAGTGCGATTTCGTGGGTGTACGCGCCAACGAACGATAAAGTATATTTTGCGGTTGACCAACGTTCGCGCATCGTTGCCAACGTGCGTGCGAACGATGCGATATCGATCGTGTTGATCGCAAACGAATCGACGTATTCGATTAGCGGGAAAGCGCATGTGAAAGTCGAAAAGCTTGAAAACGTCCCGCTCAAATTGACAGTTATTCAAGTCGATATTGAAGAAGTGCGCGACGTCATGTTTTACGGAGCGAAAATTTCCGTTGAGCCGAAATATGAAAAAACGTACGATGCGCAAGCTGCCGCAAAGCTTGATCAACAAGTAATGAGCGCGTTAAAACAAGCATAAGCCGGGCGAGATCGCTCGGCTTATTTCATATGGTCGTTTGATTGTTTTTGTTGTTCGTTTTCTAACTGCCGCTGTTCTCCTTTATTGAGCTGCTTATCGTTTTGTCTTGTTGAGCGCGGATTTGTCGTTTGTAAAAAGTCGCTTGGAATTTCAGGCATGACGCGACCAACAATCGCCGCCAATTCATCCATAAACCCTTGAATCGGCTTTCCTTTTTCGACTTGCTTTTGAATGGCGCGCAGCCGCGTATTCAAATCCGCATCGGCAATGACGATTGCGTTCGCTCCGTACGGATCTTTTTGCAAACTTTCGACGACGGAATATTTTACTGTCCCGACGCGCGATGGATCAAGTTTTGCGTTCACATCGATGCCTACTAACGCATATTTTCCGACGACGAGAACGGTCGCATCGTTTACGTTTGGCACGCTGCTAGCAAGATCCGCAAGATGACGGGCAATTTGTTGTCCCGATTTATTGACAATTTGTTCGTTTGTCGTATTTTTCACATGAACGAGCGATTGGCGGTCGTTTGGCTGCGCTTGCTGTCCGCAGGCGCTCGCAACAAGCAAAATAAAAACAATTATATATTTCAATCGTTCCACCCCTTTTCGTCTTTAACTTTATTTTGCAAAACTTCTTCTATCTTTATGCGTCGATTCATATATATAAACAACAATCCCGTCCACCGACGGTCGTCAAGGGGGAGAAAACGTGAGCAAAAAAATATACGTATTAGATACAAACGTTCTTTTACAAGACCCGTATTCCATTTTTTCCTTTCAAGATAATGAAGTCGTCATCCCGGCTGTCGTGTTAGAAGAAGTGGACTCAAAAAAACGATATATGGACGAAGTAGGACGAAACGCGCGCCAAGTGTCCAAACTTATTGATCAATTGCGCCAAAACGGCAAACTTCATGAAAAAATTCCACTCCATAACGGCGGTGTGCTGCGCATTGAATTAAACCATCGCTCGTTTCAGCAACTGCAAGAAATTTTCATTGAAAAAACGAACGACAATCGCATTTTGGCGGTCGCTAAAAATTTATTGCTTGAGGAGCAGACGAAAGAACATGGGCGCCCCGTCATTTTAGTAAGCAAAGATGCGCTCGTGCGCGTCAAAGCAGATGCGATCGGGCTTGAAGCGGAAGATTTTTTAAGCGATCGCGTCGTAGAAATTGACCATATTTACACCGGCTTTTTAGATTTGTACATAAGTCCAGAACATTTAGCGCGCTTTTATGAAAAAGGTGAGCTTGTGCTTGCCGAAATCACGAACCATCCGTTTTATCCGAATCAATTTATCGTCATGAAAGACGCGCTTGGCGGCTCTTCATCGGCGCTTGGCATTGTCGATCATACAGGAAAAAAAGTGCGCAAACTCGTGTTTCATTACGATCACATTTGGGGCATTCGCCCGCGCAACGTGCAACAAACGATGGCATGTGAATTGCTGTTGCGCACCGACATTCCGCTCGTGACGCTCATCGGAAAAGCGGGAACAGGAAAGACGCTTCTTGCGTTAGCAGCAGGACTGATGCAGACGGAAGATTTGCGGCTATATAAAAAGTTGCTCGTTGCTCGCCCGATCGTGCCTGTCGGGAAAGATATCGGCTATTTGCCGGGGGAGAAGCAAGAAAAATTACGGCCGTGGATGCAGCCGATTTTCGATAACTTGCACTTTTTATTTGATACGAAAAAGCCAGGTGAACTTGACGCCATTTTATCAGGAATGGGCTCGATTGAAGTGGAGGCGCTCACATATATACGCGGACGAAGCATTCCGGAGCAGTTCATTATTATTGACGAAGCGCAAAATTTAACGAAACATGAAGTGAAGACGATTTTAACGCGCGTAGGAGAACGAAGTAAAATTGTGTTAATGGGTGACCCTGCTCAAATCGACCATCCGTATTTGGACGAATACAATAACGGGCTCACATACGTCGTTGAAAAATTTAAAGAACAAAAAGTCGCTGGACACGTGCGGTTAATTAAAGGAGAGCGTTCGTCGCTTGCGCAACTTGCCGCCGATCTTCTATAAAGCAAGAAAAGAGGCGAAAGGCCTCTTTTCATTCGACGATAAACGCCCGCACGTGTGTGATCGGATTGGAGCGGTTTGAGCCATCGCCGAAATAAATATGGACAGGCCCGTCTTCTTTTAACGGCTTGCCGTCTTTTGAGAAACATAATAAAAGTTCGTATGCTTCTGCTAGTGAAACGGTCGTATCGCCGTGTTCTGTGACGATGACGACGCGCGTCGCATCATCGTTTGGCTCGGCGTTGCGCAAAAATGGAGCAAACTTCATGCCAAACGTGCCTGTCAATATTTTTTCTTTTTCAAATTGTTTTTCCGTTTGTAGCGTTGGTGGGGAGACAGCTCCCTCTTGAATTTCACGATCCCAATATGCTGAAATTTTTTGAATATCGTCCGTCTCTTTCCGTTGTGTTACCTCGCGATTGCTTGTAAAATAAGTATGTACATCTACTTTTCGATCGTCGAAAATCCATACGCTCGGATCGAGTGTAATCGTAAATTTCACGTTCCCTTTGATGACGATTACCATATCCATTCCCCCTATCTGCCTTTCATTATATGATGAAAGCGCTTGTTTGTAAAATTGTATAGCAAGCCGTCTTGCTTGCATTTTTTTCGTATTCACGATAAGATGAAGAAACAGGAACGTACGGAACGGAGGGGTCAGCGTGACGCCTGAAGTGGCGATAAACTTTCGAGAAAGAGCCTATTCGTTATTGCAAGCGGATGCGGAAAAAATCGTCAAGCTCATTCAAGTGCAAATGGATCATTTAACGATGCCGCAATGTCCGCTATATGAAGAAGTGTTAGATACGCAAATGTTCGGTTTGTCCCGTGAGATTGATTTTGCCATTCGGTTAGGACTTGTCGATGAAAAAGACGGGAAGGCGATTTTAGACCGACTGGAACGCGAACTTTCGGCATTGCATGAAGCGTGCACGAAAAAGAAGAAAAAATGAAAAAAACTCAAACGAATTTCGTTTGGGTTTTTTTTGTTTTATAGTACAATGAAAGCAAAGAAGAAAAAGGAAGATGGAGCATATGCGTTTGAAAACGTTCGTGAAATACCACGACTATCCGTTCATCCTCGCTGTATGTTTATTATCGTTGTTCGGGCTTGTAATGGTATATAGCGCGAGCATGATTACCGCGGTTGTCCGCTTTCATACCCCGAGCGATTACTTTTTTCAAAAGCAAAAATGGGCATGGGTGATCGGGGCGTGCATGTTTGTGCTCATAGCCTTTGTTCCGTACAAACATTATGCGCGCAAAAAGTTTTTGCAGTTCATTTTTTTCATTATGCCGCTGCCGCTCATATACGTCCTTTTATTTGGACATACGGCAAACAATGCGACGAGCTGGATTAAAATTGGTCTCATTCGCATTCAGCCGGCTGAGTTTGCGAAGATCGGTTTAATTATTTATTTAAGCGGCGTCTTGGCCAACAAGCAAAAAAAGCTGCTCACATCGCCGCAAGAAGCGCTGTTTCCTATTTACTATATGCTGTTTATTTGTTTGCTTATTTTTTTACAGCCAGACGTTGGAACGATGTTGATTATTATGGCGATTTGTGCAGCCATCGTCTTTGCTTCCGCAGCAAGCAAACGGCTGTTAATGAAACAGTTGTTATTGTTTTGTTTCATTGCTGGGATTGTCATGCTCGTTTTCGGTCCATTTGTATACGATAAAGTGTTTACAAAAGAGCGGTTATCGCGCATCGACAGCTTTTTGCATCCGTTTGACTATGCGGAGGATGACGGATTCCAACTCATCAACTCATATTTTGCAATCGCAAACGGGGGACTAAAAGGTCTTGGCCTTGGACAAGGCATTCAAAAATACGGCTATTTGCCAGAAGCGCATACGGACTTTATTATGGCAGTCATCGCCGAGGAGCTTGGTTTATTTGGCGTTTCATTCGTCCTCATCTTATTGTCGTTTATCGTATTGCGCGGCTTCGTCATCGCGAGAAAATGTCAAGATGCGTTCGGCAGTTTATTAGCTATCGGCATTTCGGCGATGATCGGCATTCAATCGTTTGTTAATCTTGGCGGCTTGACAGGACTCATTCCGATTACAGGAGTGACGCTTCCGTTTGTCAGCTACGGCGGCTCATCCCTCGTTTTACTGATGATGTCTGCGGGGGTGCTTGCGAACATTTCCGCGGTAACAACGTATGAACAAAAACATAAAACGAAAAAGGAAAGCAATATTCAAAAAAATCATATTTCTTTTTCGTAATCCTATTTACAAATACAGAAAATTCGTTATAGTTTTTATATGAACGATAGGGGGAGGATGCATAATGAGGCGTATTCAAAAAGTACTTGTTGCAAACCGTGGTGAAATTGCGATTCGCGTGTTTCGCGCGTGCAATGAGCTCGGCATTCGCACCGTTGCGATTTACTCGCGCGAAGATGCTGGATCGTATCATCGCTACAAAGCGGATGAAGCATATTTAGTCGGCGAAGGAAAAAAGCCGATTGAAGCTTATTTAGACATTGAAGGCATCATCGAAATTGCGAAAATGCATGATGTAGATGCCATTCATCCGGGCTATGGCTTTTTATCGGAAAACATCGAATTTGCAAAGCGATGTGAAGAAGAAGGCATCATTTTTATCGGACCGCGCCAACAACATTTAGATATGTTCGGCGATAAAGTGAAAGCGCGCCACCAAGCGAAACAAGCGGGCATTCCAGTTATTCCGGGAAGCGACGGCCCTGTGCAAAGCTTGGAGGACGTGTTGCGCTTTGGTGAGACATACGGTTATCCGATGATCATTAAAGCAGCGTTAGGCGGCGGCGGTCGTGGGATGCGCATTGTCCGTTCGCAAGCGGAAGTGAAAGAAGCGTACGAACGCGCCAAATCAGAGGCAAAAGCGGCATTTGGTAGCGATGAAGTATATGTTGAAAAATTAATTGAACGTCCAAAACATATTGAAGTGCAAATTTTAGGTGATGCATACGGCAACATTGTTCATTTATACGACCGAGATTGCTCGGTGCAACGGCGCCATCAAAAAGTCGTTGAAGTAGCGCCAAGCGTGTCGCTTTCGGAGACGTTGCGCGAAAACATTTGCGAAGCGGCAGTAAAATTGATGAAAAACGTGCAATATGTCAACGCAGGGACGGTCGAGTTTCTCGTTTCGGGCGATGAGTTTTACTTCATTGAAGTAAACCCGCGCATTCAAGTCGAACATACGATTACGGAAATGATTACAGGCATTGACATCGTTCAGTCGCAAATTTTAATTGCGGAAGGACATGCGCTACATAGCGAAAAAGTAGGCATTCCGAAACAAGAAGATATTGGCGTTCATGGCTATGCGATTCAATCGCGCGTGACAACGGAGGATCCGTTAAACAACTTCATGCCAGATACAGGAAAAATTATGGCGTATCGTTCCGGCGGTGGCTTCGGCGTTCGTTTAGACGCTGGAAATAGCTTTCAAGGGGCGGTCATTACACCATATTACGATTCGCTGTTAGTGAAAGTGACGACGTGGGCGCTCACGTTTGAACAAGCGGCGGCAAAAATGTTGCGCAACTTGCGCGAGTTTCGTATTCGCGGCATTAAAACGAACATTCCGTTTTTAGAAAACGTCGTCCAACATCCGAAGTTTTTAAAAGGCGAATACGATACGTCGTTTATTGATACGACACCGGAGCTATTTATTTTCCCGAAACGAAAAGACCGCGGAACGAAAATGTTGTCGTATATCGGAACGGTGACAGTCAACGGTTTTCCAGGCATCGGGAAAAAGAAAAAGCCGGTGTTTGACCCTCCTCGCATCCCGAAAGTGAACTATATCGAACCGATGCCGAAAGGGACGAAACACATTTTAGATGAACATGGCGCGGACGGGCTTGTGCGATGGATTAAAGAGCAAAACCGTGTATTGCTTACGGATACGACGTTTCGTGATGCTCATCAATCGCTGTTAGCGACGCGCGTGCGCACAAACGATTTGTTGCGCATTGCTGAGCCGACCGCGCGCTTATGGCCGCAGCTCTTCTCGATGGAAATGTGGGGCGGGGCGACGTTTGATGTCGCGTATCGTTTCTTAAAAGAAGACCCGTGGGAGCGGCTCATTCAATTGCGCGAAAAAATTCCAAACGTCTTGTTCCAAATGTTGCTTCGTGCGTCGAATGCCGTCGGATATAAAAACTATCCAGACAACGTCATTCGCGAGTTTGTCAAAAAGTCAGCCGAAGCAGGAATTGACGTGTTCCGCATTTTCGACAGCTTAAACTGGGTGAAAGGAATGACGGTTGCGATCGATGCGGTACGTCAAACAGGAAAAGTTGCTGAAGCAGCTATTTGCTATACGGGGGATATTTTTGACCCAGCCCGTACAAAATACAACCTCGACTACTATAAAAACTTAGCGAAAGAACTCGAGCAAGCTGGCGCCCACATTTTAGCCATTAAAGATATGGCAGGGCTATTAAAGCCGCAAGCTGCCTATACGTTTATTTCTGCTTTGAAAGAAGTAGTCGACATTCCAATTCATTTGCATACGCACGATACGAGCGGAAATGGCATTTACACGTACGCGAAAGCAATTGAGGCAGGAGTAGATATTGTCGACGTAGCGGTAAGTGCGATGGCTGGTTTAACGTCACAGCCGAGCGCCAATACGCTTTATTATGCGCTTGAAGGGACGGAACGTGCACCGGAAGTCGACATTGCATCGCTTGAAAAACTATCGCGCTATTGGGAAGATGTTCGCAAATATTACGCCGATTTTGAGAGCGGCATGAACGCGCCGCATACGGAAGTGTATATGCACGAAATGCCGGGCGGACAATATAGCAACTTACAACAACAAGCGAAAGCGGTCGGCTTAGGTGATCGCTGGGACGAAGTAAAAGAAATGTATCGTCGTGTGAACGATATGTTTGGCGACATCGTGAAAGTGACGCCATCGTCTAAAGTTGTCGGCGATATGGCGTTATATATGGTGCAAAACAATTTAACGGAACAAGACATTTATGAGCGCGGGGAGACGCTTGATTTTCCTGATTCCGTCGTTGAACTGTTTGAAGGATATCTCGGTCAGCCGCACGGCGGATTCCCAGAAACGTTGCAGCGCATCATTTTAAAAGGGCGCGAACCGATTACCGTTCGCCCAGGAGAGCTGTTAGAGCCGGTCGATTTTGAAAAGGTACGGGAAGAACTGTATCATCTCATCCAGCGTGAAGTGACGGATTACGACGTGCTCGCTTATGCGCTATATCCGAAAGTGTTCGTTGAATACGCGCGCACCGTCGAGCAGTTTGGGGACGTATCCGTTTTAGATACGCCGACGTTTTTATACGGCATGCGCCTTGGTGAAGAAATTGAAGTGGAAATTGAGAAAGGGAAAACGTTAATCGTCAAACTCGTCTCCATCGGTCAGCCACAAGCGGACGGCACGCGAATTGTGTACTTTGAACTAAACGGTCAACCGCGCGAAATTATCATTAAAGATGAAAGCATTAAAACAACGGTTGTCGCGCGCGTGAAAGCCGATCGCAACAATCCGAACCATATTGCTGCGACGATGCCGGGAACGGTCGTAAAAGTGCTCGTTGAAAAAGGGGAAAAGGTGAAAAAAGGCGACCACCTCATGATTACGGAAGCGATGAAAATGGAAACGACGGTGCAAGCGCCGTTTTCAGGTGTCGTCAAAGACATTTACGTTCAAGGCGGCGATGCCATCCAAACGGGCGATTTGTTAATTGAATTAGCGGAAAAATAAAAGAACGAGGCGAGCCTCGTTCTTTTATTTTAGAGCGGTAGATGGCATGACGTTCGCCCGTTGCGGCACGGCGTGCTCTTTTTTACTGCGCGTTGCTAATAATACAAAATAGCTAAGCACACCGAACAAACATGAAATGAAAAACGCATGGGCTAAGGCGACGTATAAATTGAGTTCTGTAAAGACGACGAGTGCCCCTGTTGCAACTTGGCAAGTGACGAGCGCGAGCGCGATCAGCCACCCCCAGTATATGACCGGCTGATGTTTATACCGTTTCATAGCATATATCGTCGCCCATAAAATCCAGATGAACAATAGACCGGCTGCGAAGCGGTGGCCCATTTGCACCCACTCATGCAGCTGTGTCGGAAATATGCGTGTTGGCGCGCAAAACGGCCAGCTTGGGCACGCCAAACTCGCTTGTTTATGGCGAACGAGCGCCCCTGTATAGACGACGATATAGCAATATGCGATAATGCCGTAAATATGAACGTTCATCGTGCGATCAAGCACGACCGATGCGGCATCGAACTTTTGATCGACTTCAAAAATAAATAGCGTCAATAAAAAGACGGCTGCAAATGAAATTAACGAAATACCGAAATGAAGCGCAAGCACAACGTCCGATTGTCCCCATACGACTGCCGCCGCCCCGATGAGCCCTTGTAAAACGAGGAAGACGAACGAAACGATAGCCAAAAATTTCGTTTCACGAATATGACCGATCGCTTTCCATGCCCAAACGGATAAAACGAGCACCATCAGTCCGACGACGCCTGAAATGACGCGATGGCTTAATTCAATTAGAAGCTCAGCCGTAATGTTCGATGGAATGAGCTGCCCGTGGCATAGCGGCCACGAGCGTCCACACCCCATGCCTGATCCTGTTTTCGTCACAAGCGCGCCGCCGATTAAAACGAAAAGCATGCCGATTGTCGTCGCTACTGCAAACCATTTTAAAAGCCGTTGCAATGTATCCACTTCCTTAACGAGAAATTTTATCTAGCAAATGCCTAGTAAAAACTGTATAATAAATGTGAAATACGTGTGAAGAAATTCTATCCTCATATTAGCGGAAAATGTCGAAAAGCGCAAAGTTTTATTATTTTACAATATAGCAAACGTGACAAATGTAGTTGAATATTTGAACGGAGTTTGCTAGAAATATAAGTGCGGCTATTTTTCAACGTCTTCATTGTAATAATATCATTTTGACACAAATTCGACACAATTAAGACAAAAAAAGTTCACAATTTGACAAAGAAATGTGCTTTAATATACAGAGACGACATATCGTTATCGTGTATATAATGGAAACGCCTTCAAAGGCATAAGAGAGGAGTGGCGGCAGATGGCGGATGTAGTCGAAGATGTAAAAACGACAAAAATACAGACAGGTGTTTTAAAAGATGTGTTGGCAGTCGTTAAAATTGGCATCGTCAATTCCAATTTAATTACGACGTTTACGGGACTTTGGTTAGCCCTTCATTTTACTGGAAAAGGTTTTTTAACTAACTTGCATACGGTGTTTTTTGCGCTCATTGGATCTGCGCTCGTCATTGCAGGTTCATGCGCGTTAAATAATTTTATCGATCGCGATATCGATCATTTGATGGAGCGGACAAAAGGTCGCCCAACGGTAAGCGGAAGCGTAGAGCCAAAGCGCGTGCTCTGGTTTGGCGTTCTGCTCGTCGCGGTCGGTACGATGAGCTTGCTTATGACGACCGTCACCGCAGCCATCATCGGATTAGTCGGGGTCGTGACGTACGTCTTTTTATATACGATGTGGTCGAAAAGAAGCAATACGTTTAATACCGTTATCGGAAGCATCTCTGGCGCAGTTCCGCCAGTTATTGGTTGGACGGCGGTCGATGATACGTTCCACATCGTTCCAGTCATTTTATTTTTGCTTATGTTTTTATGGCAGCCGCCACACTTTTTAGCGCTTGCGATGAAGCGATGTGAAGAATATCGCGCAGCGGGTATTCCGATGTTGCCGGTCGTCCATGGATTTGCGATGACAAAGCGGCAAATCGTCATTTGGATCGTGGCGCTATTGCCGTTACCGTTTTACTTGTTTTCATTAGGTGTACCGTTTATGGTTATCGCCACGCTATTAAATGTCGGTTGGCTAGCGCTTGGATTAGCAGGTTTTAAGATGAAAGATGACATGAAATGGGCAAAATGGATGTTCATTTATTCGTTGAACTATTTAACGATTTTGTTCGTGACGATGGTCATTGTCACCATCGATTAAAAGGTTTACAATTCTTTCTTTTTGTAAAGAAAGAATGTATATATTTCACTTTACTTCATAATCGAAAGAGGGGTTTGATTAGGCTATGAAAAAGTGGCTACGAAATTGGCGCTTGGTTTCTCTTGTATCCGCCATGGCGCTCTTGCTAGCTGGTTGCGGCAAGCCGTTTTTATCGACGCTTCAACCAGCAGGGGAAGTAGCTGACATGCAGTACAAGCTTATGCTGCTCAGCACGGCCATCATGGTCATCGTCATTGCGGTTGTAACGATCATCTTTCTTTACGTTGTGACTCGCTTCCGTCGCCGTAAAGGGGAAGAAAACAAAATTCCGAAACAAGTAGAAGGAAGCCACACGCTTGAAATTATCTGGACAGTTATTCCGATTATTTTACTAATCATCTTAGCTGTTCCAACGGTTTTATACACGTTTAAACTTGCTGATGTAAAACCGATGAACAAAAAAGAGCGCGACGTTGTCGTCGTTAACGTTCGTGCAAATTTGTACTGGTGGGAGTTTGAGTACCCGGATTACGGCATTATCACAAGCCAAGATTTAGTCGTGCCAACAGGCGAACGCGTGTATTTTAACTTAAAAGCTTCCGATGTCAAACACTCGTTCTGGATTCCAGCGGCTGGAGGAAAAATGGATACAAATACAGATAACACAAACCAATTTTTCCTCACATTTGATGAAAAGCGCGCGGAAGAGGCAGGTCGTCTATTTTACGGGAAATGTGCCGAGCTTTGCGGCCCGTCACACGCATTAATGGACTTTAAAGTGAAGGCGCTTCCTCGCGCTGAGTTTGATCAATGGGTAGAAAAAATGAAAAATGCGAAACCTGTTGCTTCAACAGACCCTGTTGTGAAACAAGGGGAAGAAATTTTCAACAAAAGCTGTATTGGCTGTCACGCCGTTACGCCAGTTGACGGTCGTCCTGAACAAGCTCGCCTTGCGCCAAACTTAGGCAACTTTGCGGATCGTGAACGCATTGCTGGCATTTTAGAACATAACGAAGAAAACTTAAAAGCTTGGCTAAAAGATCCAGAGAAAATTAAGCCAGGCAACAAGATGACAGGCACATATCCAGCATTGTCTGATGAAGAGCTTGAAGCGTTAACAAAATACTTAATGACATTATCTGTTGAGTAAGGGGATTATCGATAAAGGGAGGTTAAACTGTGAGTACGTTAGCTCGGAAAAAAGGTGTCGGCGCAGTCATTTGGGACTACTTAACGACAGTAGACCATAAAAAGATTGCGATTTTGTACTTAATCGCCGGCGGAGTCTTCTTCTTGCTTGGCGGTTTAGAAGCGATGATTATTCGCATTCAGCTCGCCGTGCCAAACAACGACTTCATTAGCGCAGGCTTTTACAATGAAGTGTTGACGATGCACGGAACGACGATGATTTTCCTTGCGGCGATGCCGCTTGTGTTTGCGATGATGAACGCGGTTGTACCGATTCAAATCGGCGCGCGTGACGTTGCGTTTCCGTTTTTAAATGCGCTTGGATTTTGGTTGTTTTTCTTCGGTGGTGTATTTTTAAACTTATCTTGGTTTTTAGGTGGTGCACCGGATGCCGGTTGGACATCTTACGCATCGTTGTCGCTTGCATCACCGACACACGGAATTGACTTTTACGTGTTAGGATTACAAATTTCTGGTTTCGGAACGTTAATCGGAGGAATTAACTTCCTCGTTACGATCATTAATATGCGTGCGCCAGGAATGACGTACATGCGCATGCCGATGTTCACATGGGCAACATTTGTAACATCTGCGCTCATTTTATTCGCGTTCCCGCCATTGACAGTCGGTTTAATTTTCATGATGATGGATCGCTTGTTTGGCGGAAACTTCTTTGATCCAGCGCTTGGTGGAAATACGATCATTTGGGAGCATTTATTCTGGATTTTCGGTCACCCAGAAGTATACATTCTCGTATTGCCAGCGTTCGGTATTTTCTCTGAAATTTTTGCGACGTTCTCACGTAAACGTCTGTTCGGTTATTCATCGATGGTATTTGCGACGGTGTTAATCGGATTTTTAGGATTCATGGTGTGGGCGCACCATATGTTTACGGTCGGTATGGGCCCAATTGCGAACGCGATCTTTGCGGTTGCAACAATGGCGATCGCCGTTCCTACAGGAATTAAAATTTTCAACTGGCTCTTTACGATGTGGGGCGGAAGCATTCGCTTTACAACACCGATGATGTATGCGGTCGCGTTTATTCCGTCGTTCGTCATCGGTGGGGTGACAGGGGTTATGAATGCTACAGCAGCGGCAGACTATCAATATCATGATAGCTATTTCGTCGTCGCGCACTTCCACTACGTTATCGTCGGTGGGGTTGTTTTCGCGCTACTCGCAGGTGCTCACTATTGGTGGCCAAAAATGTTTGGTAAAATGTTAGATGAAAAATTAGGAAAAGTGACATTCTGGTTGTTCTTTATCGGATTCCACTTAACATTCTTTATTCAACATTTCCTTGGCTTAATGGGTATGCCGCGTCGCGTATTTACATTCTTACCTGGTCAAGGATTTGAAACAGGAAACATGATTAGTACAGTCGGTGCGTTTTTCATGGCGGCGGGTACGGTTGTACTTTTAGCGAATGTTGTGATTACAACAGTAAAAGGTAAGCGCGTAGGCAACGATCCGTGGGAAGATGGACGTACGCTTGAATGGGCGGTATCTTCGCCAGCGCCAGAATACAACTTTGCGCAAACGCCGCTTGTGCGCGGTTTAGACGCGTATTGGATTGAAAAAATGGAAGGCAAAAAAGGCTTAACGCCAGCAGAGCCGCTCGGCGATATTCATATGCCGAATCCGTCGATTTTGCCGTTTGTTATTTCGCTCGGCTTATTTGTAGCTGCGTTCGGTTTCTTGTTCCATCAAGATCATGCATGGGGAACACCGGTTGGCGTATTCGGCTTGCTCATTACGCTCGGTGCGATGTTCTTCCGTTCAATTATTGATGACCACGGCTTCCATATTCATAAAGAAGAAATCATGGAAGCAGAGAAGAAGGGGGCTGGGGCATAATGCATGTGGAAGAAAAATTAACGCCGGAGACGTTCCCGGCAGAGCCTGAAAAAGCGACCCTTGAAGGGAAAAATAAGTTTTTAGGTTTTTGGTTTTTCCTCGGCGGGGAGACGGTATTATTCGCCTCTCTCTTCGCCACATATTTAGCGTTAAAAGATTCTGTGGCAGGCGGCCCATCGGCGAAAGAATTATTCCAAATGCCGATCGTCTTTTTAGCAACGATGCTGCTTTTGACGAGCAGCTTAACGAGCGTATATGCGATGCATCATATGCGCAACTTCGATTTCAAAAAAATGCAGCTTTGGCTCGGCATTACCGTATTGCTTGGCGCCGGCTTCTTAGCGCTTGAAATTTACGAGTTTACTGAGTACGTGCATGAAGGATTTAAGTTTTCAACAAGTGCCTTTTCTTCAGCGTTTTATACGCTTGTTGGTACGCACGGTGGCCACGTGGCGTTCGGTTTACTTTGGATTGTTACACTAATGATTCGTAACGCGAAACGTGGGTTAAACTTATATAATGCACCGAAGTTTTACGTCGCAAGCTTATATTGGCACTTTATCGACGTCGTTTGGGTGTTCATTTTCACGGTCGTATACTTAATGGGAATGGTGGGGTGATTGTATGGCAAATCATACACATGTACAAAACCCAAAAGTAGATGTAGCGTATCGTCGCAAAAAAAATGCAGAAGAAATGAAGCATCAAATTATTTCATTTACATTAATGATTTTCTTAACGCTCATCGCCTTTTTTGCGGTTGGATATGAAGGATTTTCCGCTTGGTTTTCTGTACCGTTCATTTTATTGTTAGCGGTCGTACAAGTCATTTTCCAGCTGTATTACTTTATGCACATGAGCCATAAAGGGCACGAACTTCCAGCGCTTTTCTTATATGGCGGTGCAGCCGTTGCGTTTATTACGATTTGGGCGTTTTTAACGATCGTCTGGATTTAAGAAGCTAGCGTGTGCTAGCTTCTTTTCTTTTCACGTTTGTTACGTTTGTAGTATAATAAAGTCGGAAAAAAAGCGAGGTGAGTATGATGCCGTTAAGTATATTTGGTTTTGAAGCGATGTGGAGTCCGTACTTTTTCGTCTTTTTAGTTGCTGTAACGATCGCGTATTTTTGGCTCGTGAACCGATCGAAAGAGCCGACGACGATGAAACAAAAAACGTTGTTTGTGACTGCGATCGTTTTGCTTTACATTTGTAAAGGCTCCCCTGTTGATTTATTAGGGCACTTAATGTTTAGCGCCCATATGACGCAAATGGCTGTCCTTTATTTGATCGTGCCACCGCTTCTCATTAAAGGTATTCCTTCATGGATGTTTGAAGCGCTCTTTCGCATTCGAGCAATCCGCTCGAGCGTTACTTTTTTCACGAAACCGTTAATTGCGCTGTTTTTGTTTAATGGTATATTCTCGTTATACCATGTGCCGCTCATTTTCGATGTCGTGAAAACAAATATGTGGTTGCATGCGCTCATGACGACAGCCATTTTTATCGCGGCGATGATGATGTGGTGGCCGCTCGTCAACGAAGTGCGCGGTTTTTCCACATTGTCTGGGTTGAAAAAAATCGGGTACATTTTTGCGGACGGCGTGTTGCTTACACCGGCTTGTGCGCTTATTATTTTCGCCGATACGCCGTTGTATGCCACATATTATGATCCGGCTGCTTGGATGAACGCTTTGGCGCTTTGCGTGCCACAAAGTACGTTATCATCGCTCGAATTGAGCGGTCCAGAAATGTTCAGTTCGATGTCTCTTTTACACGATCAACAGCTCGGCGGCGTGCTAATGAAAATTATTCAAGAAATTGTGTATGGAGTAATGTTGTTTTACATTTTTATTGAATGGTATCGAAAAGAAAGAGACGAAGAACATATGGCGATTCAAACGACAAAATCATAGGTTAGAGAGGGGAGCAACAGGACACTATGGGTTCGTTACCAATTTTGCCTACCATTAGTACAAGCTTTATCGTCATAAGCGCTATTCTTGTAGCAGTTGGCTGGTATTTCATTCGGCAAAAGCAAGTAGAAAAGCATGAAAAAACGATGTGGCTTGCCGCTGCTTTTGCGCTAGCATTTTTTATCATTTATTTGTCGCGCACCATTTTTATTGGCAATACAAGCTTCGGTGGTCCAGATCATATAAAAATATACTATACGATCTTTTTGTTTTTCCACATTTTTTTAGCGACTGCTGGCGCCGTTTTCGGCATTGTCACGTTGCTTTCTGCTGTGAAAAAAAACTGGTTGCGCCATAAAAAAATTGGTCCGATCACAAGCATCGTTTGGTTTTTCACTGCTACGACAGGCGTAGCCGTCTATTTATTGTTATACGTCTTTTACCGCGGCGGTGAAACGACATCGGTCATTAAAGCGATTTTAGGGTTTTAAAAAAGAGGGTGAATCGTTCACCCTCTTTACAATTTAAAGTTCAATTTAATAATGCCTGCTTCCTTCGCTGATTTTATGCCGATGAGCAACAGCGGGAACAAAATAAGACCGAGCGCCCCCATCATTTTCACACCTAAATACATCGAAATTAGTGTAGCTAACGGTGATAATCCGATATGCGCCCCCATCACTTTCGGCTCGATCGTCCGGCGTAAAATAAGCAAAATGACACCAAGAATTGATAGTTTTGTCGCTAACACTGTGTCGCCTGTGACGAAGTGAAAAATCGCCCATGGCGCCATAACGACAATAGAGCCGATGATCGGAATAAAGTCAATTACCCAAATAATAAACGCTGTAAATAGAGCGACTTTCGGGGTAATGAGCAACAACCCAACTAACGAGACAGCAAAAATAATTAAGCTTACGAGAAATTGCGCTTTCCAAAAGCCGAATACGACGTACGATAGACGCGACAACATGAAATGCACTTTCTCTCTCGTTTCTTCTGTTAAATGTGAAAAAATCGCTTCTCGTATTTTCGGCAAATCGTGCATAAATAAAAATAAAGTAATTAAATAGACGAGAAAATTAATTAAAAATTTCGGAACGTTAGCGACAAGCGCGCTTACTTTATTCAAGCTTAATGAAGCGGTGAGTTGCGTTTTTAACTTTGTTAAAAATAAGTCGACTTGTTGACTCAGTTCAGCCACGATAAACGGCGGCAATTTTTCTGTTTGTTTATACCAGCGGGCAACAAGTTCATTCCATCCCGCAATCATTTCGTTTAAATATAGCGGCGAGTTTCTAAAAAACTGAAACGCTTCTGCAACAATTTTTGTAATAATGAAGTAACCGCTCAAAAACATAAATAGCGTAAATAAGCTAAACACGAGAAGGGTAGCGGATTGGCGTTTCAATCCTAGTCGCCGTTGCGCTACTTTCACCGCCGGTTCTAAAAAAATGGCGGTAATGAACGCAAACAAAATAGGAACAGCAATTGGGGCGACCCAGTATGTGAGTAAAACGATCGCAAGTAAAATAACAATCATATATACGGACCGCTTTGGAATTTTCTCGAACAACAAAACGACACCTGCTTTCATTTCATAAATCATATGGAGGATGTATATGCATAAACCCATTATAACGATTGTTGCGATGAGTGTACAACCATTTGATGATGTCATATTAGAAGAAACGAAAATATATGCTCAGCATAACGGACTGACGATTCATATGACCGTCTCTTTCAAAGCGTGCGATCATATGCTTACTTTATGTGAGCAATTGCAAAAACAAGTGATTGACGACATATACGAGATGACAGGACAAACCGTGTTTGCTGTTCATCTATACGTTCGCAAGCTTGTTGACGGAAAAAACGCATGAGCGCGCTCATGCGTTTTGAATGTTAGCGAGGCCTTCTTTCACTTTTGCTAAAACGGCTTCACATTGGCTAACTAATGACGAAGGAAAATGTTCCCCGTCACCATATTCTACGCCGTGCGGGTAATAATGTTTGCCTAACAACGGCTTCAATAATTTAATCACAGCATGACGTCCGCCAACGTCACCTTCGATCGCATAACCTTGCACACGTAAATAAAATACGTCGTTTTTTAGTTCGAATTTGCGGTCATATGTCACACGATCGTAATCCCATTGACCTGCGCGCACAAAACCGAGACTTTCCATTAATTCATCTAAACGTGTTAATGGCGCTGTTTGATTTTCAATACCTGTATTTTCAAAGCGCATCGTTCATTTCCCCCTTATGTAAAATAAAACATTCCTCCATTAATAATAGTACGAAAGCGCATAACTTTCAATGACGAGCTTCATAATTGTTCCGATTTTGGTGAAACTAAATGGCGAAAGGGGAGATGAACATGCCAAAAGTAAAAGACATGATGACGACAGATGTCGAATGTTGTACACCGCTCGATAATATATACGAAGCGGCTGTAAAAATGCGCGACTACAACGTCGGTGCGATTCCGATTACAGACGGAAACCGCCTTGTCGGCATTGTCACCGATCGCGATTTAGTTGTGCGCGGCATTGCCGAGAAAAAGCCAGGCTCTACCGCTGTCATAGAAGTGATGAGCGAACAGCTCGTAACGATTTCACCGGACGCTTCCGTGACAGAAGCTGCCCGGTTGATGGCGAAACATCAAATTCGCCGCTTACCTGTCGTTGAAGGAGATGCGTTAGTCGGGATGATGTCGCTCGGCGATTTAGCCGTCCATGAAATGAGCGACGACCAAGCAGGAGAGGCGCTTACACAAATATCCCAATACCATTAATGAACGTTTGAAAGGCTATGTTTTCGCATAGCCTTATTTTTTAGTGTTGTGAGGTGGATAAGCTGTATATAATGGAAGTATATTAAGCAACTGAGGGAGAATGATACATGCGTTGGATAGTTGCCCTTATCATTATTTTTATTGCGATGTTTTATTTTTCACCAACCGATGAACAAGCTCCGTTAAACGACGCATCTTTCAAAAGCGAACAAAGAAGCGATACGATCGCTGCGGAAGGATTAGGGGCGTGGATCGGCAAAACGGAGGAGGAAGTGAAGCAAACATTTGGACAACCTGCGCGCATCGATCCGTCCGCTTACGGCTACGTCTGGTGGGTATATAACGATCCGAAAACGTATATGCAAATCGGCATGCGTGACGGACGAGTCGTCACGATTTATGCGTGTGGGCCCGAGGTGAACGTAGCTCCGTTTCAAATCAATCGCTCAATTAATGAGCTGCTACAAACGATGCCGCTTCATGATGATATTCACGTGCAACTCGATGATGGAGTATATCGCTTTCAACTGACGGAAGAAGATTTAATGATTCAGCCGCTCCTTTCGTTTGGTGATGTATATGTGCAATTATATGTTGACCGTTTTACCGGCACATTATCAAGCGTTCGCTTTCTCGATGGCGAGACGTTAGTACACATTCGTCCGTACGAACTTGAATATCGCGGGCCGCTACCGGAAGTGGCGATCGATGAAACGCTTGAAAAACAAATTGAACGAGCGAATGCGGAACAAATTTTTGATATTACAAACGTCATGCGCGTACGTCATGGCATTTCTCCGTTGACGTGGGACGAGCGCGTCGCCCAAGTAGCATATGAACATAGTAAAGATATGGCGGAAAATAAATTTTTTGCGCACGAATCTCCAACGAGCGGCGACTTACAGCAGCGGCTCATTCGAGCAAGCATTTCGTTTGAATTAGCAGGAGAAAATATTGCTGCCGAATATGTCGATGCCCCTGCCGTTGTAGAAGCGTGGCTCAATAGCCGAAGCCATCGACAAACGTTGTTAAACGACGAACTAACGCATTTAGGTGTCGGAGTATATAAGCGGTATTACACACAAAATTTCATTCGCCCTTTGTCCCAACCAAAATAGGCGCACGCATCGTTCATTCGGTCGTAATATATGGTAGGCAAACAAACTAGAAAGGGGCGACCGATATGTCGATTGAACAATTTAAACAGTTTGTCAAAAAACACCCGAAAATGATTGAAGAAGTGCGCCAAGGGAAAAAGACGTGGAAAGAGCTGTACAACGATTGGTACGTGTTCGGTGAAGAAGATGAGATGTGGGATGCATATAAATCAACGGATGAAAGACAGGAACAAAGCGCCCTCATCCAAAAGCTAGTGACTCAATTAAAACATTTAGATGTCAATGAGCTTCAAACGTACGTGACAAACGTTCAACAAGTGATTACGTCCATTCAAGAAGTTGTACGGCAAATGCAACAAACAAATACGAAAGATCCGTTTTCGTTTCGGAAAGATTAAAGGGAAAAAAGATGAGAAAAGATGTATATGAATACATTGTTGCAAAGCCGAAACTTCATCAATTTTTACGTGAACAGCCGTCGTGGTATCGAAGGTTAGCGAGACGCCCGATGGATATAAAAGAAATGGAAAAAGAGGCGCGTCAATATTATAAACAAACGTTGCCGCATAAAGTACAAAACGTCGTCCAAACGATTGAAATGGCGAAAATGATGATGGCCATGATGAAACTGATGAAGGACACTCATAATTAGACGGGAAACGTAAACACTATCACTATGAAAGGATGGTGAAAATGTTGCGTTTCTTTTTTTTATGTGTCGTATTGTTGTTTTCAACGCACGTTAGCGATCATAGGCATACGGTGTTTGCTGAGAAGCAAACGTTATTTGTTAAACATCATGTGAAAGGAAATAACGTTTTTGTCGAGTGCATCGTCGATCAATTTACGTTTACGAAAGGGAAACATCCGAAAAAAAAAACGGACAAGGGCGCATTCATGTATATGTCAATGGGAAAAAAGTAAGCGAAACGACAACAGCTGCTTTCGTTATTCGCGGATTGCCTGCCGGAAAGCATTCGATTCGCCTCGAGCTCGTGCATAACGATGCGAGCCGCTACCACATATCACATGAATTTACGGTGACTATTTCGTAAGTCTGGGGCAACCAGACTTATTTGTTTTGTTTGTTAAATCATGTTATGATACCGTTGTGGAGGTGTTGCTCGTGCTTGTAGCAACGGTTGAACGTTTACAAATATTAGATTTCGCAGAAGAGCTCGGCAAAATGATCGTCCAATCAGATGTGGCAGAACAATATCGCCGCAGCTTTTACTATATGAAACGAGATGAGAAGGCGCAACAACTCATTTCGCGCTTCGTTCAATTGAAAGAGCGATACGAAGAAGTGCAGCGCTTTGGAAAATATCATCCAGATTACAAAGAAGTAACGAAACAAGTGCGCGATGCAAAACGCGAGCTCGATTTGTATGAGCCGATTGCCGCCTTTAAAAAAGCAGAAAAAGATATGCAATTGCTTTTAGATGAAATTAGCACAATAATCGGTCGCGCCGTATCTGAAAACATTAAAGTGCCGACGGGGAACCCGTATTTCGACTCCCTCTCTTGCGGTGGGGGATGCGGTGTCGGTGGAACGTGCGGCTGTCGGACGAAATAAAAAAGGGGATGGGGTTTTATGTTTCCGATGCGTCAAGGAATTATCGTTTGGCTTTATTCACTGAAACATAGTAAACAGTTGCGAAAATACGGGAACGTTCATTACGTATCGAAACGGCTTAAATATGCCGTCTTATATTGCAACATGGACGAAGCGGAAGAGGTGATGAAAAAGCTCGCCGCCTTACCGTTTGTAAAGCGAGTCGAACCGTCTTACCGTCCGTATGTGAAAGTGGAGTTTGAATCGCGAGCGGACAAAGAGAAAGAATATGAATATGGGATATAATCAAAAAAGGATGTCGCGACTAGACATCCTTTTTACTTTCTTATTGCAATGGCGGAATGAACCGATTCATGCGCATAATGCCGATTAAATGTTGATAGTACAATTGCAAATCGGCAAAAAAGTTCGATGGTTTTACGTCCAAATGAATAATTTCTTGATTGAGTTGTTTAGCTAGGTCGACGAACAATTCGTATCGCTTCGTTATTTTGACAGACGGATGTGGAATGCCTTCGCGGCAAATGTATAGCGGTTGAAAATCGCCCGGATCAGTCGGATGGAGCACAACGACGAACGATGTGAGCGCTTTCCTGTCTTTCATCGTATGAAAAGCAAACAAACCGGATAAGCGGTGACGGTTTGATTTTGCAATTTCAATGAGCTCATAAATGTCGGAATATCCTTCCCCTAGTTCAATAAAACGTTGAATCATCTGTTCATTCCCTCACTTTTATGTTTTGTTCCATCATTAACTTTAACACGTTCAACTTTTTTCGACAATTAGGGAAAACGGTGTATGACAACGCATTGAAATTTTGTTATTGTTATAATATAAATTGTTTGATAAGGGGCAATCATATGTGGAAAGTAGCTCTCATTTCGACGCTCCTTTTCCTCGGCATTAGCGCAGGAGCTTTATATTACCAATGGGACGAATATCGTACAGAAGCGACGAAACAGTCTGTGCTTCAACATGACGTGGAAGCGACATTTAACGGGAAGGCGATGGAGGTTACCCATCGTATTCGCGGAGCTGTCGCTCGCACATATGAAGTCATTGTGCCAAACGAAGTGAAACATATTTCGTGTTCCGAACAAAAAGCATGCGTAAAACGACAAAACGGCAAAACGATTGTCGACGCCTCGCATACAGACGAGCTTTCGTTCACCTATCGCGTGCCGGTTGCACAAAAAGAGCCGCTCTTTATAAAAGAATGGCTTATTCGCTTTCATACTGCTCAACCGCAACAAATGACGATTTCGTTAACGGACACCGTTCATCCGAAAGGAATTTGGATTGCGGACGGAAAGCTTGTCGGCTATGCCCATAAGCCGTCTTTTTCGCTTTTTATGTGGGAGAGGGAAGGGGGAAAAGCTGTTCCGCTTTATTTTCAAGCTCAGCCGCTTCAGGCATCGCTTCATGATCGACTGAGCGTATATGCAGCGAAGCCAATAGACCGTTCGGCGTTATCGTTTTGGCAACAAAGCGATGTCGAGACGCTCGTCATCACCCCGTTTTCGCTTCAATATATGACGCCGACGTTCGTCATTATACCGGATCGTGTCTCGTTTCCAACGGTTCAGCGCGCTTACGTTCGCGTTCAGTTAGAAGCGCGCTTTCCGAACAGTTCCGTTCCAGATTGGGTATGGGATTTGCTTATTGCGTATATGACGAAAACAGAACCAGTGACAAAACAAGCGAAACGCGCTTTCGAGCAATTGCAAAAGACGTTGACGAAAGAAGAGCAACAAACGTTTTGGACATCTGTGACGACGCATAAACATGAGCCGTTGACGATGAAAAAGCTAGACGAATGGTTAGGAAACTCATACGGGGGACATACGACATTTTTCCAAGACGAAAAACGGTATATGACTTTCACCGAACGAAAAATGCTCGTCGTCAATGACGTGCAATTGCCGAATGCGCGCGTGTTATTAAAAGATGGACAGCAATTATTTCCGTTCATTCCGATTATGCGCACGCTTGGCTATACGGTGAACCGATCAGGAGAGGCAATATTTATTGAGAAAGACGGGGAACGTTGGCGCTTTTTTATAAATGGCACGAACGCTGTCATTCAACAATGGGACGGATCGTTATATATTGAGCGAACGGAATTTCCGAAATGGTTTCCTGTCCATATTAGTGAAACGAGTGAAAACATCCATGTAGTCGGTCAATAAAAAAATCCCTGTGGCATATGCCGCAGGGGTCCTTCCATTCTTTTTCGGACGAGCCGAAAAAGAGAAGGAAAAAGGGAGAGGAGAAACCGGAGGAAGAACTTATGGGGAACGTAAGTCTTCTCCGTGGTTGGCAACAACATCATACCGATGTTGTTACTACTAGTATGACCATTGTTTTGCATTGTATACGTGATGATCATATTTTTTCCTTTCGTACCGTTCCGTTTATGACATAATAAGTGAGGTGAAGCATGTTGCGCGTGATATCGGGGAAATGTAAAGGAAAGTCGCTGCAAGCTGTTCCGGGCATGACGACACGTCCGACGACCGATAAAGTGAAAGAAGCGATGTTTAATATGATCGGCCCGTATTTTTCTGGCGGACTCGGACTAGACTTATTTGGCGGAAGCGGTGGGCTTGGCATCGAGGCGTTAAGCCGTGGATTAGATCGCGTCATTTTCGTCGATCATGACGCCAAAGCGGTGCAAACGATAAAAAAAAATGTAGCAGCTTGCCGCTTGACAGATCAAGCAGAAATTTACCGCAATGATGCCGAGAGGGCGTTAAAGGCAATTATAAAAAGAGGTTTAACGTTTCGCCTTATTTTTCTTGATCCACCGTATAAAAACAAGCAGTTGGAAGCGCTTATCGCGATCATTGATGCGCATCAACTATTGCAAAAAGACGGTTTTATCGTTGCTGAACACGGGGCTGAAGTCGAGCTCCCAAAACAAATTGGGCGATTGACGAAAGTGAAAGATGAAACGTACGGCATTACCGCGGTATCCATTTTTGCTTATGTAGAGGAGGGGAGCAACAGTTAAGATAAATTTATAAAATTATATAAAAATCTATATGCAATTTATAAAATTTATGACATCATTGCATATAGAGGTGATATAAATGAAATATTATAGTATAGGTCAATT
>Ga0116210_1000424_pt1 | contig 42840 bp, 43 predicted proteins | sample TshhotsprinmetaG_FD_94483 | JGI IMG/M metagenome (GOLD analysis project Ga0116210, IMG submission 94483) | Hot spring microbial communities from South Africa to study Microbial Dark Matter (Phase II) - Tshipise hot spring metaG | ecosystem: Environmental > Aquatic > Thermal springs > Hot... | reverse complement strand
TCTGTGGAAGACTACCACGTCGATAGGCTGGAGGTGTACGTGCAGTAATGCACTCAGCTGACCAGTACTAATAGACCGTGCGACTTGACCCTTATTCCCCCTCCCTTGCGTTGTCAAAGAAAAAGGATGGATGAAAAATATCCTCTCGTAATGGTAGAATTTTACGCGAATACAGGGTTTCCGGTGGCGATGCCGGAGGGGTACCACCCGTTCCCATTCCGAACACGGAAGTTAAGCCCTCCAGGGCCGATGATACTATGATCGCCAAGGTCATGGGAAAGTAGGTCGCTGCCGGATTAAATTGGGAAAAGGCTTGGTGAAAACCAGGCCTTTTCTTTTCATTCTTCCTGTGTTTCTTTTGGTCCCATGGAAATGAAGTACGTTCTCTATTTCGTCATCGGCGGAGCTATCGTCAGCGTCGTCACGTATCTCGCCAGCCACGCAAAAGGATTGCACGCAGCCTTCATCGCTAATGTACCCGTTGTTACTGTGATAACGTTTCTGACGATTTACTTCGAGTCCGATCAAAAAGCTATTGTTTCCTATGCAAAGGGGCTCATTATTATGCTATTCCCCTGGCTGGCCTACATCTTCGCGATCATCTTCCTCACGGAAAAATTGGGCTTCGTTCCGTCCCTCGTCATAGGGCTGTTTCTCTATCTCGTAACGGCGTACCTCATTCTGATCAGAAACCAGGTAGCACCCTGATCCCTGGCCGAATCCTGACATGCAGCGTAACTCATTGCGTGTTTCCCTTTGAAGAATTTGAAGAAGTGGAGCGCTCGGAGGGTGCGCTGACATCACCGCATTCCCAATCCTCAAAGGAGAGGCGAACGTGACGTTTCTCGGCTTGGGGTGCCGCATCAAGTCCGGTCTTGGCACTTGTCATCTCATGATGGGAACACCGGGTGCGCTGTTCTTGATGATGTACGAGAACATCAGGAAATTGGAGAAGCCGATAGGTATGCTAAAGAAGGCTCGACAGAAGACTTAGTCAGTTCTCTCCATGACAACAATACGGTCCATCATATGCTCTTTCGTCCGACTTGTGTTCGTTTTGGGACGACGATCCTCCAAATTCGTCTGAACAGGATAGAGACGATGAGGAGAAGAACGACAGCGAAGCCGAGAATCGGCACGGCGATGGACAGTATGCCGAGCCCTGACGCGATTCCTATTTCCGCTGTTGCAAGAAGAGGGTTGCCGATTCCTCCCGTCGCGGCCGTCGACGCGCCTCTCATGAATGTCGTCACGGCGCGAAAGATGGCGGCAGTACCGCCGCCGGCTATGATAGCGAGGCTCCATTTCAAGAGCGGGCTCATATGAACGATGCTGGAAGCAGTGACCAGAATTCCAGCCGCTACCGTGACCGGTCCTGTGATCGAATCCATAAGATTGTCGAGCCAGGGGATATAATAGGCACCGACCTCGAAAACGGCGGCAATCGCAAAGACGGCGAATGCGGTGTACGTTCCGATCCATTCGAAGCCGTGAGATAAGGTCAGATGCCCCGAGAGAGAAGCGATGCTCATAACGAGAAGGGGAATAAAGACCCTGAAGCCGCAGGCGGCACTCATTCCAATGCCGAGGCAGATACTGAGCAGAATGTCCATTTTCTTTCCGTTACCGGTTCACGAAACGGATCTTGCATTCGTCTCCACGCAGCATCACTTTGCGGGGAAGAAGCTCCCCGAACCGCGTGGAAAGGGTTCTTCGTTCGCCCTCATTATAGTACAATCCCTGTGCCCTCCCTCGCAAAGAACGAATCAGGAAAACTTTTCTGACACTGCGCTTTCATATCGAGCAGGGTACCGTCATCGTAATCCGGGTTGTGATGGAAAAGAGCCAATTTCTTTACTCCGGCTCGTCGAGCGACGGTCACCGCTTGCTCCCAGCTGCTATGGCCCCAGCCTCTCTTCTTTTGTAAGTCCTCCGGACTGTACTGTGCATCGTGGATGACGAGATCGGCATCTCGCGAAAGGTTCACGACGTTTGCGTCTATCTCGTCGCCGTGCTCTATGTCCGTGCAGTAGACGACGGTCTTGGATCCTTAATTGGAATCGATCCCCGAGTACCGTAGAATGCGATGCGCATGCGACCACCTCCTCCACCATAGTAAAACGCAGGGGTGTTCACAGACAAGGCACGGATTTGACCTTCCCCCACCTTTTCCTCAATATCCCCGCTCGTTTTCAGGGTACCACGCGGAAGGAGGAGGGTCGTATATGCAAGGGAACTGATATAATGGTTACGCCGGCAGTGAAACTTTTTCCACGGAGGAGATGTCGATGGGTCTGATCAAAATTATGCCCTGTCTTGACATGAAAGAAGGCAGGGTGGTAAAAGGGGTACATTTCGTCAATATACGCGATGCCGGAGATCCTGTCGAGAATGCAGCGTTTTATGAGAAAGAAGGTGCCGATGAATTGGCGATGCTCGACATCGCAGCGACCGTAGAGAACCGAAAGACGAGGCTTGAATGGGTGAAGAGCGTCTCGTCGGTTATCAGCATTCCCCTCACGGTAGGTGGCGGCATCTCGTCTCTCGAGGACATCGAACTTGTGTTCGGTGCAGGCGCACGCAACGTTTCGATGAATAGCGCGGCGGTAAAGAATCCGGAACTGGTTTCGCTCGCGGCAAAAGTCTTCGGGTCGGAGAGAATCACCGTCGCTATGGATGGGAGAAGGAACGCGCACATGCCATCCGGGTTCGAGATTGTTGTGTCGGGGGGAACGAAGCCGACCGGGCGGGATGCAGTTGCCTGGGCGAAGCAATGTCAGGATCTCGGGGCTGGTGTCCTCCTGCCGACCAGCATGGATGGCGATGGTACTCAGGCGGGGTATGATCTCGAGTTCACGAGGGCTATCGCCGATGCAGTTGAAGTGCCGGTCATTGCGTCGGGGGGAGCGGGAAAGCTTGAGCACTTTTACGAGGCGGTCACGCGCGGCGGAGCGGATATCCTACTGGCCGCTTCGGTCTTCCATTACCGTATTTTCAGTATCGGAGAAGTCAAGGAATATCTGAAGCAGAAGGGGCTTACTGTTCGTCTCTGACGGACCTTGAAAAAGTTGACGAGAACGAGGAATGACCAACTTCGGAGCGCACTGAGCCTTTTTCGGAGGATCAGACAAGACGAAGAGAAGTTCCGTTTCGGGGGAACGAAATCTTCTGACCGGCTCGGCATGACGGAATAAGCGAACCATGTTTTCCGCATAAGCCACAATCGGTGGATGAACAGGTTCATAATGTGCTATGTTGTACAAGGTTGGAGGGTTTTGCCGTATCTATTCGAAAAAGGGAGGGTTCTATGAGAAACGGGATGCGCAGATTTTCGAGTGTCGCACTGTCTGTCGTGGTGGTTGTGGTGATGGTCAGTGCAGTCTATGCCCAGGATGATCCGTGTGTGTCGTGCCATCAGGGATTGACGCCGGGGAAAGTCAATGATTGGAAACTGAGCAAACACAGCGGGGTGAATGTCACCTGCTCGGTGTGTCACGGCGACAAGCATAAGACCGACAAGGATGCAGCCCGAGCGGAAATGCCGGACGAACGCGTCTGCGGTAACTGCCACCGGAAACAATTCAATGAGTTCGCGAAAGGCAAACACAATTTCGGATGGATTGCGATGAATGCCCTGCCGGTTACCCATGTCGAGCCGGACGAGTTGATCGAAGGCGGCAGAGGGTGCGGCGGCTGTCATAGCATGGGGATCAAGACCGAAGCACAAAAGAAAGAACAGAGAGATAAAGGGTATCGGTACCAAATGAATTCATGCGACGAGTGCCACACGAGACACACCTTCTCGAAGAAGGAGGCAGCCGATCCCAGAGCGTGCCAGCAGTGCCACATGGGGTACGATCACCCTCAGTGGGAAATGTGGAGCAGCAACAAGCATGGGAGCAGATGGTTCGCGCGGCAGGCGGGCAATTTGCCGGAAGGAGCGTCCGCTCCAAAGTGTCAGGACTGTCACATGCCCGATGGTTCTCACGAAAACAGGACGGCGTGGGGGTTCCTCGGCGTCCGTCTTCCATTGCCTGATGATCCGCAGTGGAAGGCCGATAGAGTTACCATCCTGAAGGCGCTCGGCGTGTTGAACCCCGAGACGGGCGAGCCAACGGCGCGCCTCGAAGCGGTGAAGTCTGCTGACATGGTTCGTTTGACCGAAGAGGCCTGGAGAACGGAACGGGAGAAGATGATCAAAGTGTGCAGCACGTGCCACTCAGAACGCTACGCGAGAGAGCAACTGAACATGGGCGATACCATGATGATGAAAGCCGATCGTCTCCTCGCAGATGCGATCGACATTGTGGCAGGGCTCTACAAGGATGGCATCATCAAGAAGCCTGAACACTATGCATTTGCCTATCCGGATTTGCTCTACTTCATGCATACGGGGGGGCGATATCAACAAGCTCTCCTACATCGACCAGGTCCTGTGTCAGATGTACATGAAGCATCGGATGCGGACCTATCAGGCCTTCTTCCACGTGAATCCTGACTATGCGTACTGGTACGGGTGGGAGATGATGGTGAAGGACCTCGGAGAAATCAAGGAGCTCGCTGCGACGATGCGGGCGACCCACCAGAAGTAGAAGACAAATCGCACGGGCGAAAAAAAAGGGCGAGGCGTTCTGCCCCGCCCTTTTTATAGATTGCGATCGCGTCGGCGATCAGGTGCAACGGTTGCGCGTAACACTTTTTTTCGAATATCGATTATCTCCCTTCCTCCCGATACATTCGCAGGCCGCCTTCCTTCGAGTGCATGTGCCTCCCTGCATTTTACGTCACATCTTAATGGATTCCGCCGCACGTCGCAATACGGATACGGAATGGGCCAAAGAGGTCTGTTCTGATGGATCCAATGCCGGCGTCAGAACTTCCCGTGCGCCCGCAGCGCCGACGATGGTCGGTAACGACAGGGCCACGTTCGTGATCCCGAGCGCACCTTCCTGCACGCGAGAAACCGTTACGATCCGACGCTCGTCACGCAAGAGACAGCGGAGCAAGGACGACGTGACGAGGCCGATGGCATGGTTCGTTGCACCTTTCCGACGGATGATTTCATACGCGGCATTCCGCACCTCGTCCGCGATGGCGCGTTCCCGCTCCTGATCCCATGAGGGCCATTGGCGAAGCGGAATCCCGCCGACCCACGCACCGGACCACAGGACGACCTCGGAATCGCCGTGTTCACCGATCACCTGCGCATGCACCGATCGGGCATCGACATCAAGCTCGCGTCCGAGAACTTGGCGGAGTCGAGCGGTATCCAGCATTGTGCCTGTGCCGATTATCCTTTCCGGTGGAAGTCCCGACACCTTCGTGAACACATAGGTCAGCACGTCGACCGGATTGGTGACCATGATGACCAGGCCCTTGTAATTGTGCAACTTCGTCGCCAACCCTTCCACGATTCGTGCGTTCTCCTGGAGCAGGTCGAGGCGGGTCTGTCCGGGCACACTCCCTCTTCCTGCGGCCACGACGATTGCATCGGTTCCGCGCAATTCTTTGACCGACGCGCTCCGCACCTCCGCAGCCGGATAGAAAGAAGATCCGTGTGCGAGGTCCATCGCCTCGCCCTCTGCGAGCTCCATCCGGATGTCATTGAGGAGCAGTTCGTGTGCGAGGCCTGTGTGGAGGATCGACATCGCGACGCTCGAACCGACCCAGCCCATTCCGATGATACCAATCGATATACGCTTCGTCATAATTTTCTCCTTCTCAGGCAGCGCCTGGAATTGTTCATCTTGTTTTATTATTCACTACCGTTCCTCCTATGGTATGTCCATAAAGAATATTAGCAAACCCAGGCGGCGAAGAGCATCAGCGTATCCCCGCTTTATGCGTAAGCAGCATTAGTCCGCACGTCGTAAAGGTTCTCTGAGCGAGAGTATGCGCGAATAACGCCCGCGCGCGTGCGGTTGGTTGCACATGGGCAACGACCCCGCGAAAGAATGATATAATTGCAAAGGTGCGAGTGACGCACCGGAAGGGCAACGAAGCAAAAAATCACGCGGAGCGCAATAATGCACGTCCCGGGATTCATTCTCGACACAGTATCGTCCGAACACTCTTACCCGCTTGACCAGAATGTGCTCTACGATATCCTCATACTCGGGGGAGGCCCTGCGGCGATGAGCGCGGCGATTTACGCGGCGAGAAAGATGCTGAACATCGCTTTCGTGACGGTTGACTTCGGCGGTCAGATCAGAGAGACCTCGGAGGTAGAAAACTATCTGGGTTTCCAGAGTATCAACGCGCACGACCTCATTGAACGGTTTCAGCAACACGTGAAGAGTTTTCGTCTCCCCATCGGCGTGGGCGCGCGAGTCGAAGCGGTCTTCAGAAATGACGGGCTTTTTACAGCAGTCATGGAAGACGGACTCCGCTATACCGCAAAGACGGTCATTTATGCCACAGGCGCTCGACATAGACAACTCGCCGTTCCCGGAGAAAAAGAATTGATAGGGAGGGGTGTCACCTATTGTTCGATTTGTGACGCACCGCTCTATAAGGACAGAAAGGTGATGGTCGTCGGAGGTGGCAACTCCGCGTTCACTGCGGCGCTCGATCTTTCGCGGGGGAACGCAACGATCATTCTCGTCAATAACGCACGGGGCTGGCAGGCAGACGCGATTCTTCAGCGGCAGATTCGGGATTACAAGAAAATAGAGTTCCTGGATTTACACGAGGTTGTCAGGATCGAAGGGGGAGATCGCGTTGAGGGCGTTACGGTGAGAGGTCGGGTGACAGGTGAAGAAAAGACCGTCGCCGTCGACGGGGTTTTCATCGAGATCGGTCTTCTTCCGAATTCGGATCCTGTGAAGAATCTCGTCGAGCTGAACGAGAGGGGTGAAGTCGTCGTTGACTGTTTATGCCGCACGAATATCCCCGGATTTTTCGCGGCGGGGGACGTAACCACGATTCCCCACAAGCAGATCATCGTCGCAGCGGGGGAGGGAGCGAAAGCAGCGCTCTCCGCTCACGATTACCTCGTGCAGACCTCTCGACTGTAACGGAGGAGTGTATGGCGATACTGGAGGACAAGATCAGAGAGCAGATCAAAACTCTCTTCGAGGCATTGCAGAACCAAGTGAGAATTGTCAATTTTACCCAGGAATTCGAGTGTGCATTCTGCAGAATGACGCGGGAGATGCTGGAGGAGCTCGGGCATCTTTCCGAAAAGATCACGGTCGAGGTCTATGACTTTGTGAGAGATGCGGAGACTGTCAAACGATACGCCGTCGACAAGATTCCAGCGACGGCTCTCGTCGGGGAGAAGGATTACGGCATTCGTTTCTACGGAGTACCGGCCGGTTACGAGTTCACTTCTCTTATCGAGGGAATCATCGATGTGAGTCGGCGCAAGCCGAATCTTTCCCAGGATATCCTCACTGAACTCGGGAAAGTCGATCGCCCCGTGCACATTCAGGTCTTCGTATCACCGACGTGTCCTTACTGTATGTTTGCCGTGCGCAACGCACACCGTTTTGCGATGGCAAGCAGCTTCATCACCGCCGACATGGTGGAGGTGACGGAGTTTCCCCATCTCGTGGTCAAATACAATGTGCAGAGTTTTCCCAAAATTGTCATCAATGAGAATCATGCACTCCCGGGGCTGCCGACGGATACAGAGTTCGTCCGAGCGATTCTGAACGCCATCGCCAGATAAACGCTCCCGAATGAGACGGGCCCGTTTACCAAAGGCACAATGCTTTTCGTCAATATTTACCTATTCAGAGTGGACCCTCTCCCCCGTGTTACTTTTTTAAGCCTCATTGGTTTGCCGCAGCAGAGAATGTTACAGACATCAATACAGTCACAGACTGCATCGACTGAAACGACCAACCCACAAACATCACAGGTATACTTATCGCCCTTCATCGCTTTTTTTGATTTTCTAACCATCGTTTTCCTCTCACTGACCGTCTTTTTACTTGCCTTGTGCGCTGTCGGCATAAGATCCCTCCTGACGATATTTGTTAAAATCTAATTCAACGTTGATGCTCATAACATATTTCGAAGATGGCGTTACGCTGTATACTGCGACCCTGGAGAGATGGACAGGCCGAAGGTGTAGAGGATAGACGCTCCGCATGAGCGGTGAGAACCTTTGCACGGAGGTGAAGGATGAAGCAGCGGATGGAATAATGGAGCATGAAATAACGGCGATTGAAAGGATGGCCGCCTAACTGCTTTTTACACACCTATTGATAAGACTCCCCCTGCTCTTTCCACTTCCAAAATTACCCGTAAGCCCGATGATCAACATCGCCAGTATTATACCTACATTATTCATAAATTTTCTCATTGAGCGGAGCAGATACGGGATCAGCGCGGCTTGACAGAGTGTTCACCGCCGTAAGGCGACAAACACTTTGTTTTTCCGAGATCTGCGGAGCGGGTCGCGCATGAGTGCTGATAGGGCATCTGCTCTGATGGACATAGTGCATGAATAAACTGGACTAAGTGGCTATCATGTTGAGCTGCCTTTGTCTCGAGGTTTATCGTTGGAATCCCATAGACGCACTCTGCGCGAAGAAATCATTTTTCCGACTTCGCGAATATCTCGGGATGAGTGACAATCATCACGGGACACGACGACCCAGCGCTGACGCGCTCGACGGCGCTTCCCACATACCAGCTCTTGTCGGACATCGACGTATGAGACCCCATGACGATCGTGTCGACGCCGTTCGCGTCCGCATAGCGCAGAATTTCCGTGGAAGGATGCGTACCTTCCGCAATGGTGTAGTCATGGGAGACCTTGTCGTAAATACCGCAAAAGTCCAGAAGGCGCTTTTGCAGATCGTGCCTTTCGCTCGAACTCATCGTCTCCCCCGTTTGACGCGCCGGCGCCATGTGAAAAACGTGGAGGTGAGACCCGTATTTTTTCGCCAACTTCACGGAAAAATCGACGGCATAGCGACAGGATTGGGAAAAATCAATGCACACCATGACCTTCTTAAAGTCGAATTTTTCCCTCGGGACGAGACGGTTGACGACCATCACGGGAACGGTGGAAAGCATGATTACGTCTTCGACGGTATTGCCGATGCGATTACCTATGAAACCCTCTTCGACCTTTCCCGCATGGGCGCCGAGCACGACGAGATCGGCGCCGCACTTGCGTGACCACCTTCTCACCTCCACACTTGGCCGTCCGTAGGATATGAGTATCTCATAATTGCCATATGGTGCAAGGGCTCCACTGCATTTCTGATCGAGTTCGTTCTTGACTGCTTCCCCGTATTCAGCGCTCGCAGCAATTTCTTCCCCGGTCTTGAAGTGTCTCACCGTTTCCAGAGGACCGCATTCATGAAAGTATGTCGGTTCCAATACGTGCAAGACATAGAGCTTGGCATTCTCTTTTTTCGCTATTTCCAGAGCCGAAATTACCACAACATCGCATGCCTCCATCATGTCGGTTGCCGTCAAAACCCTCGTAAACATATCGCCCTCCCTTAATCATGTAATTTCGTCGCGCTTACAAGAGCAACCCTTTTTCAGCACGTGGCTCACCGTAGACCTGAAGAATAAGAACTCGACTTCACCTTTCATTCAATCATAATCAATTTAACCGCCATAGGCAACCCCTGACAGATAGTCTGCAAGAATGGCAGTATATTCTCTATGTGGCTTTCTTGGCGCAATCGATCGTGCCCTGAAAGTCGACGACAACAACATGCTCATTTCCAACGACCCAGGCGTCGTGCCCCGACGGTAAAAGGGAGACGTCGCCCGCCTCACACTGAAATTGCGTGCCGTCGTCCACGATGACCATAAGCGTGCCGGCCACATGATACTGGAAGTGAGGTGCTTCGCAGCTTTTCGTCTGAACAAGCGGTTGGACAGATTCTGACCACTTCCATCCGGGCTCAAATATGGCACGCCCTATAGTGGTCCCGCCGATCTGATCAGCTCAAGTGTGCCCTTGGGGAATGTTCTCACTTCATCAGGATTACGGAAACTCTTTATCTCGGCTCGTTCCATGATTTCCTCCACTGTCTATCGATTGCGTTACAGAATCCTTCCCGTTTTTTGCGGAAAGATTCCCAACACCTTGCGTTTGCGAACATGAGAGAATGTTGCTCAACTATGGTTTCTTAGTGGAAGATATGCTCTCCTAAGCTCTCTTCTTCTTTAATTTCATTGGTTTTTCGCAGCAGAGAATGTTGCACGCATCGATACATTCACAGACCGTATCGACGGACACAACCAATCCGCACACATTACATGTGTACGTATCTCCTTTCATCGCCTTTTGTGATTTTCCGCCCCGGGGTGTTTTCTCGGGGGCCACCTTTCTGGTCGTCTTTTTCACTACCGACATGTTATTCCTCCTCTCTCACGGGGATTGATAAAGAGATTGCCGCGTCTTTCCTTCAGCGGGCTTCGCAATGCCATTGCCGCACTTCTATTAGGCATATTATCGCTTGGCAGATATTCCTCTCGTCGCCTTTGTCCCACACTCTTTTGTTCTGTCGAGGATGGTTATTTCCTGTATGCGCTGAATACATAATCGCTCTTCTTCTGCGCCTCGTGACAGGTGAAGCATTCATTTTTAGGGTCTTTGACGATTCGTTCCCTCGAGTCTGCCGTGAAAGCCTCGAAACCCCATCCGGCTGTTTCACGGAACATCTTCGCGTTTTTCTGCATTACGCCGATGAATCTCCTCTGTCCCTCGACAATGGAGTTGTCGGCACTTTTTGCCTCGAGGAGATCGAATACCAAAACAGACCCATCAGGAAAGGGCGTGCCGGTCGTGAGCGCCTCAAGAGCGCGTCTATTCGCATACACGTGATGAATGCCACCGAACGAATCGTAAAGCGGATGCCCCTTTTCTATGACCATCGATTTCACATGCGTCCATTGGCGGTATCCCTCGGGGTAACTCACTCTTTTCCCCGGATTTCCAATGGAGAAATCGGGGAACAGAAATGTTGCTCCTATGAGCAACATGACCATTATTGTGAGACGTTGGTTCTTCACTTTTACCTCCTCTGTCATCTCGCCTCCAGCCGAACGACAGATGAAATTGTCCGGTTGTCATGAGATTACACTTCACCGAAATGCATCGGTTATGTGTTGCTCCTTTGCCTGCCCGTACTGATACACTGCCCCCTTCACGTGGTCGAGCGTCCTCAACATCGAGTGGTGTTTCGCCTCGTCTGCCAAGAGAGCTTCAACGACAAAATCGACGAAGAAATTTCTGCTCTCTTCGAGGGCACACGCATTGGCAAGCGCCATCGACCGAGCTTCCGCTTTTATATGATTATCGAGAATCTCGGCGAGGGGAATCAGCTCCTCAGGGGTCAAATGAACGGCCTCTTTTGTCAGTGCATCAATGATGAATTGCTGCATTACTTTGTGTTTCTGAGAGTCCCGCTTGATCACTTCCATGATCATTCGTATGAAAGGGTTGCTCGTTTTCTGCTGCAGATTATCGGCGAGACTGTATGTCTCGTTCTCCAAGTTCTGCCATTCCCTGAAATGATGTACGATCTTATCTGTCGTAGGTTGTGTCATTTTCGCCTCCTTCACTTCCATAAATGTGTTCATTAGCATTTACATCACACACACATCGAATACGCCACGTCCGTCCCCGTCCCTTGCGACACCTCCTCTCCATGATCGACCTGATATTTATTCATATATTCATAGAATAGACAGTTTCCAAAGATGTTCGCTATCCGTAATATTCTGATTTTTCTGTAATCATTTCGCTTTTGCATCTGTAGAAAGAATTCTTACAGCGAGTGACGCGATTGCCTTTTCCGGCTCATTGCAATGAGGCGTGGAAAGCCGATATAATCGGAGTGAATGCGCAGGAAAGAGCCGGCGATGGCCAGAAAGAACAAAGGTCTCATGAGAACCGTTCCGCGATCCGCTGCACAAACGTCTCATCAGAAAATCTCGAGCGTGAAAAAGGACAGAAATGATCATGGAAAGACGAAAGGGCCAGATCGTTTAGGATCACTGCGACGTCAGATTGCCGATCTGGGTCGCTTGGCGTCTTTCCCCCAATTGAACTCGAATCCGGTACTGGAAGTGAATCTGCGCGGTAAAATTATATTCATCAATGATGCCGCGAAAAAAGCATTGGGGAAGGTGCGTCCAAAGAGCCGGGGAGAAGTCTTCCTTCCGAGCGATATCGAAGAGATTCTCGCCGATGTGCGGAAGGGAAAGGGAAGGATGTGGTACCGTGAGGTCGATGTCAGGGGTACTGTATTTGAAGAATGGCTCTATTATACGCCTGAATTTCGGGCCATACGGATTTACGCTCACGACATCACGGCCCGAAAGAAAATGGAATCGGACATCCTTCAGGTGGAACAGTTTCTCACGAGGGAGCGTGATTTTGTATCGGCCGTCCTCTCGACCGCAGGGGCCTTGGTCGTCGTGCTGGATAGGAAAGGGCGGATTGTGAAGTTCAACAAGGAATGTGAGCGGACGACGGGGTACACATTCGGCGAAGTCGAGGGCAAATTAGTGTGGGACATTTTCCTCTTGCCCGAGGAAGTTCGGCGCGTGCGCCGAGTGTTTCGACATCTCCTCGCGGGGAAATTCCCCACCTCGCACGAGAATCACTGGGTTGCGAAGGACGGAACATCTCGTCTCATCGCCTGGAAGGATACCGTTCTCTTGGATGGGAACGGGAAAGTCGAATTCGTGATCGGGACGGGGATTGATGTAACGGATCGCAGACGGGCGGAAGAGGAACTGCGCGTCGCTCTCCGCGAGTCGCAGCAACGGCAGAAAGAAGTAGCCGTTTTGCTCGATGCATCGAGCGCAGTTCTCCAGCGTCGCTCCTATGCCGAAGCGGCAAAGGCGATATTCGGCGCCTGCAAGGGCATCGTCGGTGCGACATGCGGATATATCGCCCTGGTGAGCGACGATGGATCCGCAAACGAGATAGTGTATCTCGATGCCGGTGCAATGGAGTGCACCGTCGATCCATCACTGCCGATGCCCGTTAGAGGAATGCGCGGCGAGGTTTTCAGCACCGGTCGCGCTCTACGCCACAATAATTTCCCCGGGAGCGCGTGGGCTCACTTAATGCCTGACGGACACGTCCGACTGGACAACGTGATAATGGCCCCCATGACAGTCGAGAACAAGGTGGTGGGTTTGTTCGGACTTGGAAATAAGCCTGGCGGCTTTACGGACAATGACGTCCGCATAACCACGGCGTTCTGCGATATCGCGGCGATCGCACTCCTGTAGAAGCGGGCGGAAGACGAACTAAGAGAGGCGAAAGAGGCGCTTCAGAGGGCAAATGAAGAGTTGGAAGAGAGAGTACGGGAGCGCACCGACGACCTGATGACGGCTTATGAGATCGTATCGAACGAGCGAAGGCGGCTATTTTCGGTGCTCGAGCAGATCCCCGGGTACGTCTGCCTTCTGACGACCGACTACCGCTTTGCCTACGTAAACCGTGAATTTCTCCTGCGCTTCGGCGATCCCAAGGATAGCTCGTGTCATGACTTTTTCCACCGGCGTCAGATGCCGTGCGACGACTGCCGGGTCATCGACGTGCTCGTGGAACGCAGGTCCCAGCAGTGGGAGTGGACAGGTCCTGACGGGAAAACGTACACCATTTTCAATTACCCATTCACGGATTATGATGGATCTTTTCGTATCCTGGAGCTCGGTATCGACATCACCGATCGCAAGAAAGCGGAAGAAGAATTGAGTGCGTCTCGCGAAAAATTGCGTCTCCTCTATTCGCATCTCCAGTCCGCGGTCGAAGCGGAGAAAAAGAACATCGCGCGTGAGATTCACGATGAATTCGGCACTGTTTTGACCGCGCTGAATATCGATCTGGCATGGCTCGAGAAGAAAATGTCGGAGGAGCAGGACACCCTGAAGGAGAGGATACGCAAGGATATCGAACTCGTCAATTCCGCTATCAAGGTCATTCAGCGGATATCGGCAGAACTGAGGCCAGGCGTACTCGACTATCTCGGGTTCCCCGCAGCGATAGAGTGGCTCGTCAAGGATTTCGGGCAGAGGACGGGTATTACAGTGGAATTGTCATTCAATGTAAGAGACTTCGACCTTCCGATGGAGCATTCGATTGCTCTCTTTCGAATTCTCCAGGAGGCACTGAACAACGTCGCCCGGCATGCCGGAGCATCCAAAATCAACGTTTCTCTCGCTGAGGTCGATCACGTGCTCATCCTCACTATCACGGATGACGGGAGGGGGATTCGGGACGAAGATCTTGCGACTCTCACATCTTTCGGTATTTTAGGAATGAAGGAGCGGGTTGACTTTCTCGGTGGCAATCTCGAGATTCAAGGAGCCGTCGGCGTCGGCACACGGGTGACCGTGAAGATTCCCGTGTCTCATCGCGGGGTCGGAACGTGATCAAGGTCTTTGTCGCCGATGACCACGCTGTGGTCAGAGAAGGTATCAAGCGTATCTTTTCCGAAGTTCCCGATAGCCGCATCTCCGGCGAGGCTGGCACCGGACAAGAGGTAATCGATGCCATCGGACAAGAGGATGTCGACCTCCTCATTCTCGACATTGCAATGCCGGGGAGGGATGGCCTCGATGTACTGAGACAGGTAAAGGCCCTCAAACCGAAACTGCCCGTTCTCATCTTGAGCATGTTTCCGGAAGAACAGTATGCACTGAGGGCTTTGAAGTCCGGCGCATCGGGGTATGTGACGAAGGACAGCATTCCCAACGAGCTCGTGAATGCTGTGCGAAAGGTACTGAACGGCGGTCGCTACGTCAGTTCATCATTTTCGGAAAAACTCCTCACCGAAATGGTGTCGGATGCTAAGACGCCCCTCCACGAAGAGCTCTCCGATCGAGAGATGCAGATCCTGAGAATGATCGCTTCAGGGAAAACGATGCACGCGATCGCGAGTGAACTCTCCCTGAGCGTGAAAACGGTCTATACGTATAGGGCGCGAGTGCTCGACAAGATGGGCATGAAGAACAACATGGAACTCACGCATTACGCGACGAAACATGGACTGGTGGACTGAAGCTTCCCGGCACCCGTCACTGACGGGGGATTTCTCCTCCTTGTAAGAAAAATACTGGCAGACGCAGGATAATTTTTCTCATACAAAAAAGAGAATTCTGCGGATTGCGCGTATCGTCGGTGTATGATAAATAAAAGTCATGGCACAGCGAGGAGCTGGTTCGCTCTGGTGCAGAAGTGTCGGAGAGGGTCATTGCGACGGGAGAGAACCGGTACGGATTCTCATAGCCGACAGTAACCGTCTCTTTCGGCAACTGATCAAACTGGTCATCAGTGACCATTTTGCCGCTGTGGTGACATCGGAGGCAGTGAATGAGCAAGAGGTCTTCGACGAGCTCCATCGTCATGCATTCGATGTCGTGTTGCTCGATTTGGACTTGTCGGGTGATCAAGGGGTAGATGCGCTCAAGAAGATCATGAGCGCTGCGTCCGACGTGCCGGTCGTGGTCATGAGCCTCTTCCCCGATGAGGTATGTGAGGAAAACATCTATCGGGCGGGGTACGCGGGGTATGTGTCTAAGGTCAATCTTTCGAGAGATCTCATTACCACTCTCCGCGCGGTCATCCACGGGAGCGGGCACTACAGGGATCGGGAAGCTGACATCGGAAACAATCAAGGCGGCGGAAGTTATGACTCCACCGAATGAGCGGGAATCGCTGGTCCAGCCCACGCACACACCGAACGGTCAGTCGCCGGCCGAGATCGGATTTTTCCATCTGTTACTTCAGCCGAAAGAATATACTATCGAGGCGATGGCGAGACGTCTCGGTGAGGACCTGAAGAAAATTCAGGAGCGTCGTATGCTTCTCCAGCGGGAAATTATCGATGTGTTGCAGAAGAGGTGGACATTTTAGTGGCGCGGACAACGCGAATGACGGGAAAGTGAAGGCGCGCGTCACGGGGATCCGGTACCGTGGAGTTATGTCCAGTCCGCGCAGGCCTCCGAGAAGCACGTGTGCTGTCGCGAGCGAGTGAATCTCTGTCGTTCGAAAAAAAGTGGTAGCTCTACTTTACGGCCTATAACCCGCGACCCGTGAGTGGGACGAAAAAATACAGGAACTAAAATATAGGAACAATCTGGGGGAATATTGCACTCTACCCCAGTTTATTCATAGATGATGGGCTATCAGAGCAGATGCAGTGTCAGCGCTCATTCGCGATCTGCTTTGCAGATCTCCGAGAAACAGAGTGTTCTTCGCCTTACGGCGCCGACCACTCTGTAAAGCCGCGCTGATACTGCATCTGCTCTGCTCGATGAGAAAATGGATGAATGATGAAGGAGGAATCATTATGGGTTACACGAACGTTGCGCTGCAAGACAAGATCAGGGAGATGTATCCGGAGATTTCGGAGAAGGGGATCGCCGTAAGCCTCGACTTCGATGCGACCAAGAATGCGTACATCGTGAAGTTCACGAAAGACAATCATGAACTCACGACGCATCTCGAAAAAAAGGACGCGGATGATTGCATGGATGGAATCAAGTGCGTCTATCTCGGAGTGCAGATAGGGCAATTCATCAAGAATTTTGAGCTCAGACAGTAAGAAATCGAAGGAGGTGTGCGCATGCCGGTCTTGGAATATAAGGGGTCAACCATCGAACTGGATGAGGAGGAGAGTTCTCGTTCATTTTGACGATTGGAACGAAGAGGTTGCGTGCGCGATAGCCGACAGAGAAGGGGTGAGCAAGACCTGTCCCCTCTCGAAGGAGAAGATGGAAATACTGAAGTTCATGAGGGAGTATTTCAAGAAATTCGATGCCTTTCCGATACCACGTGCCGTCTGCCGTAATGTGAACCAGCCGAAGGACTTCACCTTCTAGGAATTCCCCGATCCCCTGACCGCATGGAAGATCGCGGGTCTGCTTCGGCCGGTCGCCTACGGTGAACTCGCCGATTTCGTGAGAAAGCTCTCCCCGTAAAAGGCCGAGCCGCAAGACAATCCATTACGTCCGGGCGGAGCACCTTGCCGCTCGATGAGGCTCTGCCGATGCTATGCTCGCTATCCGGTGTGAAGAGTTCTGCTTTTTGTGGCCCGTTCTTTATAAAATAACTAGTATTTTTTATGGTGGGGGCATCTCATGTGTGAATTCTGCGTGAAGCACGGGGAAGGGAAAAAGTGGTACGAGAATATGAAAAATTATTCCGAGGAGGTTTTCCGACAGGTGAATTCGGAGGACCGTCTCAAGACGCATCTCTCTCACTTTTACCGTTCCCTGACCGTCGACGTTCCGCGCGCCGAAGCGTGGAGAAAACGGATGCCGAGAATCTATCGTCTCCTGGTCTATCCGATCGTCACGAGACGTCTGAAGAAGAGCCACTTCGGCCAGATTCTCCCGATAGAGGATGTCGGGCGGCTCCTCGAGCATTTTCCGACACTCGTGAGGCTGCCCTGTATCTGCCGCAAAGCCACGATCGGAGCGGAGAAGAGGTTCTGCTTCGGCATCGGCATGGATTTGACCCCCATATTCCGGGACCTCCCCGATTTCCGGGACTTCGACCGCGTGTCTACGGAAGAGGCACAGATGTTCATCCGTCATCTCGACGAAGAAGGGCAGACGCACAGTGTCTGGACGTTCAATACACCGTTCATCGCGGCGCTCTGCAATTGCGACAGGGATTGCATGGCGTACCGTTTCCAGGTCACGATGCGGCTCGGCAAGATAATGTGGAAGGGCGAATACGTCGCTTCGATCGATTACCCGGCCTGCAACGGCTGTCGGGAGTGTCTCAAGAGGTGCTATTTCGGCGCGATCTCTTATGACCGGCGAAACGAGAAATGCACGGTGCTCGCGGAGCGCTGCTACGGGTGCGGAATCTGCAGGGCCGTCTGCGCGCAGCACGCCATCCATTTGACTGACAGGATGAGCATACCCCGCGTGTCACGCGTGTGGTGAGGGGAAAGCGTTTGGGCGCTGCGACAACTCTCCTCGTTCTCTATGTCCTCAAGGAAGCGTTCGAATATCTCTTGCGGTACGCGAACTTTCGCCACATGAAGCAGTGTGGGTCGACGGTCCCGAGCGGTTTCGAGGGGGAGATAGACGAGCATCTCCTCGAGAAGGCGATCGCCTACGAGAGGGAAAAGACCCGATTCGGTTTCGTCGCATCTCTTTTCGGAAACGTCGTTGCGATCCTCTTCATTTATGGTGGCGTGCTCGACGCCTACAATTCGTGGATCGTATCCCTCGACTGGCCCTTCATCCCAGCGGGCATTGCTTTTTTCCTGCTTCTCAGCTTTGCGAATGCGATCCTCACGTCACCCTTCGATCTCTACAGGACGTTCAAGATAGAAAACGCGTTCGGCTTCAATACGGCGACACCGCGACTGTGGGTGAAGGATTTTGTCAAGTCGCAGCTCCTGTCGGCGATCATTATCGCTCTCGTGGCAGCGGTCGGTTTCTGGATCGTGACGGTCTCTCCCTCGTTCTGGTGGTTCTGGGTATGGGTATCTTTCGTCATCTTCAGCCTCTTCATGATGTACATTTCCCCCTACGTGATCGATCCGCTCTTCAATACGTTTACCCCGATAGAAGATCAGGAGCTCGTCTGCCGTATCCGTCTCCTCCTCGGCAAAGTCGGTATCACCGTGCGGAGGGTCTTCAAGATGGACGCATCGAAAAGGAGCCGCCACACGAACGCATACTTCTCGGGTATCGGCAAGGTCAAGAGGATCGTGCTGTATGACACCCTGCTCGAAAGCATGGACAGGGACCAGATCCTCGCCGTGCTCGCGCACGAAGCCGGCCACTGGAAAAGGAAACACGTGGCGAAGATATTCGTCGCTGCCCAAGCAGTCTCATTCTTCGCGTTCTACGCAGGGTTTCGCATTCTCCAGACCGATGTGCTCGGCGAGTGGTTCGAGGTGCGGCACGAAACGTTCTTCGCGAAGCTCGTGCTCATCGGGTTCATCGGCGGTATCGTATCCCTTCCGGTTGTGCCGCTGAGCAATTATCTTTCGAGGAAGTTCGAGCGCGAAGCGGACCGAGTCGCGGTTTCCATGACGGGCGATAAAAATGCGATGATCGGTGCTCTCGTGAAACTCTCGAAGGACAATCTTGCGAACCTCCATCCGCACCCCCTGTACGCAGCTTTTTACTATTCTCATCCCTCCGTCGTCAGGCGCATCGAGCACATAAGAAAACTGGAAGGTGACGGGGGAACCCAAATAGGGTAAAATTTCATCGTCGTGCAACACGGTATGGGAGGATGTCTATTTCTTCGATCATCGTTGACGGCTACAACGCCATCGGGATCCATCACGGGGATCTCAGGAAACACCGGGATTCGTTGATCCAGGCGCTCATTGACTACCGGAAACGGAGCGGCCACGACATCACCGTCGTATTCGACGGTTGGAGAGGGGGTGCGGGTCGTGAAGGGCGGTCGATCGTCGGTGGCGTGCGGGTGATCTATTCCGGTATCGGGGAGAAGGCCGATGCGGTCATACTGCGTATTGTCGCTTCGGAAAAGCGGCAATGGATCGTGGTAACCTCGGACAGGGATATCGCACATTCTGTATGGGCATCCGGTTCTGTCCCCGTGACGTCGGAGGATTTCCTCAGGGCGCTCGAGAGGAGGAGGGTGCTCCACGATGATGCCGAAGAGGACGACGATGCGGGACCAGTCAGGCGCGGCAATCCCCGGCAGATGTCGAGGAAAGAGAAAGCGATAGAGAGGGCATTGAGTAAACTCTGATGGCGAGACAGCAGAGTCTTTTCCGTCGTCTCAGGCCTGCCGATCGAGTGACACTTCTTTTCCTCGGATTTTTGCTGGCGTTATGCGCCTGGCACTTTTCGAGCCTCCCCAAAGGTACGTTCCTGCTCGTTCTCTACGCAGTCCTATTCACCGTACAAATCCTGCTTGCGAGATATAACGATCACGGGAGAGTATTACGGCTCACGCACGATATCGTTTTTCCCGTCATCTGTGTCCTCGCGGTTTTTGACAGCCTCGAGTGGGTCGTTCACTATGTGAATCCGCGGGATATCGATCCCGTGCTCATTGAGCTTGACTATCTCATCTTTGGAAATCACCCGACCGTTCTGCTCGAAAGGATCGTACATCCGGTACTGACGGATCTCCTGCAAATTGCCTATACCACGTACTATTTCTTGCCGATCACGTTGGGGATACTCCTCCTGAAAAAAGGGGACCGGTCTGCATTCGACCGATGTCTTTTCCTGATTGTCTTCTGCTTTTACCTCTCTTATCTCGGCTACATTCTGTTCCCCGCGATCGGACCGAGGTTCACCATCGACCACCTCCAGACGGTGCAACTCGAGGGATTCATCGTCGCAAAGCCTATTCAAGATCTTCTGAACAGGCTCGAGGGGATAAAGAGGGACGCGTTTCCGAGCGGCCACACGGCGATCGCCGTCCTCGTTCTCTATTGCGCGTACCGGTACGAGAGAAAGTGTTTCTGGATCTGTCTGCCGATTGTGGCAGCCCTCCTTTTCTCCACCGTTTACTGCCGCTACCACTATGTCGTAGATGTCATCGCGGGCCTCGCGCTTACGCTCGTCACTGTGATCGCCGGAAATTGGTACTACGAGAGGTGGTCGAGAAAATGCAGAGGGGGCATGCCTTGAGAAGGTGAAGATCCCGTTTAAATGGACGGAAAATGGCACGGCGTCCTCCATCATTTCCGTCGGCTTATTTGTGCTCAATGAAATCAAGAGCTTAGCCGTTCTCAGTCGTGGCACACTGTATGCTTAATATGTACGTAGGGGTAGAAAATATCGAGGGGAGCCTGAATGAGCCTCATGAGAAAAGAAGACATGAAGACAATCGTTTCGATACTGTTGAACTCGCCGCTCTACCTTACCCTGTCGGTGAGGGAGCGGTACGGCCTCGTCTTGCGGCTGCTCCACGATTATCCGCTGCTCGTTGGGAAAGGCGACACCAATCTCAGGGGCAGCGCCGAACAGCGTGACCGGCCGTCCATCACAAATTGATCTCCGAAGCCGAAAACGACAGATAGTTTTATCCCATGCATCCGCAGGACAGCGTGATCGCTGCATTTTTGACGTGGTCGGATGTCCCAGACGTTCACGACAGGTGTAGGCATCTCCCGGTTCGACCGCGCGATTGACAGACAGTTCCCACTTGGTATTAAATACCGCAAGTAACTTCCCGACAACGCGAGGAAATCGTGACACGCTATGTCGTCGACGAGGAAAGCCGCAGGACAACAACCAAATGTTCCTATGCCTTTCAGTGCCTCGAGGGCACGCGGGAGGCCTGCGGCGTCAGTATTTACATAGAGGTCGATGGTCTCTTCTTGAAAAAGGCGAAGTACGAGCGCTGCCCGTATAAACAGATGGTGGGGAAAAGGTCTCGTTATGCCTGTACGTGTCCGGTCAGAATCAGTCTTTACAAACGTTTACATTTAGCGTGCCCCTGACTTTTTTGGCTGTCGCATTGCTCCTCTTCTCGTGTTGCTCGTGCGTTTCGCTCCATGTGTCAGAAGGCGGGGCTTCGGGCGCCCTCGTCGGTGACGGTCGGAGCGAACGCGCGTCGCAGGCGCATCTCTGCGGGCCGCTCTCGGAGGGGCTCTTCGTCGTGCAGGCAGGGGCTTTCAGGAAGATGTCCCACGCACAGGCACTGAGGAAAAAACTCGAGGGAAAAGGGTACAAGAGCTATATCACGATCTCGGGAGCCCGCGAAGAAGACAACATTCTGCGAGTGCTGGTCGGTAGGTATACGGACCGATCCGAGGCGATGCATGTCGCGGATGAGATCAGGCAGAAGCACGCCGTCGATGTCATCGTGACCGCCAAGCCCCCGAAAGGCAAGTTCGTCGTTCAGGCCGGCTGCTACGCGACGATGAACGAGGCGGTTGAGATGAGGGAATCTCTCGCCGCGAGAGGCTTTAATGCATATATTGCGCTCTCGACATCGGGGAATCAAAAAAAGTACAACGTCTTGTTAGGAGAATTTCTGGAGCGGGAAGCAGCGGAAGACGCGGCGCGCGATGTCGGACAGAAAACGCGTGTTCCTGTGTTCGTCAATACGATGTGAGCGGGTGCGGATAGCGTGCCCCTTCATTCGATCGCGACGAAGGTTTCTGTCCTCGTGAGACCTTTGATCTTGCGAACATCTTTCAGTATCTTGCTGAAAATGTCGCTCATGTCCTTCGCTTCGAGGATCGCGATGAGGTCGTAGGCACCGGTAATAATATCCGCCTGAACAACTCCTTTGGTGCCCCGAAGCGTATCGCGCACGAACGTTTCTTTACCGGCTATCAAATTGGCCAGCATGTAGACCCTTGCCATAGAATACCCCCTTCGGTATTGATGCCGCTCTGCCTCTCGCACGGAGCGCGGGTCGTTGTGCGTCCCGGCAGAAAGTGAGGGACGGCCTGCTACCAGTGCGGCGGCGGTACCCGATACCGCCATCCCCAGTATGGATATCCGTACCACCCATACGGATAATCCCACCAGTATGGGTACGGATCGTAGTAGTACGGCCAGTAGTAATCTTTCTTTTCAGCCCACAAGTAAAGTTCTTTCACGACGAAAAACGGATAGACGTACTCCATATCGCCTATCTTCCCCTCGCGGAGACCGCGAAACACCCCGGCACATGTGATCTCGCGATTGCGCTTGAAGACGACAGGATCGAGGAACCCGCTCTCTTTGGGATAAAGGGCAAGGAGTCTCCCTTGTGGAATCGGGACGCCTTTCAGGTAACCCCTGGAATCGACGGGCACATAGAGGGCTTCGATAAGCGATCCCTCGGGTGTCCCTTTCGTCTCGACGATGATGCCGCCAAAGACGAAGAGAGAACCCTTGTGCGCGTCGGGATTGTTCGTCAATTCCGAGAGGGAGAAACCCCTGATGCCGGCCTGCATAACGTCGTGCCTCAGCACAGGGGCGCATGAAACGGCAGCGACGATGATGAGCATGCTCAAAAGAACACACTTTTTCATATTTTCATTCTAAAGCATTTTTCGGGATTGTCAATAGACAGCAAGAAAAAGTACCATACAGGGAGGAAAGATATGATACCGCATGCCGCATTGGTCGGTTTCCTGTTTCTCTCCTTTCTCTTGTCCGCGCACCTCGTCCTTGCGTCACAGGATGGTACCGTAGCGGGCGCGCGCGAAGTGCCCCTGTGGGACGATGGTGGAGGGAGGTCGCCCGTCCCAACCGATCTCCGAGCGATGGTCCGTTCCTGGGCGGGGGAATCAGAGGGAGATGCGCAGGCGTACAAGGCGTCTGCGTCCGGCTTGCTCGAATACCTCGACGAGCACGCGCGCGCTGAGGACGAAGGCCGTGGCCGGCAATACCGAAAAACGATCCTCCTGCAACAGGGCGATCGAGGCGCGGAAAAGGGCGCGACTCTGAGAGACTGTTCCAGTGGCGCGAACGCTCTTTCGGTAGAGTTCTGTCGGTCGCGGGAAATCCTGCTCTACCACATGCTGAGGCGGATCGGCGGCGACGACGCTTTCTTCGATGCAGTACGCCGGCTGATCGGTGAATACCCGTACCCGATGATGTCATGGGATGTTGTCGCGTCGTCGTTCCGGACGACCTTTGGCGAGAATATGGAATGGTTTTTCCGCCAGTGGCTCGAGCGCCCGGGAACGATAGAATTCGACGTTCGCGAGATGCGAGTCGTTGTCAGAGAGGGAAGAAGGACGGTCACCTTCGACATCGTGCAGAAAGGCACGCCGTATCGATTCGATCTGCCGATCAGGATCGCGACAGACCGAGGAGATGTGCTGCGGACCGTCCTCATCGAAAAAGAAAAGACGACCTGCGAAATCCCCGTGGAGGGCAATCCGGTCGAGATCGTGTTCGACGGCGGATACGACCTCTTCAGGACGCTCTTCCCTGAGGAAGTTCCGCCACGTATTGGGACATTCCTGAGGGACGAAAAGAAGCTCGTGGTCCTGCCGCCGTCAGCAGAAAAGAACTATGAAGCGCTCATAGGCGCCCTGAAAATGAGCGGGGTCTTGTTTAAAGAAGAGAGCGCTGTGCGTGACGACGACATCAGGTCGCACTCGCTCCTCGTTTTTGGAACAGAGAACCGCATCGTAAAAAGGCTTTTTGGTCGCCTCGACGATGCGATCGACGGTTTCGCGCTCGAGGCTCGGAAGAATCCGCTCAATGAATCGAAAGTCATTCTCGTCGCCCAGGCAGCGTCAGCGGCGGATGTGCCGCAGACGAATATTTTGGCGACGGTCGCGGGCTATTCCTTGGCGCGATTCACCAGCGGCCGGCTTGCCGAGACCCATATCCACGATTCTTCGCAGGGCAAGAGGATTCGCCTCGCGAAACCCATCCTCACCGTGCAACCCGGGAAATTGAGGACGCTCAAAGAAGACATCGAAGCAATCGTGACGAAGTCTATTGTGTACGTCGGTGAACGCCACGCGAATTACGAAGACCATAAAACACAGCTCGAGATTATCATGACGCTTCACGAAAGCGGTCGGCCGTTCGCGATCGGGATGGAGATGTTCCAGAAGCCTTTCCAGAAGGAGATAGACGACTACCTCGCAGGTGTTCTCGATGAACGACAATTCCTCAAGAGGACACAGTACTTCAAGCGGTGGACGTTCGACTATAACCATTACAGGGAAATCGTCGATTTCGCGAAGGCCAAGAAGATACCCATCATCGCGCTCAACATTCGAACCGAGATCATCAGGAAAGTATCGGCGAGCGGACTCGATAGTCTGAGCGACGACGAACGGGCCGAATTGCCCCCTTCGATGGACATGAGCGATCGGGTGTACCGGGAACGACTCGAGGAGGTATTCCGGCAACACAAGCACCACGAAGCGAGGAATTTCGAATACTTTTATCAGTCGCAGGTTCTGTGGGACGAATCGATGGCTCACGCCATAGACGACTTCCTCAAAAGAAATCCGGAGCATCAGATGGTTGTTCTCGCCGGAGCGGGACATCTCATGTATGGGTCGGGAATCCCGAAGAGGGTCTTTCGTCTGAACAAAAGGGACTATGTGATTGTTCTCCCTGGCGCCGACGTCGTCGACGCGAATGTCGGGGATTATCTCGTGGCTGCCGCGCCGGCTTCGCCTCCGACGACATTGAAGCTCGGTGTTGTCCTGAAGGAACGCAATGGGCGTGTCGAGGTGAAACGTGTCGTGCCCGGGAGCATCGCGAAGAGTATCGGGATCCAGACGGGAGATGTCATCCTCGCTCTCGATGACTGGAACGTCGAGGAAATCGACGACGTGACCATATTCATGTCCGACAAACGGCGAGGGGAGCCGATACGCGTAACAGTCTCGAGGAAGAGATTTCTCTTCGGATCGAGAGAAGTCGTCCTGAGCGGGACCATTTAACCCTCATTTGAAAATCTCTCCGGTCTCCTTGTACCAGAGGAGAAGGTCGAGGTGCGGGAGGGGTATCCGTATCGACTGCGCGAAGAGCTCCATTTTACGCTCGATCTCGAGGTATCTGGCGGGGCTGAGCGACCGGGGCACTTCGTCGATGACGCCGAAGAGCGCGAGATTTCTCAGGATATGCCGGTCGAGGATCGCAAGGGATTCTCCACGGCCGATATTTCGGAGAAAATGACTGGCCTCTTTGTAGCCGAGACCTTTCACAGTGCCTACCAGCCACCGTCTGCACGCGTCACTGTCCTGAAATTGTGTCAGGATTCGGGCGATCGAAAGCTTTCCGCCGCGACTGAACAGTTCCCGAGCGGCGACCACGTACAGGGCTTTTTTGTTGTGGAAGCGAACGCAGTGAAGGACTCTTTTTATCTCTCCTTCGTCGCCCGCGAGAAGCAGTCTCTGCCGTTTCAGCGCGGTGATTGCATTCCAGCAACAGATCGCTTTCGACTGAGGGGTCAGGAGGCAGAACGCTAATTCGCAGAAAATGTCCTCGTTGCTTTTCTCGCGCAGAACCATGGTGAACTCTCCGAGTCGCCGGCTAATTTCCTTTTTCTTCGAACGGTAAAGGGCCCGGAGAAGACGGACAGCGCGTTCTCGTTCTTTGGATAGGGTGACCGAATCTGCCATACAGGCTCTTTTACGCGGTAGTTTAACATGCCGGTGTGTTCGGGTATACTTAATGGGGATCGAATGGTAGTGGGGAAATATATCAGAGAATGAACCGACCAATTCCTCCCATGGACATTTATCGTCTCGCAACTGAGTTGAACGTTCCGGAGCGGAAAATCATCGATTTCAGCTCGCCTGTCAATCCTCTCGGTGTATCTGCCAAAGCAAAGGCGGAAGTCCGCCGATACCTCAAGTTTCTCCACCGCCATCCTGATACCGAGGCACTCCGTTTGCGGAAGCGGCTTGCGCAGTACCATAACCTCGCACCTGAAACGATCTTGTGCGGTAACGGGAGCACCGATCTCTTGGCGCTGATCGCCGCGGTGATCGCGCCGAGACGCGTTCTCATCCCTGTCCCGACGCGCGGCGAGTACGAACTGATCTGCCGAAAAAGCGGTCAGACAGCGGTCATCCATTTCCCTTTGGCGCGAGAGAATGATTTTGTGCTCGACGTCGGAGGGTTCATTCGCAGGATGGCCGAACTGTCGAAGGGAGAACGCTCAGCGCTTTCCTCTGCGGAAGGCGGGGTTCACAATGGCGATGTCATGACAGGCGTCGATTTATCCGGAGATCGGAATTGTCTCGCTTTCCTCTGCAATCCCAACTATCCGACGGGGAGACTCCTCGAGAAATCCGCGTTGGACACGATCGCCGATGCGGCGATGGATCTCGGCTGCTACCTCGTCGTGGACGAAGCATTCCTCGACTTTGTACAAGGCGCTCCCTCGCTCGCCGGAATGGTAACGCGCAATCCTCGCCTGATCGTTTTGCGATCGATGTCCTATTTTTTTTCGCTTGCCGGATTACGCGTCGGATACGGCATCTTCCCTGTCGAGATATGCGAGCGCCTGAGAGGTCAAAGGGTGCCATGGACGGTGAATAGCTTGGCGCAGCAAGCCGCCGCCGTAGTACTCAAAGATAAGGCCTACAGGAAGAGGACTATGACACTCGTCGCGGAGGAAAAACGGTTTCTCGAAAGAGGATTCAGACGACTCGGCATTGATTTCTGCAGGTCGGACGCGCACTTCTATCTCCTGCGGACAGAGCGGGCAGCCGAGATTTCCCGAGAGCTCATGCGCCGGGGGATGCTCGTGCCCGAGTGCACCGGTGTGCCGGGGCTCGATGGGTCTTACTTGTGCATCGCCGTAAAGTCTCACCGTGAGAATGCGCTCTTGTTAAAAGAAATGGAGAGAGTTCTCTCCGTCAGAGGATGAGCCCTACGCCGTTCAGCCAGTGGTGGAAGAGCGCGAACTGTGCGATCGAGGGCATTCTCCACGCCGCGCGTACGCAACGGCATCTCCGGTACCACTACTTCAGCGCAGCAGCCGTCTTGCTTCTCAGCTATGTGCTCGGTGTCACGCGCATGGAGTTCCTCATCATCGCACTCTCGGTCATCGCGGTCCTCCTCGCCGAAATGTTCAACACGGCAATCGAAGCGCTCGTCGATATGGTATCCCCCGAAATGAGCGAGAAGGCCCGCATCGCGAAAGATATCGCTGCGGGCGCCGTTTTGGTGACGGTATTCGGGGTGGCCGTCATCGGGTACATTATCCTGTTCCCATACCTCGTGAACGCGTTCCAGACGGGCATCACGGTTGCCAAACACACGAAGGAAGAGATCGCTCTCATCGCACTCGTTATCGTCCTGATCCTCGTGATCATCGCAAAGGCGTATTTCGGAAAAGGGCTTCCTCTGCGCGGGGGGATGCCGAGTGGGCACGCCGCACTCGCTTTTTCGGCATGGGTCGCGACGACGTATCTGACCGAGAATTTCGTCGCATCCCTTCTCTTCCTCGTCATAGCGATCATCGTCGCTCACAGCCGCGTATCGTCGAAGGCGCACACAGTCTGGGAGGCAGTGCTCGGCAGCCTCATGGGCGCTTCGGTCACCTTTCTCCTCTTCAGGATATTTTCGCCGTGACGTGCGATATAATACCTCCCATGAGTGCTCTGGACGACGCCGTCGTGGAGCTGTACCGGAAGGCGGCCACGTCACTCCCCCCCGATGTCGTCAATGCGCTCTCGATTGCCCGGTCTCATGAGGCGAAAGGATCGAGGGCGTCGCTGGCGCTTTCGGTGATCCTCGAGAATATCCGCGCGGCTTCGAAATCGGCCCGGCCGCTCTGCCAGGATACGGGCATCCCTGTTTTTTTCCTGCGGATTCCAGCGTGTGTCAGCTATCGAGAGGTCAAAAACACCATTGTGAAGGGAACGAAGCTGGCGACCCGCGCAGTTCCTTTGCGTCCCAACGCGGTCGATACCCTCACCGAAAAAAACTCCGAGGACAATACCGGGACCGGCTTCCCCGTCATATACTGCGACGAGGCGAGGGGCAATAGACTGATCATCGATCTCATGCTCAAAGGCTCCGGGTCTGAGAACATCGGGCAGACGTACAAATTGCCCGATGAGGCGTTGTTCGCGGAGAGGGAACTCGACGGCGTGCGGAAGTGCGTCCTCGACGCAGTCCAGAAGGCACAGGGGAGAGGCTGTCCGCCTTATATCATCGGCGTGGGGGTTGGGGCGACGAGGGATCAGGTCACACGCCTTTCGAAGGAGCAGCTCCTGCGGAGGCTCGACGATGCGAATAGGCACCCCATCCTCGCGAGGCTTGAAAAGACGATCCGGGACGATGTCAATGCGCTCAACATCGGCCCCGTGGGGCTCGGGGGGAGAACGACGGCGCTTGCAGTCAAAATTGCCGTGAATTACCGTCATCCTGCAACCTATTTCGTCGATGTGTCTGTTGCGTGCTGGGCGGACAGGAGGGCGCGGCTGATCTACGATATTCAAAATTCGAAATACAGAATTCAAAGTTGACGAGCCATCATGTGAAATCGATTCGCCTGCCCATGACGAAAGAGGATGCGGTGTCCCTGCGAATAGGAGATGTCATCTCTCTTCAAGGGATGATCGCGACGGGGAGGGATAGGATGCACAGGTACCTGTTCGACGAGAGACCTCCCGCAGCACATATCCCGTTCGATCTGAGGGGGAGCGTTCTCTACCACTGCGGGCCGATTGTCAAGAAAACTCCCGAAGGGTATCAGGTCTTTGCCGCTGGGCCGACGACGAGCATGAGAGTCGAGAGGTACACGGCGCAGGTCATCGCCGACTATGGGATGCGCGGGGTCATGGGTAAGGGTGGGATGGGTGCGAAAACGCTCGACGCATTGAAAGAGCACGGATGTGTCTATCTGCAGGCGATCGGCGGAGCGGCGGTCTATCTTGCCGAAAGGGTGACAAAGGTGGCGGGCGTCTGGAAGCTGGAGGAGTTCGGGATGGCGGAGGCGATGTGGATTCTCGAGGTGAACGATTTCCCTGCGATCGTGACCATGGACGCACATGGGAAAAACCTGCACGAGGAGATCGAGAAAAAATCACGAAGCATTTTTGAAACGCTTATCGCACCACGCCGCGGGATTGCAATGTGAACGCTTGGTGTTCTCCGTACGTTTCATCCAGCCCGGATGGAGATCAGATCAGAAGGGTGCCAATTGGGTTGTTGAAAAAGAAAAGGACACACGGCAAACGTTCTTCCGAATGCATTGCTCCGTGTCATTCCGAATCCGCCTGAGTCGGACGAACAATCTCGCCTTTTCAATCTATTGAGACCTCTCACCTCGTTCAGGGTGACACGGTATGTCATGTTTTCGGCAGCCTGCTCTTCATATGCGATTGACTTCACGATTGCTTCCTGTTAGGATTTTGGCGTTGTAAAAAAAGGACGGGAGGACGAAATGGCGACGAAGATCGGGAAAAAGGTGGCGAAGCAGGCGAAAGCGGTCAAGAAGAATGTCAAGAAGCAGGTTAAATCCGTGAAGAAGCAGATCGCGAAGACGGCGAAGTCCGCCGAAAAGAAAGTTGCCAAAGCGGTCAAGACGGTCAGGAAGAAGATTTCGTAAGATCGAGGTTCTCGGCGGCATCGCCGCCGTCAGGACGAGACCGTCAATATATTCCTTTTACTCAAAAGATAGAGGAAGTAAGGGGAACCGACGAGAGCCGTGACGATGCCGGAGGGAATCTCCATCGGCGGCAGAACCGACCTTCCGATCAAATCGGCACCGCACAGAAAAACCCCTCCGTAGAGGGCCGACAGCGGAATGACCAGTCTGTTGTCGGCTCCCGCGAAGAATCGCACCATATGCGGTACGACGAGCCCGATGAACCCGATTATCCCGCCGAGGGCGACGGATGCCGAGGTCATGAGGGAAATTGCGACGAAGAGGATCAGTCGTTCCCTGTGCACGGCGAATCCGAGACTGTGCGCGATCTCGTCACCGAGCAAGAGAGCGTTGAGCGCCTTGGCGCGAAAGACGGAGAGGAAGAAACCGCCGAGGATGAAAACGGAACCGTAGGGGAGGAGCGGCCAGTCCGCGAGCGAGAGATCGCCCGATACCCAGAGAACGGTCCTCCTGATGCCCTCCTGAGACGACACGCTGATCAGGAGCATGATGACCGCATGGAGCAGAAAGCTGAGTCCCACGCCGGCAAGGAGCAACCGTTCCGGCAGAATCGTGCCCCTCCGCCAACTTAAAATACCGACGATCGCGCTGATGAGCGATGCCCCGAAGAACGCGCTGAGCGGTATGCTGAATGTGCCGAAGACGTACACGCCCACAAGGAGGCCGATGGACGCCGAGAGGGCGGCTCCGCTCGAAATGCCGAGGATGTAAGGGTCGGCAAGAGGATTCCGCACGAGACCCTGCAGGACAGCACCAGACGTTCCTAAAGCCATTCCCATCAATAAAGCGGTGATGACTCTCGGAAGTCGGACAGCGACGAGAATTTCCCGTTCGGGCGCGCTGAGGTGAAGCGGGTTGATGCTGTGCGATCCGAGGAGCAGCGAGAGCGCGATAACGAGGATGGCAAGAAGCAGAAAAAAGATGCTACTCACTCGAGACATGCCGCCAATTCCTCGATACCTTCGACGACCCGCGGCCCGAGCCGGTAGAGACGGTCGCTGACGAAGAAAACGTGCCGATCTTTCACTGCCGTCACACCCGACAGTTTCTTGAGGAGGCCACGGGACAAGGGTTCCATGTCTCGATGTCCCTTGCCGAAGAAGATCGCATCGGGCGATTGGAGAATCACCTGTTCGACCGCGTATTTCGGATACGGGGAACGAGAATCCGCCGCGATATTCCGGTACCCGAGAAGTTTCATTGCATCGTCGATGGCCGTGCCCGGACCGGCAACAATCAACGGTTCCGGCCAGATGACGAAGAGGACTTTTTTCCCCTGCGAAGCGGGAGAGTGCCGGGCGAATCGAGTGGAAAGCGCGAGCCCTATGTTCTGAGCGAGGTGGTCAGCCCTCTCCGGGACGCCGAGAGCCGAACCGAGTTCCCGGATCGCAGACGGGAGTTCCCGCAACGTTCGTGCTCTGAAGACGAAGGTCGGTATCCCATGTGACCGGACCCTTTCCGCGAAAACTTTGGGGTTGCCGTCTGTCGAGACGATCACCATATCCGGCTTCAGGGCGACCAGTCGTTCGAGGGATGGATTCGATATGCCGCCGACGTTCGGCTTCCGCTTGGCTTCCTCGGGATAATCGCAGAACGTCGTGACCCCTGCGATCCTGTCCCCGAGACCCAGAGCGAAGAGAATCTCCGTCACGTTCGGGGCGAGAGAGACGATGCGCCCCGGCGTCTCGGCATCGCACGCGAGAGGAAAGGCGAAGGTGGCGAGGATAACGATGCACACCGCGATTCGCGTCATGCTCGCCGTTTTTCTCCTCCATCGAAGAATGGTACACGCCGTTTCGGCATCTGAGTATGGGGTATTATATACGAACATATGGACATGGCTGGAGCTTGAGAGATGAGTGATCGTGAGGAACTGATTGCCGAGCTGGCCGCGTTGTGTGGCATTTCGCCCGAGTATTGGGACATCGCCGGGAGAAAGCACGTGACGACGATCGAGACGAAGAAGGCAATTCTCGAGGCGATGGGCATCGACGTCGGTTCTTCGGATACCCTTCTCAGGGAAATCCGCTCGAGACGGTCGAAACCGTGGACACAGTGCGTCGCGCCGGTGAGGGTGATGTCCGTGAATGCTCGGCCCCGCGCGATACCGATCTGTCTTCCTATCGCTCCGGGGAAAGAATCGGCGCTGACCATCGCATGGCGCATCGATCCCGAGGAGCGGGCACAGCGGCGAGGCGTTTCCGCTGCCCCGATCGTCCTCTCGAGTCCGCCGATTCTCGGAGAACAATGGATAGACGGTGTTCGGTACGTTCGTATCGAGCTCGTCGACGCCGTGGAGCGGGATATCGGTTATTACACCGTGCGCATTACGTGCGAACATGCCGAAGAAATCTTCCCCGGCAACTCGCGACGGTTCGTTCTAAAGTCCAGGCTCATCCTCGCTCCCGATGCCTGCTACATGCCTGACGAGTTGAGAGAGAAGAACGCGTGGGGCGTCTCGATCAATCTGTACGCGGTGCGGTCGAAGCAGAATTGGGGGGTCGGCGATTTTTCGGATCTGAGACTGCTCGTCGAATGGCTGGCAGGCGTTGGCGGCAGCTTCGTCGGCATCAATCCTCTGCACGCGATTCCCAACACGTCGCCATTCGGCGTGAGCCCCTACGCGCCGATCAGCAGGTTCTACCGGAACTTCATCTACCTCGACATCCATCGGATACCCGACGTCGCTTCATCGGAGGAGATACGAAAAAAGCTCCTCGCGAAGAAGTTTCGTTCGCGCGTCGATGTCCTGCGCGAGAGAGAGCTTATCGACTACGAAGCGGTCGCGGCGCTCAAAACGAATCTTTTGAAAAAAGCCTTCGATCGCTTCATGGAGAGCGATTACGGGAAGAAGACGAAAAGGGGGAGAGCATTTGAAGAATACGTGAAGCACGAGGGCGAGGCGCTCGACTCGTTCGCTCTCTTCATGGCTCTCCGTGTCCATATGGAGCGTCGACGGTTCGGATCCTCCTGGGAGGACTGGCCCGAGGAGTATCGCGACCGGAATAGTCCGATGGTTGCGGCGTTCAGGAAGACACACGAGAGGGACGTCCTCTTCCACAAGTACGTGCAGTGGCTCATCGATACGCAGTTGAAGGAACTTTCTCGTGAGATTCAGGAACGCGGACTGTGCATAGGGCTTTATGGCGACATCGCTGTCGGCTCAGTGGGGGGCGGGAGCGACGCGTGGGGGCAGAGAGAAGTCATGGCGAGCGGTGCCGACGTGGGCGCACCACCAGACGATTTCAGTCCCGACGGGCAGAGGTGGGGATTCCCCCCCGTCATCCCCGAGCGTTTGAAGGAAAGGGGATACGAGCTGTTCATTCGGACGGTACGACAGAACATGAAATACTTTGGTGCGGTCAGAATCGACCACGCGCTCGGTCTTTTCAGACTGTTCTGGATACCCCGCGGCATGGCGGCGAGGGACGGCGCTTACGTGGAGCAGCCGTACGAGGACCTCCTCAGAATTGTTGCGCTCGAAAGTGCGCGGCATAAGACGCTCGTCGTGGCAGAAGACCTCGGGACGATCGGCGAGAATGTGCGGGAATCGCTCAAACGATTCGGGATGCTCTCGTACCGGCTCTTCTATTTCGAGCGGCGCTATCCTGATCCGTCCTTCCTCGCGCCGGAGCAATATCCCGAGATGGCGCTCTGCGCGGTGACCACTCACGACCTCCCGACGCTCCGCGGGTTCTGGAGGGGGAGAGACATAGAGGTGCGGAGGAGACTCGGTACCTATCGGGATGAGGTCGAGCGGAAAATGATACGCGACAGGGAGCGCGACCGGCATCTCATTCTTTCAGCCTTGCGTGCGTATGGACTCATTCCTCGCGATGCCGATGAGCGTTCCTATCTCGCGTCAGATTTGTCGCCCGAGCTTTGCCTCGCCATCTATCGGTACCTTTCCATGACACCCTGCAAACTCCTCGCCGTGAGCCTCGACGACGTGATCGGCACGCTCGATCAGCAGAATCTGCCCGGCACGGTCGACGAGCACCCGAACTGGATACAGAAGATGCCTCTCCGTCTCGAAGATATCGTGGAGGATCGCAGAGTGCTCGATCTCGCGCGCGCCCTGAAAGACAGAGCGATTCGCTCGCCGTAACTCTTTTTTGCGTTGCGGGGACATTGTTCATCGTGAAAAAAAGGCGAATCGGTCTTCGAGGGATCATCGCGGCCCCGACGATTTCATTTTCGCGTCTCATGGTATAGAATGAACTCAATACCATTAGAGAGGGAGGGGCCATGACGCATCCGAAAGTTCTCGCATTCATCCTCGCCGGTGGGAAAGGGGAGAGACTGTTTCCGCTGACCGCGTTCCGTTCGAAGCCGTCCGTCCCTATCGGCGGTAGATACCGAATCGTCGATTTCGTGTTGAGCAACCTCGTGAATTCCCGCGTCTTTTCGATCTATCTGCTCGTGCAGTACCGTTCTCAATCCCTCATCGAGCACGTGCGGATGAGTTGGAACCTCTCCTCGGTGATGAAGGATCATTTCGTGACGGTCGTGCCGCCGCAGATGCGCATGGGCCCGGAATGGTTCCAGGGAACGGCCGACGCCGTGTTCCAGAACGTGAACCTCATCCAGCAGCACAATCCCGGCCTTGTCCTCATTTTCGGCGCCGATCACATTTACAGGATGGATATCCGCCAGATGATCGACTTCCATCTGCGGAAAGGCGCCTCCGTTACCGTTGCCGCGCGCCCGGTCCCGATCGGGCAGGCGTCGTCGTTCGGCGTCATCGTGAGCGACAGCGAGCAGCGGATCGTCGGGTTCCAGGAAAAACCGAAAAAACCCACCCCTATGCCCGGCGATCCCGATCGGGCGTACGTCTCCATGGGAAACTATGTTTTCAACAAGGATATCCTTCTCGAAGCGCTGGCCCGGGCGCAGAGGAAGAAACAGCACGACTTCGGCGCACACGTGATCCCAGATCTGGTCGAGACGGGGAAAGTCTTCGCGTATGATTTTGCGACGAATGATATCCCGGGGACGATGCCGTACGAGGAGAAGGGGTACTGGCGCGACGTCGGGACGATCGCCGCATTTTTCGAAACGCACATGGATATGCTCGGCGAGCGGCCTCTCTTCGAGTTGAACAACGATCTCTGGCCGATTCATCCCTCGGGGCATGAAGGCCCCGCGACAAAAATACTGAGAGCGGATATCCGGAACAGCATGATCGCCGAGGGGTGTACGATTCACAGAGCGAAAATACGCGATTCTTTCATCCGCAGCGGCGTCGTGATCGAGGATGACGTGAGCGTGGAGAACTGCGTGATCATGGATCAGGTTCTCTTGAAGAAGGGATGCCGACTGAAAAGGGTGATCGTCGACAAGATGAACGTGATCGATGCGGGCGTCGAGATCGGGTTCGATCCCGAGAAGGACCGGTTCCGCTGTCACATCGACACGTCCGGCATTGCCATCATTCCGCGCGGCGGAAAGCTGATAAGAGCGTCGCGATAGGGCATTCCCGTTTTTCTGCGACTTCTCCTGACGGGCGTCGGCCATCTTCCGGAGGCAATCAGTGAACTGGTATCAGCTCAGCGTACGGGAGACATTTCACGCGTTAGGCGTATCCGAGAACGGCCTCAGCGAGGGCGAGGCGCGGCAGAGGCTCTCTCGTTACGGACAGAACAAGCTCGCGGAAGAGGAAAAAATCAGCGCGCTGACAATCCTCTTTCACCAATTCACCAGTCCGCTCATCTACATTCTCCTCATTGCGGGCATTGTCACGCTTTTTCTCCATGAATACATCGATTCGGGCGTGATTTTTGCCGTCGTCGTACTCAACGCTGTCATCGGTTTCACGCAGGAATACAAAGCGGAGCAGAGTGTCCGGGCCCTGAAACGCATGGTCGTGCCGAAGGCGAAGGTCTTGAGGGAAGGGAGAGAAAGAGAGATCGCGAGCGAAGAACTTGTGCCCGGCGACATCGTCCTCCTCGTCTCCGGCGTGCGTGTCCCCGCCGATCTCAGGCTTTTCAAGACTGTCGAACTGAAGATCGAGGAGGCGATGTTGACCGGTGAGTCCGTGCCGGTCGAAAAAAAGATCCACCCCATCAGCGAACCCAATCTCATCCCGGGCGATCAAAAGAACATGGCCTTTATGGGGACCATTGTCGTGAGCGGACGGGGCAAGGGCGTGGTCGTCGAGACGGGAAAGACGACGGTGCTCGGGAGAATCGCCCATGAGGTGAAAGACGCTGGCATCGTGAAAGCCCCGCTCCAGGAAAAGATTCACCATTTTGCAAAGGCGATCGGCGTGCTTGTCGTGGCAGCCTCGACGGTCTTGTTCTTTGTGGGATTGCTGATCGGAGAGAGCGTTAAGGATATGTTCATGACGGCGGTCGCGGCCGCGGTCGCGACGATACCGGAAGGACTCCCGATCGTCGTGACGATCGCAATGGCGGTCGGGGTTGCGCGGATGGCTAGGCACAACGCCATTATCAGAAGACTTCCGGCTGTCGAGACGCTCGGGAGCACGACCGTTATCGGATCGGATAAAACCGGCACGCTCACGAAGAGTGAGATGACCGTCAAGCTCATCTTCGATGGAAAGCATACCTACGAAGTGGAGGGAACCGGCTATGAGCCCCGGGGGGCGATTCTCCGCGAAGGCATGCCCGTCGAGAAGAGGGAAGTCAAAGATCTCGTGCCTCTCCTCCGTATCGGGCTCCTCTGCAATGAGTCGGACATCTACGAAGAGGACGGGCAGTACAAGGTGGATGGTGATCCTACCGAGGGTGCCCTCATCGTATCGGCGATGAAAGGCGGGCTTTCACCGGAGGAGGAAAGGAAGAATTACCCGCAGATTGCCATTGTGCCGTTTGAATCTGATTATGGATATATGGCGACGCTCCATGCGCACAGAGGGAAGAAGGTCATTTTCGTGAAGGGCGCTCCTGAGAAGGTTGTGCAGATGTGCATTGAGCGTGCTGACGGCGAACCGCTCCGGTCGAAAGAGGTACTGAAGATTTCGTCGGAGTTCGCCCGGGAGGGACTGCGGGTGCTCGCGTTCGCCTACAAGGAAGTTCCCGATGAGACGGAAGATATCACCCATGGGGACGTACAATCCGGGCTGACGTTCGCCGGCCTGCAGGGCATGATAGATCCCCCGCGACCCGAGGCTATCGAAGCGATCAAAGAGTGCAAGAAAGCTGGAATCAGAGTGGTCATGATTACGGGCGACCATGCGGTCACGGCGAAGGCCATCGCCGAGAAACTCGGCATCGGCGATTCCCACGCGCGCGTTCTGACGGGCAAAGAGATCGAAGAAATGAGCGAAGAAGAACTGTTCGAGGCGGTTAAGGATGTTTTGGTCTTTGCCCGGGTGTCGCCGCACCATAAACTGAGAATCACGGAGCAGTTGAAGAAGCACGGGGAGATCGTTGCAGTGACCGGCGATGGCGTCAACGATGCGCCCGCCTTGAAGTCCGCGCATATCGGCGTCGCGATGGGGAAGACGGGCACCGACGTGGCGCGGGAAGCTTCGGACATGGTCCTCGCGGACGATAACTTTTCGAGCATATTCCACGCGGTGAGGGAGGGGCGGATCGTCTTCGACAATATTCGAAAGGTCACTTTTTTCCTTATTCCGACCGGCATCGCTGCGATCCTCTCTATCATCGCGACGATTCTTCTCGGCGAGCCAATCCCCTATGTGCCCGCTCAGCTCCTGTGGATCAACCTCGTGACAAACGGCCTGCAGGATGTCGCACTCGCGTTCGAGCCCGGAGAGAAAAACGTGTTGGAGAGACCTCCGCGGGACCCCCGTGAAGGCATCATGAACCGTCTCCTCGTCGAGAGGACAATTGTCGTCGGTCTCCTCATCGCGGCCGGAGTCGTGCTGAATTTCGTGACGGCTCTCGACGCCGGGGTCTCTCTCGAAAAGGCGAGGACAATCGCGGTGACGACAATGGTGCTCTTTCAGTTCTTCCAGGCGTGGAACAGTCGCTCCGAGCTGCAGTCCGTGTTCCGGATCAGCCCTCTGAGCAATCCCTTCTTGTTCTACAGCATGGTCGCCGCATTCCTCGCGCAGCTTTCGGTCATTTATGTCCCCGCACTGCAGTGGGTCTTCAGGACGGTACCGATCTCGATGAACGATTGGGTGCGGATAGTCGCGATCACGAGCAGCGTCATCGTCGTCGTCGAGGTCGATAAATGGATACGGAGAAAGAAAGCCAAGAATGTCGCGATGTGAAGGGAGAGATTCGAGGGATAACGATTTCGGGCAAAGGAGCGCGTCATGAACGGTCTATCTCAGGGCTCATGGAAGATCGGGACGATCATCGGCATACCGATACGGGTGCACTATTCGTGGCTGCTCGTTTTCGGATTGATCGTGTGGTCGCTGTCGACGTACTATTTCCCGGAAGCGGCTCCGGACCTTCCCGTTGCGTCGTATTGGATCAAGGGAATCCTCGCGGCGTTTCTGTTGTTCGCGTCGGTTGCATTCCATGAACTCTCGCATTCCGTTGTGGCGAGGCATTACGGACTGCCGATAGAAGGTATCACCCTTTTCATCTTCGGGGGCGTCGCGCAGATGCGGGGAGAACCTCCTCACCCTCGGGCTGAATTCTGGATCGCGATTGTCGGTCCATTGTCCAGTTTCCTGCTCGTGGCGATTTTCTTCGTACTCGCGATGACGACGACGGGAGGCACGCACGCGCTCTTTGCGTATGTCGCGCGGATCAATCTCATTCTCGGGGTATTCAATCTTATCCCCGGGTTCCCCATGGATGGCGGTAGGGTGCTGCGGTCGTGGATCTGGGGGAAGAAGAATGATTTTTTCTATGCCACCCGTCGCGCATCGGGAATCGGCCAGAAGATAGCCCTCTTTTTCATCTTCTTCGGCATTTTTTCGGTTATCGCGGGCATGCCGGGCGGTCTCTGGCTGATGCTGATCGGATGGTTCATCTATTCTGCGGCCCAGGCGAGTTATCAGCAGGCAACGCTCCAGGAAACACTGGCAGGAATTCGCGTGGGAGATATCATGGTTCGGGACCCTGTCTCTGTGAGTCCTGCGATGACGCTCGAGGACGCGCTCAACGATTATTTCCTCCGCAGCGGGTATGGAGGATATCCCGTCGTCGATCACGGCACATACCTCGGTTTGTTGACCCTCAAGGAACTTAAAAAGGTCCCGCGGGAGCAGTTTCGTCAGACTCGGGTTTCGGATGTCTTCGCACCGCATACCCGCAAATGGGAGGTTTCACTGGACGATTCAGTGATCGACGCGCTCGAAAAAATGATACGGGAAGACGTCGGCCGGCTCGTCGTCACCCGTGGCGATTCCATAGTCGGCATGATCACGAGGAATGGCATCGCGAGGTACCTCCAGATCATGGGGAAGAGGTCATCGTAAAAATTGGCGTATCGGACGAGGCGAGGGGATCCAGAAAGGCTTCTCGGGTACTCGCCCCGGGCGAGACGCCTCCGCCTCTCGGCCGAGGCCGAGAGGCGACCGGATCAAGTCCGGAATGACAAGGCAGGGGGATTCCGCCAATGTACGCACTTTCTGAGTTCACCGAGCGGTGGACGGATGCGGTCGCGGTGCATAAAATAAGACGAGGCGTGCTCTTGTGATGAACAAAACCTTCTCCGTCATCCTGATAAGTGCCCTGCTGCTCGTCTTCGGCTACCTGGGCTATCTGATATTCAAGCCATTCTTCGTGCCGATCGCGTGGGCGATCGTATTCACGATCCTCTTTTATCCGCTCTACGTCTTCATTCTCAGATACCTTCGATGGCCGTCGGTCGCAGCGGGCATCGTCCTTGTAGTCGTTTTCTTCGTCATTCTAGGACCGATCTCGTATCTTTCTTTTCTCCTCGTCCAGGAACTGAGGATGACGATCGCTTCGACCGACACGGGACTGATCGCGGGCGTGACGAATGTCCTTCAGCATCCCTTGATCGAGAGTGTTCTTCAGGAGATAACGGCGCTCTTCAATATCACCGAGGAAGAGTTTACCCGCGCGGTCAACGAAAACGTCATGCGGCTTGCCCAGGATGCCCTTGGAGGTATCGGGAAGGGGGTTACCGGCGTCCTTTCCGGGGTCATCGATTTTGTCTTCATGCTGATCGCCCTCTTTTTCTTTCTCAAGGACGGCCCGTCCTTTGCGGCGGGAGTACTCCATTATGCGCCGTTTTCTGATGCTCAGAAGAACGCCCTCGTAACGAAGCTCAAAGATATTGTGGTGGCTACAATGTTCGGGGGCGTCGCGGTGGCCATCGCCCAGGGCTGCGCGGGGGGAATTGCGTTCGCGCTCCTCGGTCTCTCTTCTCCCGTGCTCTGGGGATTCGCGATGGCGGTCACTTCTTTCCTGCCGATCGTGGGGCCATTTGTCATATGGATGCCGGCCGCTCTCTTCCTCCTTCTTCAGGGATCGATTGCGAAAGGGATCGCATTGATCGCGATCGGCGCGTTCGGTATCAGCTTGATCGATAACTTTCTCAGACCGGCGATTGTCGGCACGCGGACGAGAATGCACTACCTCGCTCTTTTCTTTACCGTCCTCGGAGGCATCAAGGTTTTCGGGCTCATTGGCATCATACTCGGCCCGCTCATCCTCGCCTTTTTTATATCCATGTTGGAGGTGTTCCGCAAAATCGGGGACGACGGAGACACGGGGAATACTCCGAGCGGGTAACTGGTATAGTCTTGTGCACTTCACGATGGGTAGCATCTTCTCGCGGTTCCGAGCATCAGGATTTTTTGATGTCGCTTTTAAAAAATTGATTGACTTCGGCAGGGTCGCCGCCTACAATTAATCTTGAAGACTCACGTTCCACGCTAATACAGGAAAAGACCGTATTTTGGGGTTTTGTTCCCGTGAAAGATTAGATGGCCTTAAGGGTTCGGTATTGCCTAACCAGTGTAAAAGCAAGGGGTTATCCTGTGGTAGTCGGACGAATATGGCGCGAAATGAAACGAAAAAGAAAGGACAGGGGGTAGAAATGGCAATGGGCACGATAACGAGGATCTTGGCTGATGGTCGAGGGGGGGGAAGACTCTCTCCGGGCGGACGGATGGCGGTATCTTTTTTACTATGCCTGCTTTTTTCCCTTATGTTTCTCGTTTTTTCCGGTGGTGACGCTCGGAGTGAGGCAATCCCCGCGAATGACCTTTTGCAGTTCAGGGCGGGAGAATACATCGTGGGGTTCGGCCCCGAGAAAATCCATATCGCGGGCATGGGTTACCTCTTGACGGAGGAGTTTGTCGGCGCGCGAAAAGTTGCGCCGGTCGTTGCGGACACTCGCGAAAAGCGGGCAGGGCAGAGCGCGAAAAAGAGCGCTCCGGCGCTCGCGCAAGTGACGTATCCTGAAGTATGGGACGGTATAACAGTCGAGTACAGGAACAATAACGGCGCGCTGGAGAGCGTCTATCGCATTGCGCCCGGGGCGGACGCCGGCAGGATAAGGATGAGATACAATGCCGATGCGGAAATACAGAAAGACGGGCGGCTGAAATTCAAACATCCGACGGACAGAGGATACTTCACCATAACGGCTCCCTTGGCATGGCAGGAGATAGAAGGCAGGAAGCTCAGCGTCGATGTCGCGTTCGCAAAGCATCAGGACAACACGATAGGATTTGCACTCGGCGAATATGACGGGAACCATTCCCTCATCATAGATCCCACATATCAATGGAACGCCTTTTATGGATCCGCTGATTACGATGCAGCCTATGGAATTGCGTTGGACGGAAACGGCAATATTTATGTTACCGGCGTGAGCAATGCTAAATGGGGTGTGCCGAAAAACGCGTATGCCGGAAACGGGGATATAGCGGTAATGAAACTGAACGGTTTTGGTGTTCTCCAGTGGAATACTTTCTTCGGTTCTGCAGACTATTATGATGACGGTTTTAGCATAGCCCTCGACGGAACCGGGAATATTTACGTGGCGGGTATGAGCGATTCGACGTGGGGTTCGTCGCCGAAGAATCCTCATAGCGGCGGTTACGGTGACATCGTCGTGGTAAAGCTTAACAATTTCGGTGACTATCAGTGGCATGGCTTTTACGGTGGCAGCGGCCTTGACTATGGCAACGGGGTGGCGGTGGATTCGGACGGGAACGTGTACGTGACGGGTGTGAGCGACGCGGCGTGGGGTTCGCCGGTGAGTGCGTATTCCGGCGGGGACGACATCGTGGTGGTGAAGCTGAACAGTGCGGGTGTTCGCCAGTGGCATGGCTTTTACGGCGGGGCCGACCCGGATAGTGGCTACGTCGATTATGGATATGGGATAGCGGTGGATTCAGGAGGAAACATTCATGTGGGAGGTGTGAGCGACGCGGCGTGGGGTTCGCCGGTAAACCTTCATAGCGGCTACGGAGACATAGTGGTCGCTAAGCTTTTTATCGACGAATTTACGTTGACGGTGGGAATGACCGGAACCGGCTCAGGATCTATTACGAGTGATCCATTCGGTATCGACTGCCCCGGGGAGTGTAGCGGAAGTTTCTTGGAGGGTGAGGTGGTCATCCTCACGGCGGTATCGGAAGACTCCCTCCTTACTGGCTGGAGCGGATGCGACAGGGTACTCGGCAACAGATGCCAGGTTGCAATGAATTCGGACAGGAAAGTGACGGTAACGTTTAACGCGTTTAAGCTGACGGTGACGAAGCCTGTTGGGGGGACGGTGACGGGAACCGGGATTGCGTGCGGGACGGGAGGCACGGACTGCACGGAGAACTTCGCGCCGACGCCTCCGGCGAGCGTGGATCTGACGGCGACGCCCGATGCGGGGTATGCGTTTGGGGCGTGGACGGGGTGCACAAGTGTTTCTCTGGACAAGAAGACATGTACTGTAGCGATGAGCGC
>Ga0116210_1000417_pt1 | contig 43106 bp, 33 predicted proteins | sample TshhotsprinmetaG_FD_94483 | JGI IMG/M metagenome (GOLD analysis project Ga0116210, IMG submission 94483) | Hot spring microbial communities from South Africa to study Microbial Dark Matter (Phase II) - Tshipise hot spring metaG | ecosystem: Environmental > Aquatic > Thermal springs > Hot... | reverse complement strand
TGCGCTAGCGCGGGACGAGACAAACGCGCGACAAGACGACCGAGAGAGGGATTGATCAGTGGTGGGTGCTGCCAGACCGACGTTTCAAGAAGTACTTCTGCGCTTGCAGGACTTTTGGGCCAAGCAGGGCTGTGTTATCTGGCAGCCGTATCACACAGAGGTGGGCGCGGGGACCTTCAATCCGGCCACCTTCCTGAAGGTGCTGGGCCCCGACCCTTGGCGGGTGGCCTACGTCGAACCCTCGATCCGTCCCACCGACGGCCGCTATGGCGAGAACCCCTACCGTCTAGGGCACTACTACCAGTACCAGGTCATCTTGAAGCCCTGCCCGGACGACGTCCAGGACGTCTATCTGGCCTCGCTGGAACACCTGGGCATCGACCTGGCCAAGCACGACGTACGCTTCGTCGAGGATGACTGGGAGTCCCCCACGCTGGGAGCCTGGGGTCTGGGCTGGGAGGTGTGGATTGACGGCATGGAGTGCACCCAGTTCACCTACTTCCAGCAGGTAGGCGGCATCGATCTCGATCCGCCGAGTGTGGAGCTCACCTATGGGACCGAGCGGCTCGCCATGTACTTGCAGGGGATCGATAATGTTTTCGATCTCGAATGGATCCCGGGGGTCACCTACGGGGATGTGTTCAAGGCTAATGAAGCGCAATGGTCGGTGTACAACTTCGATCTTGCCGATATCTCTTTGCTCCAGCGCTGCTTCGTCGACTACGAACGCGAGTGCGAACGGTGTCTCGAACGCGGACTGACCCGCCCGGCCTATGACTTTGTTCTGAAGACCTCCCACACTTTCAACCTCCTCGATGCTCGGGGCGCCATCAGCGTCACCGAGCGTACTGGCTACATCGCCCGGGTGCGCAACCTGGCTCGAAAGGTCGCTGAGGCCTATATGGCCGAGCTCGATGGTGCCTCTGGAGGCGCCACAGCGGAAGGCGCCGAGACCGGGCGCGGCGAGGCCGGACGCAGCCAGGTCGAACCGGTCGGCGTGGAGGTGATAGTTCACGAAGATGGCGGCCCGCGCGACTTCTTGCTCGAGATCGGCGTGGAGGAATTGCCGGCGTCTGCCTGCAGAGCGGCGGTCGAGCTTCTGCCCGAGCGGGTGGCCGGGCTTTTCGCGGCGGAGTCGATCCAGGTCCCTGAGGAGGCTATCCAAGTGATGGTCTCGCCGCGGCGCATCGGGATATTCATCCAGAATGTGCCCGGGGAGCAAGCTCCCCGGGAGATCGTCCAGCGCGGGCCAGCTGTCGAAACAGCTTTCGATCAGGAAGGTCGACCGACGAAGGCCTGCGAGGGTTTCGCCCGGGCTAAGGGAGTGACGCCGTCGGACCTGGAGATCCGGGAAGAGGGAGGCCGAAGGTTCGTCTACTACGTCACCCGCAGTGAGGGTCGCCCGACGGTGGCCTTCTTACCCGAACTGTGCCTGAAGATCGTCCGCGACATGTACTTCCCCAAGAACATGCGCTGGGGCTATAAGGATCTCCGTTTTGCTCGGCCGGTGCGCTGGTTGGTGGCTCTGTGGGGGGATCAGGTGATCCCCTTCACCATCGCCGGATTACAGTCGGGCAGAGTCAGCCGCGGGCATCGCTGGCTGGGAGGGCCGGTCGAGATCGCTCGGCCCAGCGAGTACAAAGAGGCTTTGCGAAAAGCGGGAGTGATCGTCGACCATAAGGAACGGGAAGAGTACATCTGGAGCGAGATGGAGCGGGCAGCGGCGGAGTTGGGCTTGGAAGTCATCGATCCCGCCGACAAGATGGCCGAGGTACTCTTCCTGGTGGAGTGGCCGGGGGTGGCGCAGGGTCTCTTTGCCCGTCGTCATCTGGTCCTCCCGTCCGAGGTGTTGATCACGGCCATGCAGTCCCATCAGCGGTACTTCCCCTTGGTCGACGAACACGGCAACCTGGCCAACCGCTTCCTGTATGTCATGAACACTGACCTCAGTAACGCACCCCAGGTGACAGCAGGGAACGAGCGGGTTCTCCAAGGGCGCATAGAGGACGCCGAGTTCTCCTTCGAGAAAGACAAGGTCACGGGTCTTGCCAGCATGGTCGCCCAGCTTGACAAGATCGTTTTCCATGTCAAGGTAGGTACGCTCAAGGACAAGACCGAGCGGCTGGTAGCACTGGTCGAGTATCTGGCCGGAGCCACGGGTGTCGGGGCCGACGCGCGGTCCAGGGCGCTGCAGGCAGCTGGACTCGCCAAGGCGGATCAGGTCTCGGTCATGGTGCGGGAGTTCCCTGACCTCGAGGGCATGATGGGCGAGAAGTACGCATTGCTCGAGGGCTACGATCAGGAGATAGCCGCGGCCATTAAGGAGCAGTATCTGCCGGACGCTGCCGGTGGGGCCTTGCCGGAGACCGTGGCGGGAGCTCTGCTGGCCACTGCTGAGAAGGCAGACAACATCGTGGCGGGTTTCGCTTGTGGTGAGCCTCCCACCGGGTCGAAGGATCCCCATGGACTCCGGCGGGCTGCTGCCGGTCTGGTGGCCATCGCCCTTCACCATGGGCTGGACTACGACCTGGAATCAGTTCTTCATCGCGCGTACGACGGCCTGGAGAGATTCCCGGGTCTGGTAGCTAGAGAAACGGTGGTCCCTGACGCTACTGCCTTTGTTCTGGAAAGGTTGAGCAAAGCTTTGACGGACGCTGGTCTTGCCCGTGACACGGTGGAAGCCGTGCTGCCCACCTCACGTGTCATTCCCGACCTCCGGGATCGAGCTCGGGCTCTGCAAGACTTCCGCGCGACGCCCGGCTGGGACGACCTGGTAACGGCTTATACGCGACCGGCCAATCTGGCCCGTCAACTCCCGCCAGGAGCCGGGGCGGGGGAGGCTATACGCCCGGAACTCTTCGTGGCCGAAGTAGAGAGGGCTCTTCATGAGGCCTGGGCCAGCGCTCACGAGCAAACGGCGGCGGCAGTCAAGAGGGGGGATTACCCGGCTGCTTTGGCGGCGCTGGCGGCTCTTCGCCCGGTGGTCGATCGCTACTTCGACGGGGTGCTAGTTATGACCGACGAAGAGGCGATCCGTCTGAATCGGTTGCGGCAACTGGCAGCCATAGTGCAGACGGTGCGCCTGGTGGCCTGGGTGGAGCTAGTGCAGGGCGCCTGAGGGGAGAGTCGGCTGGAGGATCGAGGGTAACGCTGTGCAAAGGGGGCGGCGCCCGCCGGGCGCCGCCCCCTTTGACTTCTGAGCCTCGTGCGACCTGCCTGCTTCGGTAGGCCGCGAGTTCGCTCTGCTCTGACTCACCTGATGAGGACCGCGACGGTTAGTTGAGCACCGGCTCCTTCTCGGTTGCAGTCTCGGCCATATCTCCCGCCTCGTCCGCAAGCTCGGAAGCGTCGGCTCCCCGCCGCTTGCGACGCTGATATTCAGGATCAGCCTCGAGCCAAGCATGAGCCCACGGCATCTCGTTCTGCCACACAGGCGTGAGCACCTCCCGCACCGCGGCGGCGTAGGCGTGAAGGCCGGGCTGTAACTCGTCAAGCAAGGACTCGGCCCCTTCGTGGGTGGGGTACGCGTTATTGCGCTCTACCGCCCGCTTGATGACAGCCGGATGGTCGATGATCGGACATGGCCGCAGCAGATTCTTGCCAAACGGCTGCATCCTGCGGATGTCCTTGAAGAAATCAGAGCACAGGCAGTCGAGGAGAGGCTTCTCCTTGATGTTGTCGGTCGCGAAGTGGGCGAAGATGCAGGGCTCCACATCACCCTTGTTGTTGATGTGGATGTACTTGCGTCCGGCGGACAGGCACCCACCGGTCAAAGTGCCGTCTCCCCAGAAGTCGGCGACCAAGATGGGGCGCGTGTTGCGGATGTGCATGACACCGCGCCGCAGTTGGTCACGCTGTTCGGGGGTAGGCATCAGACTGAGGTCAGGATCGCGACCGACCGGCATGTAGAGGAAGTACCAACCGTAGAAGCAGCCCTTCTCCACCATAAGGTCGGCGAACTCGTCGGAAATGATCTCGTCGAGGTTGTGCCGGGTGGCCGTAGCGGAGAAGGCCACCATGGCTCCTCGTTCCCGCAGGCGGTCCATAGCCGCCATCACGCGGTCGTAGGTGCCGGGACCGCGGCGGGCGTCCGTGGTTTCTCGGTTGCCTTCGATGCTTATGGTCGGGCAGATGTTCCCCAACTCCACGATGCGATCAGCGATGCGGTCGTTGATCATGGTGCCGTTGGTGAAGACCATGAAGACGGACTGTGGGTGCCGTTCGATGACATCGAGCAGAGGCCTCCACACGAACGGTTCTCCGCCCAGGATCACGTAGACCCGTGAACCTATCTCCTCGCCCTGCGTGATGATGCTTTCGACGTCGGCCTCGGTGAGGTCCTCCTCGAAGTCGTATTCGGCGGCGTAGCAACCCAGGCAGCGCAGGTTGCACCGCATGGAAGGGCTGATGAGGATGGCGGTGGGAGAGGAGATGCCCCTCTCTTTGAGAAGCGACTCGGTGTATTCGGGATCGCGCATGAAGAAGTTGGCCATCATCCCGGCGACGAAACGCTTGCGTACATTAGGATGAAGATGACGGATTCTCTTGAAGAAAAGATTGCCGGGATTGCCAGGGGCCGTGTAAGTCTTCAGCCATTCCGCGATCATGTGCTGTTGGGGCGATTTGGCAGTCCGCTTGACCGCGGCGACCAAGCCCTTCATAGCCAGATCCGAACTCCCGATGACGGCGAGTGCGCTCGATATGATCGAGGCTGTTCGCTCGTAATCGCGTCGCTCCCGAGCCCTTGCCAGTGACTGCTCGGGCATGACTACCTCCTTTCTAGTAAAGCTCTCCTGTGAATATCTACCTTAGCATACCGTTATGCAGGAAAGACTCAAGTCTTTTGGCCCTTAGCCTGCGCCTTCCCAACCTCCGGCCGACTCGGTAGAATACCGGCGCTGGGGGAGCGTTGGTTGGCTTGGAGCTGCGGGTCGTCAGGAAGGGAGCACTGGCTGATGGGTCTTACCAAGTACGTCTACGATTTCTCCGAAGGCAATGCAAGCATGAAGGCGCTTCTGGGGGGTAAGGGCGCCAATCTTGCCGAGATGACGGGTCTGGGTATCCCGGTCCCTCCGGGGTTCACCATCACCACCGAAGCGTGTGTCTACTTCTCCCAGCACGGCAAGTACCCGGACGGCCTGAGTGAAGAGATCGAGCAACACTTGCATCAGCTCGAAAAGTCCACGGGCAAGATCTTCGGAGACCCCAAGAACCCGCTGCTACTCTCGATCCGCTCGGGGGCAGTCTTCTCTATGCCCGGAATGATGGACACCGTACTGAACCTGGGGCTGAATGACGAGACCGTGGAGGGGCTAGCGCAGAGCACCGGGAATCCGCGTTTTGCCTACGATTCCTACCGTCGCTTCATCTCCATGTTCGGGGACGTGGTCATGGGGGTCGAGCCCCAACTTTTCGAGGATGCGCTCAGCGCCAAGAAACAAGAAGTGGGGGCTGCGCTCGACACCGACCTCTCGGCCGATGATCTACGGGATCTTACGACGAGACTCAAGGCGATCCTAGCCGAACACGCCTCTGAGCAGTTCCCTGCCGACCCGATGAGGCAGCTTCATCTCGCTATCCAGGCGGTCTTTCGTAGCTGGGACAACCAGCGAGCCAAGGTCTACCGGCGTACTCAGGGCATCCCCGATGATCTAGGTACAGCCGTCAACGTGCAGACCATGGTATTCGGCAACAAAGGCGAGACCTCGGGCACGGGCGTGGCTTTCACCAGGAATCCTGCCACGGGCGAAAACGTCTTCTATGGCGAGTTCCTCATGAACGCCCAGGGCGAAGACGTGGTGGCCGGTGTTCGTCACCCGCGTCCCTTGGCCGAGCTGGCCGAGGTGATGCCCGACGCCTATCAGCAGTTGTGCAACATCCGGCAGATCCTGGAGAAGCACTACCGGGACATGCAGGATATCGAGTTCACTATCGAAGAGGGCAAGCTCTTCATGCTCCAGACCCGCAACGGCAAGCGGACGGCCACTGCCGCCTTGCGGATAGCGGTGGACATGGTGGCTGAAGGGCTCATCACTAAGGAAGAAGCGGTCATGCGGGTCGACCCTGCGCAGCTCGACCAGCTGCTCCATCCCCGTCTCGATCCGAACATCACCTACAACGTGATCGCTACGGGACTGGGCGCCTCTCCCGGGGCAGCGGTGGGTCAAGCTGTGTTCAGCGCCGACGAAGCAGAGGAGCGCGGCTCTCGTGGGGAGAAGGTCATTCTCGTGCGGTGGGAGACCAATCCCGACGACATCCACGGTCTCATCCACGCGCAAGGCGTCATCACCAGCCACGGGGGCATGACCTCTCATGCGGCAGTGGTGGCCAGGGGCATGGGCAAGCCCTGCATCGCTGGGGCTCAGGCTCTCAAGATCGACCCTGTGGCCAGGCGCTTCACCGTGGATGACATAGTGGTGAGCGATGGGGAGTGGATCTCGATGGACGGGTCCACCGGGCAGGTGATCTTGGGCAAGGCTGAGCTGGTCGCGGCCGGGAGCGATGAGAACGTCAACACCGTGCTTGGCTGGGCTGATGAGATCCGGCGGCTGCGGGTGCGCACCAACGCCGATACACCCGGAGATGCGCAGACTGCCCGCGAGTTCGGCGCCGAAGGTATAGGCCTCTGCCGCACCGAGCACATGTTCATGCAACAGGAGCGGCTGCCTCACGTGCAGAACATGATCATGGCCGAGACCAGGGAAGAGCGGGAGCAGCATCTGGCCAAGTTGCTGCCCTTCCAGCGCGAGGATTTCGTAGGCATCTTCCAAGCGATGTCCGGGTTGCCGGTCACCATCCGTCTTCTCGACCCCCCGCTCCATGAATTCCTGCCCGACTATACGGAGGTGATGCTGGAGCTGGAGCGGCTTCGCCAGAGCGGAGCTCCGGCCGACAAGATTGCGGAGCAGGAAGCCTTGGCCGCTAAGGTCAAGTCGCTTTCGGAAGCGAACCCCATGTTGGGGACCCGGGGTTGCCGTCTGGGTATCCAATGGCCGGAGATCTATGCCATGCAGGTGCGGGCCATCATGGAGGCGGCAGCCGAGGTCCTGGATGCTACGGGCGAGATGCCGCACGTGGAAATCATGATCCCCTTGGTGGGCTTCGAGGAGGAACTCAAGCGGATGCGGCAGCTGGTCGTCGAGACGGCAGAGGCCGTACTCGAAGAGAAGGGAGTGCGCATCGACTATACGATCGGCACTATGGTCGAAGTGCCCCGAGCGGCTTTGACTGCCGATGAGGTCGCTCGTCAGGCCGATTTCTTCAGTTTTGGTACCAATGACCTGACGCAGATGACCCTGGGCTTCTCCCGCGATGATGCCGAGGGCAAGTTCCTGACCTACTACCTGAAGACCGACCTGCTCAAGAACAATCCCTTCGAGAAGCTGGATCAGGAGGGAGTAGGCCAGCTCATAGCTATGGCAGTGCAGAAGGGTCGGTCGGTCAAGCCCCAGCTCAAGACCGGCATATGTGGGGAGCACGGCGGGGAGCCTTCCAGCGTCAAGTTCTGCCACCGCACTGGGCTGGATTACGTAAGCTGCAGTCCCTACAGGGTACCGCTTGCTCGCCTGGCGGCGGCGCACGCGGTGCTTGAGGAGAGAGCCGGCGGTAAACTGGGCGACTGACGGTGGTTGAGGGAGGCGGCGAAGCCGGGCCGGCCGGCCCGGCTTCGCCGCCCCAGCCACCACTGGGCAAGACGCGCGCAGCAAACGACCGGCCTAGAGGGTGAGGCCGGCTCGATTGGTGGGACCCGGCGCGGGTCGTCCCGGCTGAGTCTGGAGGCTGGTGAAGCTGTGGACTATGAACTGACCGGAAGGGTACGGGTCTCCGCCGAGGATCTGGAGGCGGGGCTTTCGCGATGGGCGCAGCGGTCTGCTGATTCGCGGGGTCGGGAGCGGCCGGAATCTCCCTGTTCTCTCCGCACGCCGTATCAGCGTGACCGGGGCCGCATCGTCCACTGCAAGGCCTTTCGTAGGCTGGAGCACAAGACCCAGGTCTTCATTGCGCCTGAGGGTGACCACTACCGCACTCGTCTCACTCACACGCTGGAGGTCGCGGGCATCGCTCGCAGCATCGCTCGGGCCCTGCGACTCAACGAGGACCTAGCTGAAGCTATAGCGCTCGGTCATGATCTGGGGCATGCCCCTTTCGGCCATGCCGGTGAGAAAGTGCTGCACGAGATGTTGGAAAGGCTCGGGGCCGGGGCCTTCAAGCACAACGAACAGAGCGCCCGCGTGGTGGAGGTGGTGGAGAACGAGGGCCGCGGTCTTAACCTCACTTGGGAGGTCCGCGACGGCATTCGTCACCACACCGGTGAGGTACTGCCCGCGACGCTCGAGGGGCAGGTGGTCCGCTTTGCTGACCGCATCGCCTATATCAATCACGACATCGACGATGCGGTGCGGGCAGGTCTTATCACCGAAGCGGACCTGCCCAAAGAGCCCATCGCCGTTCTTGGTCGCACCGGCGGCGATCGCATAGACCTGCTCGTTCATGACCTGGTGGAGACCAGCTACGAGACTGGCACCATCGTTCAGAGCGCCTCCGTGGCGCAGGCCATGAACCAGCTCAGGGATTTCCTTTTCGAGACGGTCTATCCCCAGTCTCTGGCGCGGGCAGGCGAACGGCGCGTCCGCCACGTGCTCACCAACCTCATGGAGTATTTTCTGGAGCATCCCGAGGAGATGGGCTTAGCGGGGACGTCTCCGGCTCGAGATCCTCTGCAAGACCGTCTTGAACTCATACAAGCGGTCACCGACTATATCTCGGGCATGACTGACCGCTACGCCATCAAGCGCTACCGGGAGTTGTTCGAGCCTCGCTCCTGGGCGGCGCAGTAGTAAGCGGAGGTGCGGCCGCCATGTGCCCCCGCATCAAGGACAAGAGTGTGCAGGCGGTGCTGCAGGCTGTCGACATCGTTGATGTGGTGTCGGGATACACCAGTCTGCGCAAGCGGGGTGCCACCTACACAGGGCTCTGTCCCTTCCATCAGGAGAAGACTCCCTCCTTCACGGTGAGTGCCGACAAGGGCCTCTACTACTGCTTCGGTTGCGGTGAGGGCGGGGATGCCGTCCGTTTCCTCGAACGCATGGAGAACCTTTCCTTCTCTGAGGTCATCGAACAGCTGGCGGAAAGATATGGCGTCCCCCTAGAGTATGAAGAGGGAAAAGGTGCGGACGCGGCTGGCCGGGACCGAGAGGCCCGGATCCTTCTACTGCTCGAGAAGGCGGCCACGTTTTACGAGAGATACCTGTGGGAAACATCAAACGGCAAGGCAGCCCAGGAGTATCTCCGCAAGCGGGGCCTGAAAGAAGAGGTGTGCCGGGCCTTCCGTCTGGGCTACGCACCGGACGAGTGGAGAGGACTTCAGCGGCGGGCGACGAAAGAAGGCTTCTCCGACCGAGAGCTTGAAGACGCGGGACTGGTGGTTCGCCAGTCGGGCCATGTTTACGACCGGTTCCGCGGGCGGTTGATGTTTCCTCTGGTCGATCATCGGGGGCGTGTGGTCGGATTCGGAGGCAGGACTCTCAAAGACGAGAACCCCAAGTATCTGAATTCCCCTGAAGGGCCGCTCTATCAGAAAGGCCATCTCCTGTATGGGCTGTACCAGGCGCGTAAAGCCATCGCAGATGCCGACGAGGTGATCGTCGTGGAGGGTTACACCGATGTTCTGGCTCTGGCTCAGTCCGGGACGCCGAACGTGGTGGCTTCCATGGGTACTGCCTTGACCGAGGCCCAGCTGGCCTTGATGACCCGCTTCACCAAGAACATCACTTTCATGTTCGATGCTGATCGGGCCGGGACGGATGCCGCTCTACGCTCAGGCGACCTGGCGCGCAACCAGTCCCTGCGACCTATGGTGGCGCTGCTGCCCAAAGGCATGGATCCGGCTGAGGTGGCCGTGGCGGGGGGGCGGAGCGCCGTGGAGCAGGTGTTGAGAGACAAGAGGTCCCTGCTACGGTTCGAACTCGAGCATACCCTTGACCACAGTGAGCTCTCGACCCCCGAAGGAAGGGTCCAGGCCTTCGAGAGAGTGCGACAGATCCTCGACCGGGTCAGTTCGCTCAAAGAGCGGGAGGAGGAGATCCCGGTGGTCGCCGATCGGTTGCGACTGGCTCCGGAGAGTGTGGCCTTACTTCTAAGAGGAAGGCCGGAGCGGAGACGCCCGGTCTCCCCGGTGGGCATAAACAAACCGCCAGTTCCTGCTCGGGGGGAGAGCGCTCTTTCCCAGAGACTCCTGTCCCAAGCGACTGCTGTGGAGCGTGACTTCTTAGTGGCTGCGGTCTGTCACCCGGAGCGGGCGGCCGTACTCCTTCAGACTTTGACCCCAGAACACTTCGCCGACCCCAGTAACCGCGAGGTGTTCCTGGGGGTGAAGGAGGCGTTCGCTGTTCTGAAGAGCGGCGCCAAGGACGCCAGGGCTGAGGCGATGGCGCAGCTCAGGGCTCAAGCGACGGGTGACTCCGAAGCTGGTCGTCTGTTCGTGCGTCTGGTGCTGGAAGCAGACCGCGGTCGTTACCGAGCCGCTGTCCTCGAAGAACTGCACCTGCGGGTACAAGAGCAGTACCTGAACAGGGCCATAAGGGGTCTCCGCCGCTCCTTGGAGCAGGGGGACGAGTCTGTGGAAACCCAGCAAAGGCTTTTCCATCTCGAAAGGCTGTTGCAGGCGGTGCGTTCGAGCCTGCTCCAGCTTGACCCCGAAGAAGGGCTGGCGGAGGACTGACCCTGAAGAAGGCCGGGCGGAGGGGTGACCAAGATGAGCGACATCGCTGATGAGGTCCTGCAAGAAGTCCTGCGACAGGCTCGGCTGCGCGGGTCGCTTACGTTGAGCGAGCTGGGCGGCTTGATCGAAGATGCTGACCTGGCTCCCGACGACCTGGAGTTCATCTACTCCCTACTCAGCGAGATGGGCGTAGAGATTGTCGATGAGCGGGCAGAGGACCTGGACGACTTCTCGGAGGAAGAGGAGTTCTTGGAGCAACTCGATGTCACCATCGATCCCACCGTAGACGACCCGGTACGTATGTACTTGCGGGAGATCGGGCAGATACCGCTCCTGACCCCGGAGGAAGAGATCGAGCTTGCCAAGCTCATCGAGAAGAAGGACGTCGAGGCTAAACGGCGACTGACCGAGGCCAACTTACGCCTGGTCGTCTCCATCGCCAAGCGGTACATGGGGAGAGGCCTACTCTTCCTCGACCTCATCCAGGAGGGAAACCTCGGCCTGATCCGGGCCGTAGAAAAATTCGACTACCGGATGGGGTTCAAGTTCTCTACCTATGCCACCTGGTGGATCCGGCAAGCGGTGACCCGGGCCATCGCTGACCAGGCGCGCACCATCCGGGTCCCTGTACATGCCGTGGAGACCATGAACAAGCTCTGCAAGACCCAGCGAGAGTTCCAGCAGCGTAACGGGCGGGAACCGACTGTGGAGGAGCTGGCTGGACTAGTCGGCCTGACGCCTACCAAAGTGGAGGAACTTCTGAAGGCAGCGCAGGAGCCGGTATCTTTGGAGACGCCGGTGGGAGATGAAGAGGACTCAGAGCTGGGGGATTTCATCGCCGATCTTGACACTGACTCTCCGCTGGAGCAGGTGTTCCGGGAGATCCGCAGAGAGGAACTGTTCAAGGTGCTGGAGAATCTGCCGGAACGGGACCGCAAGGTCCTCGAGCTCCGCTTCGGTCTCAAAGGCGAGCGTCCGCGCACTCTGGAAGAGGTGGGAGAGCGTTTCGGAGTCACGCGGGAGCGTATCCGGCAGCTAGAGGCCAAGACCCTCAACCGGTTGAAGAACTTCCGCGCAGCCCAAGGCTTGCGCGATCTCGAGAGCTGACTGCACAGGCTGGCGTCGAACCGACCGACCCGTTTTGCAGCCGAGGACGCTGGCGGTCGAGAGACTGAGCCGGCGGCATCGGTAAGCCGGCAGTCGCGACTGGCTGGTCGCGGCGGTAGGCCAGCTCTGGAATGGCTGTGACGGGCGTCTTGACCTCCACCATTCCTTTCGGCTACTCTGTCGCGGCGTGTCCGAGAATCGCGGACCGCGTGCATCAAGTGGGGTGGGCCGGACGCCGTGTCGCCCCGAAACTTACGGAGGTTGTTGGGTTGGCTGAGGGGACTGTCAAGTGGTTTAGTCCCGAAAAGGGCTACGGGTTCATCGAACAGCCCGGTGGAGAGGATCTTTTTGTGCACTACACCGAGATACAGATGGAAGGCTTTCGGACCCTGACCGAAGGCCAGGCTGTTCGTTTCGACGTGGTCGAGGGTCCCAAGGGCCTGCAGGCAGCGAACGTCTCGCCCGTCTAGGACGGAAGAAGGCTTCCCCAAGGAGGCCTGTCTTCGTGGTCTTTTCCGGCCCCGCTTCGGCGGGGCTTTTTGCTGTCACGGTCACTGTCACAGTCACCGAGAGGCGCTCTCGACAGGATCGTCTAGGAGGCTAGGAGACTCTACAAAAAGGTCTAAAATCCCCGTGGCTACTGCCGATATAAGGGGTGAGAGTTTTCCCATTCAAAACTCTCCTTTCTCCTCTCGGGCGCCTGGCGTGGGCGCCCTTTTCTTTTCGGTTATAATCCCTCGGCTTGCGGTGCCGTCTTGGCAGCTTGGCGGCCTGCGGGCCGTCCGGTCTAGGACCGTGTCGTTCCTTTGTTCAAGGAGGCTTGGGCGGATGATCTCCCGGGAAGAAGTCGAGCATGTGGCGCGACTGGCCCGTCTCCACTTCGCTGAGGAGGAACTGGTGCGTCTGCAGTCCGAGCTGGGGCGCATAATCAGCTACGTCGAACAGCTGGCCGAGCTCGATCTTTCCGGTGTGGAAGGCACCTCCCATGCAGTGGCGCTCAAGAACGTCATGCGTCCCGACGAGCCCGCACCCGGGCTCAATCAGGCTGAGGCTACTGTCAACGGCCCGGTGGTGGAGCGGGGGCAGTTCGTGGTGCCTCGTATCGGCTAGGCGGCGATAGCTGTGGACGTGACGGGACTGACTGCCTGGGGTTGTCGAGAGCTGCTGGCAAAGCGGGAGGTTTCGGCCACCGAACTGGTGCGGGCCTACCTGGAGCGCATCTACCGAGTGGACGGGCGCATCCAAGCCTATCTCCTGGTGGACGCCGAGGGGGCGCTGGCCGCCGCCTCCGCTGTGGATGCCAAGGCGCCGGGGGAGCGCCTCCCCTGGGAAGGCGTGCCTATAGCCCTCAAAGACATTCTATGCGTCAAGGGGGTGGAGACCACCTGTGCTTCTCGGATCCTCAAGGGGTATCGGCCCCCCTATGACGCTACGGTGGTAGCCAAGCTCCGGGAGGCCGGGCTCATTTTCTTGGGCAAGTTGAACTTGGACGAGTTCGCCATGGGCAGCTCCACCGAGAACTCGGCTTTCCAGGTCACCCGGAATCCTTGGGACCTGGAACGTGTGCCGGGGGGGTCGAGCGGTGGCTCTGCTGCTTGTGTGGCCGCCAGTGAAGCGCCGTGGGCACTGGGCAGCGACACGGGGGGCTCCATACGCCAGCCGGCTTCCTTGTGTGGGGTAGTGGGGCTCAAACCTAGTTATGGGGCTGTGAGCCGTTACGGTTTGGTAGCGTTCGCTAGTTCGCTCGATCAGATCGGACCACTCACCCGCGACGTCCGCGACGCGGCTGCCTTGCTGGATCTCATCGCAGGTCGTGACCCTCGCGATTCCACCAGTGTGGGTCTGGCGGAGCCGGTAGGGGTGCCTGACTGGGGAGGTCTCGACGGGCTGCGCTTCGGGGTCATCACGGAGCTGGGCGGTGAAGCCTGCGAGCCAGGCGTGCAAGAGGTGTTCAGCACGGCAGTGGACGCCATCGGGAACCTGGGCGGAATGTGCGAGGAGGTCAGCTTGCCCAGTGTGACCCGGGGGGTCGCCGCCTACTACATCATCGCTCCCTCCGAGGCCAGCTCCAACCTAGCCCGCTTCGACGGAGTCCGCTATGGGTACCGGACCCCCCAGGCCGGGGACCTCTATGAGATGTACGTGCGCACACGAAGCGAAGGTTTCGGAGCCGAAGTCAAACGACGGATAATGATCGGCACCTATGCCCTCTCTGCCGGCTACTACGAAGCCTACTACGCTCAGGCTCAGCGCACCCGGACCCTCATCCGAAACGACTTTGCGCGGGCTTTCGAGCGGTTCGACTTCCTTATCTCCCCTACCTCGCCCACCGTGGCCTTCACAGTGGGAGAACGGACCGCGGACCCGCTGGCCATGTACTTGAGCGATCTCTGCACCATCCCGGTCAACCTCGCTGGACTTCCTGCCGTGAGTATCCCAGCAGGTTTCTCCGCCGGTCTCCCCGTAGGTCTGCAGATCATCGGACCCCATTTCTCTGAGAAGAGGCTTCTGGGGGCGGCTCACGCGTTGGAGCAGTATCTGAAGGTGGAGAGGGTGCCTCCGCTGAGCGAAGAAGCGGCGGGAAGCGCGGCAAGCCGAGCAACCCGTGAACCTGCCGCCCGGGTTACGCTCGAGGACCGCGAGGTGGGAGGATGAGGCAGGACGTGTCCAAGGCAGGTGGTCTCGTGCCTCTCTTCGGCAACGGCGGGTGGGAGGCGGTCATCGGCCTGGAGATCCATGTTCAACTCAACACCCGCACCAAGATGTTCTGCGGTTGCCGGGTGACCTTCGGGGAGCCTCCCAACACCCATGTCTGTCCGGTGTGTCTGGGGCACCCAGGGGTACTGCCGGTCATCAACGAGAAGGCCGTCGAGTACGCCACCCGCATCGCCTTGGCTCTAGAGTGCCGGATCGCAGAACACACCATCTTCCATCGCAAGAATTATTTCTATCCCGATCTGCCGAAGGCCTACCAGATCTCGCAGTATGACCTTCCGCTGGGAGTGGGTGGCCATTTGGACGTTGAACTGGAAGACGGGACTCTCCTGCCCGTGGGGATCACCCGGGTGCACTTGGAAGAGGACGCTGGCAAACTGATCCACGCCGGGGGAGCCAGCGGCCGCATCGATGGGGCCGATTATTCTCTGGTCGATTTCAACCGGGGCGGTACCCCTCTGGTAGAGATAGTCACCGAGCCGGACATCAAGAGTCCCGAACAGGCACGTGCCTTTCTAATGCAGCTTCGCAATCTGGTGAGGCAACTGGGGGTCTCCGACGTCAACATGGAGGAGGGATCTCTCCGCTGCGACGCCAACGTCTCGGTCAGGCGGCCGGAAGAACCTTTCGGGACCAAGACCGAGCTCAAGAACATGAACTCCTTCCGCTTTCTCCATCATGGGCTGGAAGCCGAGATCGAGCGCCAGATCGCCCTGCTTGAGGCAGGGGAGTCGGTGGTCCAGGAGACCGTGCATTTCGACCCTGTCACCGGACGGGTCTTCACCCTGCGGGGAAAGGAAGAAGCTCACGACTACCGCTACTTCCCGGAGCCCGATCTGCCTCCTCTCGAACTGAGTCGGGAGTATGTCGAGCGTATCCGGGCATCGCTTCCGGAGCTACCGGCAGCGCGTAAAGAGAGACTCATCCGCCAGTACGGGCTGAGCTCCAAGGAGGCCGCCATCCTGGCCGCGGACCGACCGCTGGCCGACTACTTCGAGGCGGTCGCCCAAGCCACTGGGGAACCTCGACTCTCGGCCAACTGGGTATTGGGGGATCTTTCCGGCTATCTGAACGCCCGCGGACTGGACGTGGAGGCCTGCCCGGTGACGGCCTCCGCTCTGGCCGAACTCCTCGGCTTGGTGTTGGAGGGGACGTTGTCAGGCAAGATGGCCAAAGAAGTGTTCGAGGCCATGGCGGCTAGCGGCAAGTGTGCCCGGGACATCGTGGCCGAAAGGGGCCTGGGCCAGATCTCTGACGTGGCGCAGCTCGAAGCCGTCGTGGCTAGGGTGGTGGAGGCCAATCCGGGACCGGCGGAAGAGTATCGGCAGGGCCGGGAGCGGGTCCTCGGTTTCTTCGTAGGGCAGGTGATGAAAGAGACTGGGGGGCAGGCCAACCCTCAGTTGGTGAACGACCTGCTGAGGAAGCACTTGGGAACGGCCGCCAAGGCTTGAAAACCGAGCCTGCTTCTGGTACCTTGCCTTACCTTTTCTCGAGGGTAGGATCTTGAAGATCGAAAGACTTGGAGTCGGTTAGTTTGCGATCCTCCAAGGGGGGTGTCGGCTTCGTGCAGTCTACAGATGTACGCCCCGAAGCGTGCCCTGTCCTTAAGACTGCGGATGTCATCTCGGGCAAGTGGACGCTCCTCATCCTGCGTGACCTTTCTCGGGGTATCAACCGCTTCAGCAGCCTGGAGCGCTCGTTGGTTGGTATCAGCCCCAAGACCCTGTCTGAGCGGCTGAAGTCGCTCGAGCGGGTGGGCATCATCACTCGCAAGAGTTTTGCCGAAGTCCCGCCTCGAGTGGAATACACGTTGACCGAGATGGGTTGGGACCTCATTCCCCTCATCGAGCAGATGCGTGAGTACGGTAACAAATGGCTGACTAACGGTCGTCCGAGGGAGTGAGTTGACCGGTTCCCCTGCGTCTGAAGGCTGGCTCCTCAACATAGACGAAGTCGACGGCCTGATAGAACAGGGCCGTCTTCGTGGTTACGTCACTGCCCAAGAGATAAGCGACGTTCTGGCCGAGGTCGACCTGACCACGGAGCAGATCGAGATGATGTATACCGCCCTGCTCGACCAGGGCATCGACATCGAGCCCGACGGTGACCTCGACTTGGAGGTTCCCCCCGAGCAACTGGAGTGGTCACGCGACGGCGAAGACCTCGACCTCGGCGACATAGATCTTCCCACTACCGATCCGGTACGCATGTATCTGAAGGAGATCGGGCGGGTCAAGCTGCTCACCGCCCAGCAGGAAGTCTCCCTTGCCAAGCGCATCGAGCGCGGTGACATCAAGGCCAAGCATGAGCTGACCGAGGCCAATCTGCGCCTCGTCGTCTCGATCGCCAAGCGCTATCACACCGACGGCATGAGTTTCCTCGATCTCATCCAAGAAGGCAATCTGGGACTCATCAGGGCGGTGGAGAAGTTCGACTACCGCAAGGGCCATAAGTTCTCCACCTACGCCACTTGGTGGATCAGGCAGGCCATCACCCGGGCCATTGCCGACAAGGCGCGGACCATCCGCATCCCCGTGCACATGGTGGAGAAGATCAACAAGCTCATCCGGGTGCAACGCCAGCTTCTCCAGAACATGGGACGCGAGCCTCTGCCCGAAGAGATAGCGGCCGAAATGGGAATGAGTGACGCCGAGATCAGAGAGATCCTGCGTATCAGTCAGACCACCGTTTCTCTGGAGACGCCCATAGGTGAAGAAGAGGACTCCGAACTGGGCGACTTCATCGAAGACGAGGACGCGGTCCGCTCTTTCGATGCGGTGGCTCTGCAGCTGGAGCGCGACGGTGTGAACGAAGCTCTAGCCATGCTGCCGTACCGGGAGCGCAAGGTGATCGAGCTGAGGTTCGGGCTCAAAGGCGAGCACCCACGCACCCTGGAAGAGGTGGCCAGACGTTTTGGGGTCACCCGAGAACGCATCCGGCAGATCGAGTCCAAAGCGCTGGCCAAACTGCAGGCGATCGAGAAGACCCGGAATCTGCGTAGCAAGGCCCAGTAAGACACCTTGTTGGCGTCGCTGCTGACCTTACGAAGTCAGGCCCCACCGGCGGGCTGGCGAGCCTGGGGCCCGGGTAGCAGTCCTGACGAAGGAGCTGTGTGAGCGAAGTCATCAATCTTCCCATCGCCGGGATGAGCTGCGCGGCCTGTGCCGCTCGGGTGGAGAAGGCGCTCACCGATCTGCCTGGCGTGGAGGCGGCCGCCGTCAACTTGGCTCTGGAGAGGGCTCAGGTCCACTACGACCCCACCACTGTCCAATTGGAAAGGCTGATACGAGCGGTGCGCGAGGCCGGGTATCAGGTTCCAGTGGTGAAGGCAACGTTCCCTGTGGTGGGCATGAGCTGTGCGGCTTGTTCCGCCCGCGTGGAGAGGGCAGTCAAGGGAATGGTCGGGGTGGTGGAAGCGGCGGTCAACTTCGCCACCGAGACCCTAGCTGTCACCTACCTTGCGGACACGGTCGGTCCTAGCGACCTGGCTCGCACTGTGGCCGCGGCGGGTGATTATCGCTTGGTGCTGTCCGAGGCTGCCCCTGACGCCCTGAACGCGGAGGGAGGGCGAGAGGCCGAGCACAGACGGGCCATCCGGCTCCTCAAGATCAAATTCGGGAGCGCCCTCGCTGTCGGCGTCGTGTTGATGCTGATGACCCTTATCCCCGAGCGCTGGCTGAGCCCCCAGGTCCAATGGTGTGTCATGTTCGCGCTAGCCACCCCCGTCCAGTTCTGGGCGGGTGGCCAGTTCTACCGGGGGGCCTGGGCGGCGCTTCGTCACCGGACCAGTGACATGAACACGCTGATAGCGGTGGGGACTTCCGCTGCTTACCTCTACTCTACTGCAGTGACTTTCTTTCCTTTCGCTTTCGAAGAGGCGGCAGGGGCGGGTTTCGAAAAAGCGGTCTACTTCGACTCGGCGGTCATCATCATCGGGCTCATCCTGCTGGGGCGTTGGCTTGAGGCGAGAGCCAAGGGGCAGACCTCGGCTGCGCTCACGCGCCTGATCGGACTGCAGCCCCAGACGGCTCGGGTGCTACGGCCGGTCAGCTCCACGGCCGGCGCGTGCCAGACCGATCCAGCGGCACCAACAGAGTGCGAGCGCGAGCCGGAGACCATGACGACTGCTATGGTGGAAATGGATCTCCCGGTGGAGGAGGTCAGAGTGGGCGACTTACTCCTCGTCCGGCCAGGCGAGAAGATCCCTGTGGACGGGGTGGTGATAGAGGGGCGTTCCACGGTAGACGAGTCCATGCTGACGGGTGAGTCTCTGCCCGTCGAGAAAGGGCCGGGTGACGAGGTCATCGGAGCCACCCTCAACCGTACGGGCGCGTTCCGGTTCCGGGCCACCAAGGTGGGTCGCGATACTGTGCTCGCCCAGATCGTCCGTTTGGTGGAGCAAGCCCAGGGTTCCAAAGCGCCTATCCAAAGGGTGGCGGACTACATCGCCAGCATCTTCGTGCCCACCGTCTTGGGCATAGCCGTGGCGACCTTCTTGGTTTGGTATTTCTTCGGTCCTTCTCCTCAGTTCACCTTGGCCCTGCTTGCCTTCGTCTCGGTGGTCATCATCGCCTGCCCCTGCGCCTTGGGGCTTGCTACTCCTACGGCCATCGTGGTGGGGACCGGCAAGGGGGCTGAGAACGGCATCCTGATCCGTTCGGGAGAGGCTCTGGAAAGGGCTCACAAGCTCGACACGGTGGTTCTTGACAAGACCGGCACGCTGACTCAAGGGCGTCCCCAGGTGACTGATGTCATCACCATAGCAGGCGCCGTAGCCGGGGAAGGGCAGCACACTGAGGTCGGGGTGATCCTTGACGAGGCGGCTATCCTTCGCCTTGCCGCCTCGGTGGAGAGGAGCTCAGAGCATCCGTTGGGAGAAGCCATAGTGGAAGAAGCCCGGCAATGGGGTCTCGATCCTTGGGAGGCTAAGGACTTCACCGCTTATCCCGGGCGCGGCGTGGAAGCCACAGTGGTCCTTCCGAGGGACACGGCGTTGCAAGATGGGTTGGCTTCGGCCGGGGGCTCGGCAGCGCCTGGTGTGAGGGCTCACCTGCGAAGCGGCCTCAGGGTTCTTCTGGGGAACCGGCAATTCTTGGAGGAACGGGGTCGCTCCGCCCCGGCGAACGAGGTGGACGAGCTGAAAGAAGCAGCCTCACGTCTGGAGCGCGAAGGCAAGACGGCCATGTTCGTGGTGGTGGAGGACCGACCACTGGGCGTCATCGGGGTGGCCGATCTGCTCAGGCCAGAGGCGGCGGCTGCCGTGCGCGGCCTCCAGGCACTGGGCCTGGAGGTCTACATGCTGACCGGTGACAACCGACGCACGGCGGAGGCCATGGCGGCGCGGGCGGGTATACCCCATGTCTTAGCCGAGGTCCTCCCTGACCGCAAGGCAGAGGCGATCAGCGAGTTACAAAGGAGAGGACGGGTGGTAGCCATGGTCGGGGATGGCACCAACGACGCTCCGGCGCTGGCCCAAGCGGACATTGGCATCGCTGTAGGCACTGGCACCGATGTGGCCATCGAGACCGCCGATGTCATCCTGATACGGGGGGAGCTGACTCGGATCGTAACGGCTATCCGCCTCAGCAAGGCCACCATGCGGGTCATCAAGCAGAACCTTGGCTGGGCTTTCGGGTACAACGTGGCGCTCATACCGGTGGCGGCCGGGGTGCTCTATCCGGCGTTGGGTTTGCTGCTCGACCCCATGTTCGCGGCAGTGGCCATGGCTCTGTCCTCAGTCAGTGTGGTGTCCAACTCACTGCGGCTGAAACGCTTCCGAGGCTAGGGGAACCGAACGGGAGGAGTACCTCCTTCCTGGCTCGGGGCCGCGTGGGAGATGACTGGGCGTGCCTCGGCCGCGGCCCGTGGTTGCGGCCAAGGGGGTCTCCCGCGTGACTCTTGGCGAGGGGGAGGACTGCTGCTATCATCCTGAGACTCGAACAGGGGCGATTAGCTCAGTGGGAGAGCGCTGCCTTCACACGGCAGAAGTCACTGGTTCAAATCCAGTATCGCCCACTCCTCTCCTCAGGGTAAGCCGTGTCGCCCGTCCCGGCGAAAGTCGGCCGCCGTGCTCTACTCCCTACCTGGTTCCCCACGCCACTGCTCCGAAGTCGGTTCGGCGTTTGCCTGGCCTGCATTCCGGGCATCTAGGTCCACGAACGGTCAACGAGATGGCTTAGATGGTGCCGGTGGAGGCGGAGCTCTGGGCCGGGCTCCAAAGCCGGGGCGCGACGGAGGGAGCACATCGATGGGAGTCAGGTGTCCAGGGCAGGACGGTCGCTTTCTTTCGGTTTCGATCCACATCTGTCCGACCTGTGGTACCGAGGTCGAGATGTTTTCGGACGAGATGCGGGTAAAATGTCGCAATTGCGGTACCTGGGTAGAGAAGGAGGCTGTGCCTTCGTGCATCGAGTGGTGTTCTCAGGCCCGCGCCTGTCTGGGCGAAGCCAGGTGGCGGGCTTTGCTGGAGAGCCGGGGGGGACTGCTGGGAGACAAGGAGTCGTCCACGGGGAACGCTACTGGCGGTGAGGAGATCGGTGAGAAGGATGCCCAGAAGGACTAGGGCGGAAGCGAAGGCCGATGCCTAAGATCGCTGTCGCCGGCAAAGGCGGTGTGGGCAAGACCACTTTCAGCGGTATCCTGGCCCGGGTTCTTGCTGCTGCCGGCCATAAAGTCTATGCCATTGACGCGGATCCCAACCCCACCCTCGGGCAAGCCCTGGGTTTCCCACCTCAGCTCCTCGCTAAGATCACACCTATCGCCCAGATGAGCGATCTGATCGAAGAACGCACTGGAGCGCGACCCGGGGAGAGTGGTGCCTATTTCCGCCTTAACCCACGGGTGGACGACATCCCGGCCCGTTTCTCCGTTGAGTATAAGGGTGTCCATCTGCTGGAAATGGGCACCGTCCGCGGGGCAGGGGCCGGCTGCGTCTGCCCGGAAAACACTGTGCTCCGTGCCTTGGTCACCCACTTACTCCTCCGAGAGCGGGAGACGGTTCTCCTGGATATGGTGGCCGGGGTGGAGCACTTAGGTAGAGGTACTGCTGCGGCGGTGGACGCCATGTTCGTGGTGGTGGAGCCGGGTCTACGGAGTTTGGCCGTGGCCTCGGACGTAGCCCGTCTGGCCCAGGACCTCGGTGTCCCTTCGGTCTGGAGTGTTGCGAACAAAGTGCGGACAGAGGAAGATCTGGCGTTCATCGGCCGCGAGCTGGAGAAAGGTCCGCGGCTGGCAGGTTGGTTGCCCCGCGACGAGCGCGTGGTGGAGGCGGATATGCTCGGGCTCTCACTCTATGAGGCTGCGCCCGAACTGGCGGCGAGGGTAGAGGCGATCGCCCGGCACACCGGTCTGCTCGCAGGGACTGCCCAGTCCTCCATCTAGCGTGAGGAACGTGTTCAGAGTGACGCGTATATCGGGAGCGGGGACGGCCAATTCCAGAGGCGGGGCTGTAGGCTCTTGCCTTTGCCCGGGCCGGGGTTGTTATACTGCAACAAGCTGTGTCGTGTCCGACCGCACCCATCGGGTGTAGGCAAGAGCGCGTGAAGCTAGCAGCGCAGTCACTTGGGGGAGATATGGTTCGGCGCGGAGTGCCTGACCGGGCGGGCCTGGCTCTCGTGCGCTGGCGGTTCCCGCGGGCTGGGTTCGCACCAGGACCTGGCCTAGCACCATCTTCGAGGCTTTGTCGACCTGCGGTCTCTGTCATAGGGCTCGGGAAGTCTGGCTGGGTTTTGGCCCAGTGAGGGCCCGACAGAGGAGTCTGGGTCTGCTTGTCAGCGCAAGACAACGGAAGACAGCGGAAAGGTGAGTATCGATGAGGGAAACGGTCATCAAGGTTCCAAGAATGTGGGCGGATCACCATGTGCTCAACGTCCGCAAGGCGCTGCTTGGCCTCGAGGGGGTGACTGAAGTCGTCGCCAGTTCAGCTCGCCGCACGGTTTTGGTGCGGTTCGACGAGGGGGCCATGTCCGAGGATGGTATTCGGCAGACGCTTGCTGCTGCCGGTTACCTGCCGGAGGAGCCGCCGGCCATGATCGAGCTCCCCGAGCGGCACAAGGACGGGTCGGAGTGGTACGTGGTACTCGACCGCGGCACCACGACCGTGCGCGCCGATCGGGAAATGGCCGGGGACTTCCGGCGCTACTAGTTGCATTTAGCGCAGCGGTTTGCTTGAAAGGAGAGCTGTAAATGCCGCAAGAGAAAGCTGCGGATAAGGAAACTGCACCAAGGAGCACCGACATCGCTGTATGCGAGGTGCTCGAGTTTTGCGAAGGGGTGGTGGAGACCGCTTTCGATAGGGCGACCGCCATCCGGCCCTGCCCCATCGGGGCCGAGGGTGCCTGCTGCAAACACTGCGCCATGGGTCCCTGCCGGCTGGTAGGTAAGGTGGAGCGGGGAGTCTGCGGGGCCACCCGAGCCACTGTGGCTGCCCGTAACTTTGCCCGTCAGGTAGCGGCGGGAGCTTCCGCCCATTCCGACCATGGGCGAGGGATGGCCTTTGCCCTCTTGGCGGTGGCCAAAGGCGAGGCCCACGGGTTCCGCATCCGTGACGAAGCCAAACTGCACGCGGTGGCCGGGTACATGGGCATCAAGACCGAGGGACGCTCGGTCAACGAGATCGCCCGCGAGGTCGCCGAGACAGCGTTGGCGGAGTTCGGCAAGCAGGCAGGCGAGCTGATCTATCTGAGCCGTGCTACCAAGCCGCGTCAGGAGATCTGGCGCAAAGAGCGCATTGCTCCCCGGGGTGTGGACCGCGAAGTGGTGGAGCTGATGCATCGCACACACATGGGTACCGACCAGGACGCGGAAAACATCCTCGACCAATGCCTTCGCGTGGCCCTGGGTGATGGCTGGGGCGGCTCCATGATGGCCACTGACATCAGTGACATCCTCTTCGGCACTCCGACACCGCTACAGAGCCAGGTCAACCTAGGGGTCCTCAAGGAAGACGAGGTCAACGTGGTGGTGCATGGCCACGAACCCACTCTTTCCGAGATGATCGTGGCAGCTTCAACTGATCCGGAGCTGGTGGAATACGCCAAGAGCAAAGGCGCCCAAGGCATAAACCTGGCTGGCATCTGCTGCACAGCCAATGAGGTGCTGATGCGGCATGGCATCCCTCCGGCCGGGAACTTCTTGTCTCAGGAGCTAGCCATCGCCACTGGTGCGGTAGAGGCGATGATCGTTGATGTGCAATGCATCATGCAGTCCTTGGTGGAAGTAGCCTCACGGTTCCATACCAAGCTGATCACCACCTCCCCCAAGGCGAAGATCGAAGGCGCTACCCACATCGAATACGATGAGGTCCATGCCTACAACAGCGCCAAGGAGATCCTCAAGGCGGCCATCGACAACTTCCCCAACCGGGGCAACACCCTCATCCCCAAGGTCGGTGAGGGACTGATCGCCGGCTTCTCGCACGAATATGTGCGCTACATGCAGGGCGGCCTCTACCGCGGGTCTTTCCGGCCTCTCAACGACGCCATCATCCAGGGCCGCATCCGGGGCTTGGCCGGGGTCGTGGGCTGCAACAACGCTCGGGTCGACCAGGATGCGCCCACCGTCAAGATCGTGCGGGAGCTGATCAAGAACGACGTACTGGTCGCCGTGACCGGTTGTGCCGCCACTGGGGCGGCCAAGTATGGCTACCTACGGCCGGAGTTCATGGCCCAGGCCGGCGCAGGGCTGCGCGAGGTCTGCGAGGCGATCGGCATCCCGCCCGTCATCCACGTGGGTTCCTGTGTGGACAATTCGCGCATCTTGACCATTCTTACGCAGTGTGCCACCGAGGGAGGTCTGGGCGAGGACATCTCGGATATTCCGGCGGTCGGTATTTGTCCCGAGTACATGTCAGAGAAGGCTCTCTCGATCGGCTCTTACTTTGCGGCCTCGGGAGCCTATACGCTGTTCGGTCTGCCCTCGCCTGTAGCAAACAGCCCGGAAGTGGTCGACATGATGGTGAGCGGTTGGCTCAAGCGGTTCGGCGGAGCGATTGAGTTCGAACCCGATGTCGACGCGTTGATCCAGAAAGCCTTGTCCTTGATCGACGAGAAACGGCGCGCGCTGGGCTTGGTGGAGTACGACCCCGACCGGTTCGGTCAGAGCGGCGACCGGGTCCTCGAAGAAGTGCTCGCTCGTCTGCCCGAAGGCGAGCTGCTGAACGTTTATTCGACAGAGCGGTAGGCGTCGACCTAGAAGGAGGAGTCTTACGTGTCCAGGTACATCGCACAGGCTGCTCTCCGCGGCGCCAATCTGATCGTCCGCGAGGCGGAGGAGATGGTGGAGGCGGCCATCGCCGAGTTGGGCCCGGATCATCCGGTGGCGTTCATCAACACCGCGTACTACCTGCCGGTCATACTGGGCTTCACTGGTCTTGAAGTGACCAATCTGGGAGATCTTCGCAAGGCAATGGCTCACGCCAAGAGACTTCTCAACTCTCCTCCGAGCCAGCAGCTTTGGCTCCCCTACTTGGGGGAGACGCTTGATGCCGGGGCTGCCACTTTGCTCGCCACGGAAACTATTGAAGGGGTGCGTTTTGCCCGCGGGGAACAGCCGGAACCGATCCCCGGACTCAAGCTCACGGGCACCAGTTTCACCAGCCCTGACAGCAACGGCGGCCAGGCCGAGGGCGGTTTTGCCAACGGTCCCATCGATGACATCCAGCTGCGGGCCTGGGGCATCCAGTTGGTCGACGGGCGTATGCCTGGTTTTGCAGCAATCGTAGGTGCTGCCCGGAGCAATGAGGCTGCCGTGGCGATCGTCCGAGAGCTGCAGAAGCGGAACATCTTGGTCTTCCTCTCGGGCAATGTCAACGGTCGAAGCATCATCCACCAGTTGCAGGAAGAAGGCGTGGAGATGGGTTATGACACCTACATCGTGCCCTTCGGCACCGACACCATCTCCGCTATATATGCGCTCGGTTTCGCCACCCGCTCGGCCCTGACCTTCGGGGGCATGTCGGGCGGTCAGATCCGGGAGATCCTGCTCTACAACAAGTACCGGGTCTTCGCCTTTGTACTAGCTCTGGGTGAGGTGGATGATCTCAAGTACGCGATGGCCGCAGGGGCGATCAACTACGGCTTCCCAGTGATAGCCGACACGGTCATACCCCAGATCCTGCCCACCGGTGTCACCAGCTATGAGCACGTCATAAGCATGCCCTTCGACGACATTCCTGGCGAGACCGACGCCGAGAAGGCGCGTCGTTTGGTGCAGCGCTGCACGGAAGTCCGCGGGGTCAAGATCAAGATCACCGAGGTTCCCATCCCAGTGCCCTACGGGAGCGCATTCGAAGGAGAGCGGGTGCGCAAAGCCGACATGCGGGTGGAGTTCGGCGGGTCCAAGGCCCATGCCTTCGAGTATCTTTTCATGGCGCCCCTCGATGAAGTGGAAGACGGCAAGATCGAGCTCATCGGTCCTGACTTCAGCGAGGTGCCCGAAGGCGGAGCCATGAACCTGGGCATCCTCATCAAGGTAGCCGGCCGCAAGATGCAGGAAGATTTCGAGCCGGTGCTGGAACGGCAGACCCACTATTTCGTCAACGGGGCCTCGGGCATCCAGCATGTGGGGCAGCGTGACATCACCTGGATCCGTTTCAGCAAGGCAGCCGTGGACAAAGGGTTCCGCATCAACCACATCGGCGACATCCTATACGCCCGACTCCACGCTGATTTTGGCGCCATCGTCGACAAGGTCCAAGTGACTCTGATAACCGACCAGCAACTGTTCGAGGAATGGCTGACCAAGGCCCGCCAGGCTTACCAGGCTCGTAATGTCCGCCTGGCCGACATGGTCGATGAAGCTGCCGAGGAGTTCTACAGCTGCACGTTGTGCCAGAGCTTCGCGCCCAACCACGTGTGCGCCATATCTCCGGAACGGCTGGGGCTGTGCGGCGCTTACAACTGGCTTGACTGCAAAGCTTCCTACCAGATCAATCCCACGGGGCCGAACCAGCCAATCCCCAAAGGCATCTGTCTGGACCCGGTTCTCGGGGTGTGGCAGGGGGTCAACGAGTTCGTATATCAGAACTCGCATCAGGTGGTGGAGCGTGTCAGCTTGTACTCCATGATGCAAGACCCCATGACGTCTTGCGGTTGCTTTGAGTGTATCGCCGTGGTGATCCCCGAGGCCAACGGCATCATGGTGGTGTCCCGGGAGGATCCCAGCATGACCCCGGCCGGTATGACTTTCTCCACGCTCGCGGGGGTGGCCGGGGGCGGCCAGCAGACACCAGGCATGATGGGCATCGGCAAGTACTATCTCTTGAGCAAGAAGTTCCTCTACGCCGACGGTGGTTTCAAACGCATAGTCTGGATGTCCAGCTTCCTCAAGGAGAGCATGGCCGAAGAGCTTAAGGCAGTCTGCGAGCGGGAAGGGATACCCGACCTGCTGGACAGGATCGCCGACGAGCGTACGGCCACCACCGTGGAGGAACTGCTCCCGTTCCTCGAGGAGCACGAGCATCCGGCGCTGACCATGGATCCGATCTTCTAGAGACGGCCGCAATGGTTTACACCGGAATCTCTCACGCCGGAATGCGTTACCTGTGAAAGGAGACACGGATGTCTGCAGCGGTGCCTGACGTCAAAGAGATCTGGAGTGGCCGGATCGTCGAGGTCACCTTGGGGGCAGGACCAGACCAAGGTGGCACCCGACGGACGACAGTGACCGTGGGCGGTCAGAACACTCTTCCCTTCCTACATTTCGAGGGGCAGATGCCCCATAAACCAGTGGTGGCTGTAGAGGTGAGGGACCAGGCCCCGGACGATTGGTCAGAGCTTCTGGTCCAGGCTTGGGGTGACGTCCTGAGCGACCCGGCCGCCTGGGCGGCTAGGGCGGAGGAGCTGGGAGCGGAAGTCATCGCTCTCTCTCTGGACAGTGCCCACCCCGAACGGGGAGACACCGGGGCTAAAGAGGCTCGTAGCACGGTGCGCCGGGTGTTGGAAGCGACCGGTATTCCGCTCATCGTCTACGGACCTGGTCAGCCTGACAAGGACAACGAAGTCCTGGTGGCGGCGGCGGAAGAAGCAGCCGGCGAACGGATCGCGCTGGGAAACTGCGAAGAGAAGAACTATCGCACCATCGTGGCTGCGGCTCTGGCCAATGACCAGTTGGTGATCGCCAAGACCCCCATCGACGTCAACCTAGCCAAGCAGCTCAACGTCCTCATCGGCGACATGCGTCTGAGTCGAGACCACATCATCATGGACCCCACGACCGGAGCTTTGGGGTACGGTCTGGAATACACCTATTCGGTGATGGAGCGGGTGCGTCTGGCGGCGCTCTCCGGCGATGCCGCTCTTCAACAGCCCATGATCGTGACTGCGGGATATGAGGCCTGGCGGGCCAAGGAGACCCGCACGGGCGAGGGAGTCCCGGCGGAATGGGGAGACTGGCGGACTCGTTCCCTGCTTTGGGAGGCGAACACAGCCGTCACCTTGCTGGAGACCGGGGCAGACATCGTGGTGTTGCGTCATCCGGATGTGATTCCGTTGGTCAAACAGGCCATCGAGGGACTCATGCAAGACAGTCCGGTGGCCTGACCGGGGGATAGGAGAGAAAGGAGTACCACAGATGGCCCTAAGTGGTCTTGCCATATACAAGATGCTGCCCCAGACGAACTGCAAGGAGTGTGGTTTTCCCACCTGCCTTGCTTTTGCGATGAAACTAGCGGCTCGGCAGGTAGAACTATCTGCCTGCCCGTATGTCTCCGAGGAGACCAAGGCCCAGTTGGACAGCGCCGCAGCGCCTCCCATCCGGCTGATCGCTCTAGGTAGAGACAGCCATAAGCTGGAAGTCGGCAACGAGACGGTTATCTTCCGGCATGAAAAGACTTTCTACCATCAACCCGGGCTGTTCTATCGTCTCTCGACCGCGCTTGGCGACCAGGAGTTCTCCGGCCTGCTCGACCAGATCGCGAGCTACCAGGTGGAACGGGTCGGCGTGGCTCTGCGGGTAGACGGGGTGGCCATCCAGGACGCTTCCGGCTCGGCGGAGACGTTCGCCAAGCGGGTCGCCCAGGCGGCAGAAAAAGAGTTGGCCCTGATTCTGATCAGTGCGGACCCGGCCGTCATGGAAGCGGGGTTGAAAGCGGTCGAAGGGAGGGCTCCGCTGGTCTACGCGGCCACCGCCGAAAACTGGGAGAAGATGGCAGCTCTGGCGCACCAATACGGGGCGCCCCTGGCTGTGAGAGGCAAGGACGGCGATCTGGAGGGTTTGGCCGCCCTGGTCCAGGAGATTACCAGTAAGGCCAAGGCGGAAGACCTGGTGCTGGATCCGGGCACCCGGGGCTGGGCTGATACCCTGGCCGCCTTCACCAAGATCAGGCGAGCGGCGATCAAGAAGAATTTCCGGTCTCTCGGGTATCCGGTAATTGCTTTTCCGGGCGAGGGCGCGGGGGCCGACAGTCTAGAGATGGAGACCATGCTGGCGGCGCAGGCCATCGACAAGTATGGCTCGCTGATCGTTCTCGACCGCTTCGACAAAGCTGCGCTGTACTCGCTTCTGACTCTGCGCCAGAACATCTACACCGATCCGCAGAAGCCCATCCAGGTGACGCCGGGTCTGTATGAGATATCGTCGCCGAACGCCGATTCACCGTTGCTCGTTACCACCAACTTCTCGCTGACTTATTTCTCGGTAGCGGGCGAGGTAGAGGGCAGCGGACGCCCGGCTTGGCTCCTGGTGACGGATTCGGAAGGGATGTCGGTGCTGACTGCCTGGGCCGCGGGCAAGTTCGATGCGGAGCGCATCGCTAAAGCTGTCCGCGCTTCTGGCGTTACCGAGAGGATCAAGCACCAGAAGATCGTCATACCTGGTTTTGTGGCCAGCATCTCCGGGGAGCTGGAGGAGGAGCTGGCTGGTTGGGAGATCCTGGTGGGTCCACGCGAGGCCATCGGCATTCCTTCGTTCTTGCGGCAGATGGCTGCTTAGAAGCGGCGTAGCTGGTCATGGCTGTGGGTGAAGAGAGGAGCCCGGACAACGGGCGGCCTTGCCTTGTGCGCTTCGAGCCGTCGGGTCTGAGCGTCACAGTACCGGCAGGGACCTTGCTGGGGGATGCCCTTGCGCAGGCCGGGTTGAGCGTGCCGCTGCCTTGTGGAGGGCAGGGACGCTGCGGCCGCTGCGTGGTGCAAGTGCGCGAAGGGCCGGTGAGGCGCCGCTCGGCTCTGCGGCTGAGTGAAGCGGACATCGCCGCCGGGTGGGCGCTCGCTTGCCAGACCCTGGTAAGCGGAGACTTGACCGTCTGGATACCCCCTGCTGAGGAGCGCGTCCTGAGGGCCGAAGCAGGGGACCGCGCCGAGAAGAGCGCTCCCGAGGTCGTCCTCTGCGAAGAGGCGGGTCCTCCTTGGGTGGCCGCCTACCCCCTGGCTGTGGAGCCGCCCTCGATGAGTGACAACACTCCCGATCTGGAGCGGGTACAGCGCGAGCTGGCTCGCCAGCATGGTCTGCGCGAGGTGCGTCCGACCCTGCCGGCTCTTAGCAAGCTACCAAGCGTGCTCCGCGATGGGGATTGGAAGGTTGCGGCCGTGGTCGAGCGAGGCGACTGGACCACTCCTGCCGGCCCGTCCCGGCTTCTCGATGTGCGTCCTACCCATACTGACCAGCGGGTCTTCGGGCTGGCCATCGATATCGGCACGACCACGGTCTGCGTCTACTTGGGCGATCTTAGCACCGGGGCTCTGGTCGCCCATGCCTCTGCCTTCAATGGGCAGATAGAGCGAGGTGAGGACGTCATTTCCCGCATCATCTACGCTCGTCAGCCGGAACGGGCCCAAGAGCTGAAAGAGCGGGTGGTGGGTACCATCAATGCTCTCATCGACAGCATGGTCGAGCGGGAGGGGCTGAGTCCCGACCAGATCGTGTGTGCCACGGTGGCTGGCAACACCACCATGACCCACCTCTTTCTGGGGCTGGAGCCCCATTACATCCGTCTGGAACCCTATATACCGGCGGCCGGGCGTTTTCCCCCGGTCCCGGCTGGTCAGCTGGGTCTTCACATGCACCCGGAAGGCCTGGTGGACTGTCTTCCTGCAGTGGGGGCCTATGTCGGTGGCGACATCACGGCGGGTGTGCTGCGCAGCGGGATGCATGAACAGGAGGCGGTCACCCTCTTCATCGACGTAGGCACTAACGGGGAGATGGTGCTGGGCAACGCCGACTGGCTCATCGCCTGCGCCTGCTCGGCCGGGCCCGCGTTCGAAGGGGCGGGAGCCGTGTCCGGTATGCCCGCAGTCCCTGGCGCCGTCGAGCAGGTGTGGATAGACCCCCGGACGTTGGAGCCCACTTGGACCACCATAGGCGGGGAGCCGCCTCTAGGTATCTGCGGCTCGGGGATGATCTCACTCCTCGGTGAGATGCTGGTCACCGGGGTGATAGACAAGAGCGGGCGGCTTGCCGCTGATGGTCGCAGTCCACGCATAAGGGTGAGTGAAGAAGGCCCTGAATATGTAGTGGCCTGGGCGGAAGCGACCGCCCGGGGCAGGGACATCGTTCTGACCGAGACCGATATCCAGAATCTGCTGCGAGCCAAAGCCGCTATCTATGCGGGCGCTACGGTCTTGTGCGAGAGTGTCGGTCTGGCTATCACCGATGTGGAGCGAGTCTTGATCGGCGGCGGTTTCGGCAAGCACATCGATGTGGAGAAGGCCATCCTCATCGGGCTGCTCCCCGACATGCCGTGGGAGCGTTTCACCTACTTGGGCAACACGTCCATACAAGGAGCATACCTGGCCCTCACCTGCCAGGAAGCTCGGGCCCGGGTGGACGAACTGGCCGCCAAGATGACCTACCTGGAGCTGAGTGCCGACAATCGCTTCATGGAAGCCTTCACATCTGCTCTCTTCATCCCTCACACCGATGAGAGTCTCTTCCCTTCGGTGCAGGAAAGTCTGGCCCGGGCGAGAGGTTCCGAGCCGGGCCCCGGAGCCCGCTCAGAGGGAAGCTCGGAGGGGGGCTCCGGTGACTGATACGCTGGCTGTGGTCGGCAAGGGGGGGACCGGCAAGACCACGTTTGCCGCTCTTACCATCAAGTTCTTGAGACAGACGGGGCTTACTCCCATTCTGGCGATCGACGCTGATCCCAGTGCCAATCTCAATCTAGCCTTGGGCATGGAACTCGGCCATACGGTCGGGCAGATACGCGAAGACACCCGCGACCGGGTGTCGGGCGGCACCTTCGAGCCGGGTGTCTCAAAGCCGGACTGGTTTGCGTACCAGGTGGAGCGCTGTGTGGTGGAGGGCGATGAGGTCGACCTGCTGGCCATGGGCAGGCCGGAAGGACCAGGCTGCTACTGTGCTGCCAACCACATGCTTCGTAGTGCCATAGACCGGCTAGGCAACAGCTACCGCTACGTGGTGATCGACAATGAGGCAGGGATGGAGCACATAAGCCGGCAGACCACCCGGGACGTCGACTGGTTGTTCATCATCAGCGACCCCTCGCAGCGCGGTCTGGCGGCTGCAGAGCAGATAGTGGCCCTGGTCGGTGCCTTGGGCACTCGGGTCCGGCGCATGGGCCTGGTCGTCAACCGCGTGGCAGGCGAGCTGCCCCCTGACTTTGCCAGACGGGTCGAGGCGTTGAGCGTCCCGCTGCTGGGGATTCTGCCGCAAGACCCGGAGATCGCAAGGCTGGATGCGGAGGGCCGTCCTTTGGTGGAGCTCAGTGAAGACTCCGGCCTCTATCTGGCCATAGCCGCCATCCTGCGAGAGTGTCTAAGCATACCTGAGCGGGTCTCAAGCCAAGGAGGGAGTAATGCTGATCATCGGTGAGAACATCCACATCATCGCTCCGGCAGTCAAGGAAGCTATCGCCAATCGCGACACTGCCGCCATCCAGCGACTGGCCAAGTCCCAGGTGGAGGCAGGAGCCCAGATGCTCGATCTCAATATCGGTCCGCAGAAGAAGGAGGGACCGGAGGTGATGCGCTGGCTAGTTCCGGCCATCCAAGAAGTGGTCGATGTGCCGCTCTCCCTGGACACCACCAATCTGGAAGCCATCAAGACCGGACTGGAACTGGTCAACAAGCCGGCCATTGTCAACTCCACTTCCGCCGAGCCCGAGCGGCTGGAGAAGGTTCCCCCGGTCGCGGCCGAATACGGTGCTGGCCTGGTCGCGCTCATGATGGGCAAAGGGGGCATCCCGGTCACGGCTGAGGAGCGGGTCCAAATAGCGATCGACTATCTCATTCCGCGGGCATTGGAAGTGGGGATACCGCTGGACAAGCTGTACCTCGATCCCCTGGCTATGACTGTGGCCGGGTGCCAGGAGTATGCGCCCCATGCGGTCGAGGCCATCCGCTATATCAAGCAAGGTATGGACCCGGCTCCCCTCACCACCATCGGGCTGAGCAATGTGTCCAACACAGTTTCGCCGGAGAAGCGCAGCCTAATCAACCGCACTTACCTGGTCATGCTTATGGCGGTCGGTCTGGACACCGCCATCGCCGACCCGCTGGATTCCGAGTTGATGGAGACTATCCGTATCATCGAACAGAGGGACGACTCTACCGGGGCGGGCGCGCTCTTGCTGAAGATCTACGATCGGACGGCTGCCATGGAAGAAGTCGAGCCCTCTGATGTGGACATGTCGGATCCGGACCAGGTCGCCATTTGGAAGACGCTGCAGGTGTTGCTCAACAGGGTGATCTTCACCGACTCTTACTTGCGCACCTGAGCCGGCGACGGCTCTTGCCTAACCGCTAGCAAGATGCTAGCGTGAGGCGCAGTACAGCGGACCACCTCAGTTCCCGGGGGGGAATGGGAACATGCCCGAGGAGGTTTTGTTGCGCCCAAGAAGGGGTGCGAGCGGTCGGGGGCCGCTCCGCCCCCACTTTACGCTGCGGGCCAAGTCTCGCGCTGAAGGCTCGCTAGGCTGTCTTGCGCCCGCGATGTCCACGACCCAGGGCTGGCTCTACAGGACGTCGACGTCACGGAATGTCTCAAGGAGCCGGTCTGGCCAAGGAGCCGGTCTGACCAGGCCAGACCTCGCCCACCCCCATCTCTTCCTCGTGTCACTTGCCCGGGTTTCAGCTTGCTCTGGGCAAGTTGGTGTCTGTGCTGTGTCCTTGCCGTGTCGTCGCTTATGAGCGCAAGGGGGGATGTATGAGGACAGGAGTGTTCATCGTCCAAGCCAATGAAGAAGGTCTCGAAGGTGTCAACCTCCATGCAGTGGAGTTGTACGCCGCCAATCTTCCGCATGTAGAGAAGGTTAGAAACTTGGGGGTCCGTCCTCGTTTGGACCCCCTTGCCCTGGCTGAGGAGATCAAGGCCAGCGGGCTGGAAAGAGTGGTCATCGCCGGCGATTCGCCGGGCTTCTTCAAACCCGTGTTCACTCGGGCCATGGCCCTCGCCGGCGCGGACACTGACGAGGTCAGGCTGGCTTCTTTTCGGGAGCACGGGGCGACCGGGATGGGTACACCGAGGGCGGAGTCGATCGTCGCCTGCGCTGTCTATGGCGTGCCCTTCCCGCTTGCCGCCCGGCCGGGGACGACGGCCACCGTGCCCGGGACCTTGATAATCGGCGGGGGAGTCGCGGGTATCCAAGCCGCTTTGGAGATAGCGGATGCCGGCAAGCCGGTCTACCTGGTGGAGCGTCAGCCCACCATCGGGGGGCACATGGCCATGTTCGACAAGACCTTCCCCACTCTCGACTGCGCCGCCTGCATCCTGACTCCCAAGATGGTTGCCGTGGGACAACACGAGATGATCGATCTCATGACCTATTCCGAGGTCGAGGACATCAGTGGTTCGCCGGGGCACTACAAGGTGCGGGTGCGTAAGAAAGCCCGCCATGTGGACATCGAGGCCTGTGTGGCCTGCAACACCTGCAGCGAGGTCTGTCCCCGCTCGGCCTCGAGCGAATTCGATTCGGGCATAGCCGCGCGTAAGGCCATCTACATCCCCTTCCCCCAGGCGGTGCCCAACGCCTATGTCTTGGACGAGGCTTCCTGCCTGTACTTCGAGAGTGGCGGTGAGAAGTGCGGGGTCTGCGCTAAGAAATGCCCGAAGGAATGCATCGACCTCACGGAGAAGGACCAGATCGTCGAATTCGAAGTCGGCAACGTGGTTATCGCCACCGGCTACGACGTGTACGACGCCACCAAGATCGAAAGGTACGGCTACGGGAAGTTCCCCAACGTGATCACTGCTCTCGAGTTCGAGCGCATAACCAACGCCTCTGGGCCCACCGGGGGCAAGATAGTGACCAAGGTGCTCAGGCACAACAAGCGCAAGAAGGTCGACGAGTGGGTGCTCGATCCCGAAGGGCCTCCGCCGAACCGGGTGGCCATCATCCACTGCGTGGGATCGCGGGACGCTCAACACAACCCTTACTGCTCCCGGGTGTGCTGCATGTACTCGCTCAAGTTCGCTCACCTGGTCCGGGAGAAGCTTCCTGAAGCCACTTGCTACGAGTTCTACATCGATATGCGGGCGTTCGGCAAGGGTTACGAAGAGTTCGCCGAACGCATCCAGGCGGAAGGGACCTATGTAGTGCGTGGACGCACCGCCCGTATCGTGGAAGAGAACGGACAGATGGTCCTCAAGGGCGAGGACATCGTACAGGACCGCATGGTGGACATGCCGGTGGATCTGGTCATCCTGGCCGTGGGTCTGGTGCCCGCGCGCGGAAGTGACCGGTTGGCCGCCATGCTCGGGATAGCTCGGGATGAAGACGGCTGGTTCAGCGAGCTCGACTACAACTCTGATCCTACCGACACCGAGCGTGGCGGAGTGTTCGTGGCTGGAGCTTGTCAAGCTCCCAAGGATATCCCGGACACCGTCGCTCAAGCTTCGGCGGTGGCCGCCGGCGTACTGAAGAGCGTGAACACCGGCCGCGGGCTCGACAGCCGGGCCGACCTGTCGCTAAGTGAGATCGAGGCTCGCGCGCGTAGCCTCGCCCGAGTTTGAGGAGGCCAAGTATGGCGATACGAGTCAACCCCAAACTCATCGACGAACTGGAGGTATACGGGGCGGAAGACGTCCAGAACTGCTACCACTGTGGTAACTGTTCGGCCGTCTGCCCGTTCTCCAAGGAGCCCTACATCTTTCCGCGGCGGCCTATGCGGTACCTGCAGATGGGCCTGGAAGATAAGCTGAAGGGCAGCCTTGAGCCTTGGCTCTGCTACTACTGCGGGCAGTGCTCTGAGGAATGCCCGCGAGGAGCCGAGCCCGGGGAGACCATGATGTCACTACGGCGCTGGCTGACCAGCAAGTACGACTTCACCGGGATTTCCAGGGCGTTCTACAAGTCGGGGAAAGTCGAGCTGTTCACAGTGATCGGGGCGGCGCTTCTCACCGCTCTGGGCTTCGTGTTGTGGGCAGTACTGCGCGGAGGTGACATCAACAGCTACGACGGCCCGAACGCGTTCTTGCCCGCCGCGAGCATCCACATCTTCGACTGGGCACTGGCGGGAGTGCTGTTGGCCCTCCTCCTCACCAACTGCGGCCGCATGTGGTGGTTCACCCTCGGGCGCGACAAACAACTACGCACACCGTTCTGGCTATACCTTAAGAAACTGTATCTCTTGCCCCTCCATTTCGTGACCCAGAAGCGGTTCGCCACGTGTGAGCGAAAGCGTCCGTGGGCCGTCCATCTGGCGCTGGTGGTGAGTTACCTCATCATGCTGGTACTCATCATGTTCTTCCTTGACCTCATGTGGTCTGGTCCCGAGATCGACTGGCGGGTACACGTGTTCGGTTACATCGCGACCGTAGGCCTACTGGGGACGACCATCTTCGCCCTGAGGGCGCGTCTCAAGAAAGCCGAGCCCCTCTACGCCCATTCGCATGAGACGGACTGGATATTCCTGATCCTCCTGATCTTCGCCGCTTTCACCGGGATCCTGCAGCACATCCTTCATCGCGTCGGGTTCGACGCAGCGGCCAACGTGACCTACATCGTCCATCTCATGGGAGTGGTTCCCATGCTGGGTCTGGAGGTGCCTTTCAGCAAGTGGTCCCACCTGGCCTATAGGCCTTTGGCCATGTACTTCTCCGCCATCCGGGCCGAGGCTAAAGAACGGGCAGAAAAAGAGGCGGTCGAGCCGACCCTGGCCGCGCAACCGGTAGCCTAGGGGTGATGATATGGAAGAACAAAGAATCGGCGTTTATGTCTGCCAGTGCGGCACCAACATCGCGAAGGTGGTCAATTGCGAAGAAGTGGTGCGCGCACTCTCCGAGCAGCCTGGGGTGGTGGTGGCTAAGACCTACAAGTACATGTGCTCCAACCCCGGGCAGGAGATGATCATCGCTGACATCCAGGAACATGGTCTCGACCGGATAGTGGTGGCAGCCTGTAGTCCCCGGATGCACGAGCCCACCTTCCGGAAGGCCATACAGACTGCGGGTCTGAATCCCTACTTCGTGGAGATGGCCAACATCCGCGAGCAGTGCAGCTGGGTGCACGATGACCCTCAGGTAGCTACGGACAAGGCGCGCGCCCTGACCTTCGGCGCACTCCACCGCGTAGCCAAGCATGAGCCGTTAGAGCGGATGTCGGTGGAGATGTGCCCCGACGTGTTGGTGATCGGCGGCGGTGTCTGCGGGATGACCGCCGCCTTGGAGCTGGCCGACGGGGGCAATCACGTCTATCTGGTCGAGCGAGAGGGCACTCTGGGCGGGAACGTGGCCCGGGTGGACCTTACTGCTCCCTACCTCGATTCGGCTCGTGACCTTATCACCGCTCTGGTCACACGGGTCGAGGAACACAAGCGCATCGACGTGTTGGTCCACTCCCAGGTCAGCTCGCTCGAGGGTTTCGTCGGTAACTTCACGGCCACGGTGGAAACCATTTGGGGCGACGGAGCCTCTGTCAGTCAGTTCCGGGTGGGCAACGTGGTGGTCGCTACCGGGTACAAGGAGTTCGACGCCTCCCGGGTGGTCCACTACGGGTATGGGAAGTTGCCCAACGTCATCACCTCCTTCGAGTTCGAGAAGATGCTGAGAGCGGGCCGTATCCAGACCAAAGAGGGCAAGATCCCGCAGTACGTGGCCATCATCCACTGCGTGGGCAGCCGCAGCAAGGAGTTCCACACCTACTGCTCACGCGTGTGCTGCATGACGGCTCTCAAGTATGCGCATGAGGTGAAATCGGCAATCCCCAACTGCTACGTGAGCGATGTGTACATCGATATGCACGCCTTCGGCAAAGGCCACGAGGACTTCTACAAGCGGGGATCGGAAGCCAAGACCCTCTTCCTGATGTACGCAAAGAACGACCATCCGGTCATCCGCAAAGCCGGTCCGGGTGATGACTGCGAGATGCTCATCGAGGTCAACGAAAAGCTCTCCGGGGAGCAGATCGAGATTCCGGCCGATTTGGTGATACTGATGGTCGGTATGGAGGCTCGGGAGGACTCCGACGCGGTGGCTCGTCTGGTCAACATCAGCCGCGACAAGGATGGCTGGTTCATCGAAAGTCATCCCAAGCTCGATCCGGTGGCCACTACCACCGACGGGATCTACATAGCGGGCGTGTGTGCTGCCCCCAAGGACATCCCCGATACGGTGGCGCAAGCCCGGGCTGCCGCTGGGCGTATCTTGGCCAAGACTATCCGCGGGAGCATCGAGATCGATGCTGTGTTTGCGGAGATCGACGAGGACAAGTGCTCCGGCTGCAGGGTCTGCAATGCACTTTGTCCGTACTCGGCCATTACGTATGACGCGAGCAAGAAGAAGAGCACGGTCATCAGTGCTGTGTGTAAGGCTTGTGGGGCTTGTGTGGCCGCCTGTCCGTCGGGAGCGATAAAGGCCCGTCACTTCACTGACAGCCAGATATTCGCGCAGATCGAGGGGGTGCTGACATGAGCTACGAACCCAAGATAGTGGGGTTTCTCTGCAATTGGTGCTCCTACACGGGAGCCGACCTGGCTGGCACCAGCCGCGTGCACTACGCGCCCAACATCCGCATCATACGAGTGATGTGCTCAGCCCGGATCGATCCGACCTTTGTGCTCAAAGCGTTGCGTGAAGGGGCCGACGGGGTGCTCATCTGCGGTTGCCATCCCGGCGACTGCCACTATTCCGAGGGCAATTACAAGATGATGCGCCGCTACCCCTTGCTCAAGAAGATGCTGACCGATTTCGGTATCGAGCCGGCGCGGGTGCGGCTGGAATGGGTCAGTGCCAGTGAGGGGCAACGCTTTGCTGAAGTGGTGAACGACATGACGCAACGGGTGCGCGAACTCGGTCCCAGTCCTATCCAGCAGACACTCGCTCAAGACATGGCGGAGAGGTGAGCGATGGCCGATAAGAAATTGCAGATCGCGTTGTATTGGGGCGCGGCCTGCGGGGGTTGTGATGTAGCCGTACTCGACACCAACGAGTTCATCCTCGATGTGGCGGCCGTGGCTGACATCCGGCTGTGGCCCATCGCAGCCGATGGCAAGTACAAGGATATCGAGGCCATGGCTGACGGAGAGTTGGACCTAGCCATATTCAACGGCGGCGTTCGCAACTCTGAGAACGAGCACATCGCCCATCTTCTCCGGCAGAAGAGCAAGCTACTAGTGGCTTTCGGCTCTTGCGCCTACATGGGAGGCATCCCCGGTCTGGCCAATCTCACCTCTCGGGAAAAGATCCTGGAGACCGCCTATCGGCGTAACCCCTCGATCGAATGGGGCAACCGGGTGGTGCCGCAGCCCGAGACCAAGCTGAACGGTAAAGAGCTGGAAATTCCGAAGTTCTACCGGCGGGTATACAAACTCGATCAGGTGGTCGATGTCGACTATTACATCCCAGGCTGCCCCCCCCAACCTGACCGGGTGCGGGAGACCCTACTCGCTATAGTGAAGGGCGAGCTCCCGCCCAAGGGCTCTGTAGTGGGAGCCTTCGACCACGCTCTCTGCGAGGATTGCCCCCGGACCAAGAACGAAAAGAAGGTCAAGAAGTTCTATAGACCGTGGGAGATCAAGGCCGATCCCGACACCTGTCTTCTGGAGCAAGGGGTGCTTTGCTGTGGAGTGGCCACGCGCTCCGGTTGCGGTGTGCGTTGTCCGACCAGCGGCATACCTTGCCGCGGTTGCTACGGGCCTCCTCCCGGGGTCACCGATCAGGGTGCCAAGCTGGCCAGTGCCGTTGCTTCCATAGTGGACAGCAAGGATCCGAACGAAATCGAAGAGATCCTGGCAGGACTGCCTGACTTCACCAGTTTTGCCTATCGCTACGGTGTCGCCGCCTCGCTTCTGCAAAGGAGCTACCGACAATGACCAAGACCATCGTCATCGATCCCATCACCAGACTCGAGGGTCACGGCAAGATCTCGATCTTCTTGGATGATCAGGGAGCAGTCGAGGACTGTTACTTCCAGATACCCGAATTCCGTGGGTTCGAGCAGTTCGTAGTCGGCCGGCCCCTGGAGGAGTTGCCTCGCATAGTCACCCGCATCTGTGGGGTATGCCCGGCGAGTCATCATATGGCGAGCGCCAAGGCGGTCGACGCCTGCTTCGGCAACGAAGTGGCGCCGGTCGCCCACAAGTTGCGCGACATGTACTACAACGCCCATTACATCCACAGCCACACGGCTCATTTCTATGCCTTGGCGGCGCCGGACTTTGTCATGGGACCGGACGCGGACCCCGCGGTGCGGAACATCTTGGGCGTGGTAGGCAAGGTGGGTTTGGAGATCGGGGGCAAGGTCATCCGCTGCCGAGGTCTCGCCCAAGAGATCCAGCGCGTCATCGGCGGCCGTAACACCCAGGACATCTGGTGTTTGCCGGGAGGCGTGGCCAAACCGCTCAAACCCGAAGAGCTGGAGCAGATCAAACCCTGGGTGGAGGAACTCTATGACTTCACCGTGTTCAGCCTGCAGCTTTTTGCCGACGTGGTCTTGAACAACCCTCAGTACGTGGAGCTGATTCTGAGAGGCCCTTACACCCTCGACGTTCACAGCATGGGGCTGGTGGACGACAACAACGCTCCCAACTTCTACCACGGCAAGGTCAGGGTAGTGGACTACGAGGGCAACGAGATCCACAAGTACGAACCCAAGGACTACGCCGAATACGTGGCTGAGCACGTAGAGCCGTGGTCGTATCTCAAGTTCCCCTTCCTGAAGAAGCGCGGGTGGAAGGGCTTCGTGGAGGGTATCGACACCAGCATCTACTGTGCCACGCCTTTGGCGCGTCTGAATGTGGCGGATCGCATGGCTACTCCACGGGCCCAGGAAGCCTTCGAACAGATGTATGCGACGCTGGGTGGTCACCCCAGTCGGGCTCTTCTCGCCCAACATTGGGCTCGGCTGATCGAAATGGTCCAGAATGCGGAGACCTTGAAGGCCTACTGTGCCGATCCGGAGATCACCAGCGACCAAGTGCGCGTCATCCCGCGGACCATCACCGGCGAAGGTGTGGGCATCGTTGAAGCTATGCGCGGGACACTTACCCATCATTACACTTGTGATGAACAGGGTATATGTACCAGCGCCAACTTGATCGTAGGGACGACCAACAACAACGCTCCTATCCACATGGTGACCAAGAAGGTGGCTCAGGCGCTGATCAAGCCCGGCGTGGAGCCGGACCAGGGGCTACTCAACATGATCGAGATGGCCTTCCGCGCCTTCGATCCTTGTTACAGCTGTGCGACTCACAGTCTGGGCAAGATGCCGCTCGAGGTCATCATCTACCGGGGCGGAGAGTTGGTCAAGACGATCAAGCGCAACTGCTGAGCCGCGCGAGCACCGAAGCAAAGAAAGCCCGAGGCCAGGGCGGTGCCGTCGTCGGCGCCGCCCTGGCCTCACTAGCGGAAGGGGGACAAGATGGTGGGCATCGAAGACGTCAGGTGTTGTGAGCTTTTCAAAGACTTGAACGAGAGAGAGCTGGAGGAGGTGGCCAAGATAGCCACCATCGAGAAGCGAGGCGCCGGGACGCGCATCATCCGGGAGGGTACGCCGGCCGGGGCCCTCTACCTGCTCAAGGAAGGCAAAGTAGTGGTCCGCATGAGCAGCCGCGATGGGCATGAGGTCAACGTCGATGAGCTGGGGCCCGGAAACGTCTTCGGCTGGTCGGCGGTACTGGATGACCAGTTGTTCCGGGCGGACATCTGGGCCCTTGAGGACTGCACTATCGTAGTGGTGGATGGCGACAAGCTCAAGAAGTTGTTCGATGCCAATAACCACATCGGCTACCGGGCGGTGCGGATGATCGCGGGTATCGTGGCTGACCGCCTCGAGAAGCTCCGCTCTCGCCTGGTCGACCAGCCGTTCTCAAAGCAGTACCTGGCACCCACCCGTGCCGCGGCCATTCCGGCGACGAGCGAGAAGAGCGAGATGCGGACCATGCCTTGTCCGGAATGCTCGACGCCGAACCGTCCCTTCGCCGTGGTCAACGAGACCGAACAGTATCGCTGCAAGAAGTGCGGCATGGTCTATTACTCGCCGGTAGGTTGCGAGACGGGACCGGTGGTACCGAGCGTGGAGAAACCCGCCGAAGCGGCAGCTCTGGGTGAGAACTGGATGGCCTCCACCCCTGCGAGTGACTGACGAATCGCCTCCAGCTCTGCGCGTGACTGACGGAAAGCCTCCATCCCTACAAGTGGCTGGCCTCCGGGGAAATGCAGATGGGTTCGTCCAGCAGGGCAAGAGCTTGGGCCAGTATCTCGTCAGCGATGCGGGGATAGCGGGACTCGAGCAGGGGGGTCATCTGTTCCGAGAACGTGATGTTGTCGATTATCTCCACGGCGAAGATGTGGATGTTCTCCGGGCGGGGTATGTGGGCTCCCAGGAGTCGGCCGAGCTCAAGAGCCGTGGTAAAGTTCGCGTCGTGGATGTTGGTCAGATTCAAGGTCTCGCGAAACGACTCCCCGGTCATGCGGTACCACGTGCCGGGCGGACCGCCGCCTCCTTTGATGGCGTCGAACACGATGAGCCGATCGTAGCCTTGGATCACGTCGAGCAGCTCGAGTCCGCCTACCGAGCAGTCGACCACGTAATGCACATGGGGACGCTCTCCTGCCCGGACTTGGCACTCCCGGGCAAGCCGTATCCCCACAGCGTCGTCGCTGAGAATAGGGTTGCCCATGCCTAGGACGAGGGTCTCACCTGCTTGCATGATGCCCATATTAGCGTGGGAGTTTCGATGGCGCTGTTCTTTTGGGCTCCTTGGGGAGGCCTCATGCATGAGCTGAGCATCGCTCTTGCTCTTGTCGAACAGGTGGAAGCGGTGAGAGCCGCGCATGGCGAGCGGCCGGTCGTGGCGGTAGGGGTGCGGATCGGAAGCTGGCGCGCGGTGGTCCGGGAAAGTCTTGCCTTCTACTACGAGGCCGTCACCCGGGGTACTCCGCTCGAAGGTTCGCGACTGGAGGTGGACACGGTGCAAGCCACTGCCGCCTGCCGCGCCTGCGGCGAGCGGTTCGAAGTGGAAGGGCCGTTCTTGATCTGCCCCCGGTGCGGTGCGGTGGGGGGCGAGCTCCTGAGTGGTGATGAGTTGGAGCTGGTGAGCGTAGAGCTGGAGGACTAGCTGTAATGCCCTCACACCTTGTTGACAAGGAACAGCCAGGGAGACAAGCCTCTCAGTGCGGTATGGGGTCGCTGCTGATTGTAATAGGTGAGCCACTTGGGAAGAAGTGCGTGGCG
>Ga0116210_1000414_pt1 | contig 43494 bp, 32 predicted proteins | sample TshhotsprinmetaG_FD_94483 | JGI IMG/M metagenome (GOLD analysis project Ga0116210, IMG submission 94483) | Hot spring microbial communities from South Africa to study Microbial Dark Matter (Phase II) - Tshipise hot spring metaG | ecosystem: Environmental > Aquatic > Thermal springs > Hot... | reverse complement strand
GTCCAGCCGGTGGCGTCCTGGAGGGTGACCTTCTCAGGGAAGTAATCCAGTTCCGGGTCATAGTCGGTGACACAGCCTTCAGTGAGGTTAGCAACCGGCGCTGCGAGCGTGGCGACGGTCGGCGCGGCGGTGGGGGCGGGTGGGGTGGTCGGCGCGGCAGTGGGGGCGGGGGCCGCGGTCGGCGCCTGAGCCGTGGGCGGACCGGCGCAGGCCTTGAGGGCGGCCATTAGCAACAGAGACGCTATCCAGCGGTAGGGGAAACGCATCAGGGTTTCCTTTCCAGCGCCACAAGTCTGCCTGGACAGTGGCAGCAATGACGATGGTCAGCGGTACGTGCGCCCGAGTGCATCCGGGTGCCACAGGCGCCGGAGCAGCCAGGCGTGGCGGGCGCGCTCGCGCGCCAGTCGTTCGAGCGTGGCGCTTGTCGCCGACGTGGGCAGCCAGGCGAGTAGCTCGAGCTCGCGCTCGGCGTGCAGGATGCGCTCGCGGCTATGCTCCAGCTCACGCAGCAGCAGGTCGTCCAGAGGTAGTGTCATCGGCAGCCTTCCAAAAAAAGGGCACAGTAAACCAGGGCCCTGCGTCGCTGTGCGAGCGCGAGCCTGCTAATTGCAGCAACGGCGTGCATATCCCGGCGTCAGAGCGCCGGTGTATATCAGGCGATAGGAATAGCGCGCGCGGACCGCTGTGTCATGAAACACAACACCCCGGCCTTACTCAAGACCGGGGCAACACAGCGGCGGGGCGCTCAGGGGAAACAGAGCATGTTCGCCTCCTTAGCTCGAGAAGGGTTGAACTGACATGTCGCGGCAGGCATCCTGGCTTCCGGCATTCCTGTTGAACGGCCGGTTACAGTTGCGGCACAGCGCTGGACTTGCACCAGCTTCCACCTTTACGCCCTAGCATCCGGGCTAACGGGTCACCGCGACAGTATTGAGCTGAGAATGTACGGCAGCCCCGATTATACCACAGGCTGCAGAGTTTGCAATACAGGCACGGTGCGGGTATGCTCATGTCAGCGAAGTCTGTCACAGCGGTGATGACCATCGCCTATCCGACGTCCGCTGCATCAGCCTGAAGCTGCCAGTCATTTGAGGTTACGATGCCTCTGCACCAGACACCCCCGCCGGATTACGAGGTGGAACGCGCGCTCCTGCGCCAGATCGGTCAGCGGATCACGGCGCAGCGCCTGCAAATTCTGCACGCGCTGCGCGCCGCCGAACGGCCCCTCACGGCCGATGAGCTCGCCGCGGCCCTGCATCCGCTGCCCATTGACCCTACAACGATCTACAGGGTGCTCCATTTCCTGTATGAGCACGGGCTTGTCGCTCAGCTCACGCCGGAGCAGGGTCGCCAGCGCTACAAGTATCGCGACCCCGACGACCTGCACCATCATCTGGTCTGCCTGCGCTGCGGCAGCGACATGCAGATCCCTGATGAGAGCCTCGATACGCTGCGCGAGACGCTATGCGCGCGCTACGGCTTCACGGTGAAGGTCAACCACCTCATGATCCCCGGCCTCTGCGCCACCTGCAGGACGCAATCCCCCTGTCAGCAGACCACAGCGTAAGCGGCCCGCGCCCACTCAAGTTCTGAATATTTTGCGGACCCCCGTCTACCTTCTATGAACCCCACGAAGGAGGTGCGGGGAGTCCAGGATTCCTCACGTCCCACTCGGTGGAGAGAATGCGGGAGAGCGCAGTCCGTCCCGGTCTCTCTCCCGGAGGGGTGGCGGGAAACCTGGCGTTGCATATACTCGCCCTACAATGAACTATTGACATATATTTTTAGTTAGTGTATACTAATTACCACAATAAGCATATTTCAATATCCCCCGGATAGTCAGTCAATCGATCTCGGTTTGATACGGAAAGGAACCTCCATGAGCAGGTCGCTTCGTCGTGCCCTGGGATCAATGCTGCTGTTGCTGGCTCTCGGAGTTCTTGCGCTCGTTGTAGGGGCCAGCCCGGCACAGGCTCAACCTGGCTTACAGGTAGTGAACGTCTATTCGGCGCGTCACTACGGACCAATGGAACAAGTCTTGCAACGCTTTACGCAGGCGACCGGGATCGAAGTGCGGCTCTCACAAGGTTCGGCCCAGGCGCTCGTCGAGCGCCTGCGTGCCGAGGGTCGGCAGACACCGGCTGATGTCTTCATGTCAATTGACGCAGGAATGCTCTGGATCGCTGCCGAGGAAGGGCTGCTCCAGCCAGTTGACTCAGCTCTGCTGCGGAACAGCATTCCCAACTCGCTGCGCGATCCGCAGGATCGCTGGTTCGGGCTTACCCAGCGTGCCCGCGTGATCGTCTACAACCCGAATCGCGTACGCCCGTCAGAGCTTTCGACCTATGCCGCTCTTGGTGATCCAAAGTGGAGCGGGCGGCTCTGCCTGCGGCCAAGCTCACACATCTATACCCAGGCCCTCGTGGCAAGTTTCATTGCTCTGCACGGCGAGCGAGTCACCGAGGAGCGAATCATACGCCCCTGGGTGCGCAACAACCCGCGCTACATTGACAGCGATACCAGGATCCTGGAGACGATTGCCGCAGGTGGCTGTGACGTGGGTATTACCAACCATTACTATGTGGCGCAGCAGTTGGCGCGCAATCCGGACTTCCCGGTGCGTATCTTCTGGCCTAACCAGAACGAGGCTGGCGTCCACGTTAACATCTCAGGTATGGGCGTGACGTCTGCTGCGCGTAATCGCGAGAATGCGATCCGCCTGATCGAGTGGCTGGCAACTGAAGGACAGGGCGCTACTCCTGACACGCTACCGGGTGGTAATTTCGAGTATCCGGCTAACCCCACAGCGCCGGTCAATCCGATTATTGCCGGCTTCGGTAGCTTCAAGGTTGATCCCATCGGTAAGTTTGAGTACGGTCGTTTTCAGCCCGCCGCGGTCCGCCTGATGGAGCGGGCGGGCTACCGGTAGGCGCGTGATCGCTGTGGGATGGCTTGTGACCACGTTACAGTGGTTGCCGCCAATGCAGCGGCGATGCAGGGGCATGGCCCCCGCAACACTCCCATATCGATGGGGTGGATGCGGAGGGCCATGGCCTCCCACCTCCTGGCAAACGGTACGGTAAGGTGCAAAGCGGTAAAGCGAAGCCTTGCTTTTCAAATCAGTGCGCCCGTGAGAGAGCTGGCCCCTCCCAGCATAACCTTGCTCGAATCATCGCCAGGATTGAGTCATGATCCGTATCCGTCACGCATTGCTCGCAAGCTTGACCGTACTTGTAGCAGCGCCGCTGCTCTTTGTCGCGGCGCCGCTGCTACGCCCTAGCACAGCGATCTGGCAGCATCTCTGGGAGACGCGCCTCCTCGAGATGCTCATCCAGACGCTCACGCTCGCTGGCACAGTAGGCCTGGGAACACTCCTTCTCGGTACCAGTCTGGCCTGGCTGGTCAGCGCCTACCGCTTTCCTGGCCGCGACTGGCTGACATGGATGCTCGTTCTGCCCCTGGCAATGCCGAGCTACGTGCTAGGCTTTGTCTTTATGGCAACCTTCGACATTGCCGGGCCGGTGCAATCTGCCTGGCGTAATTGGTTTGGTTTCGACGCCTGGTTTCCCGAGATCCGTTCGCCTGGCGGGGCTGCTATTGTACTTACACTTGTCTGGTACCCCTATGTCTACCTCCTCGCTCGGGCTGCCTTCGCTGAACAATCCGCCGTCACGTTCGACGCAGCTCGGGCAATGGGATTACGTCGTTCGATGGCGTTTGTGCGCCTGGTGCTGCCCCTTGCTCGTCCTTCCCTCGCGGCTGGCGTGACACTAGTGATGCTTGAGACGCTCACCGACTTTGCGACGGTGCGCTTCTTTAACGTGATGACCCTGAGCGAGGGCGTATTCCGGATCTGGGAAGGCATGATGGATCGCGCTGCGGCCCTTGAATTGGCTTCACTGCTGCTCTTCATTGGCCTTGGTCTGATCTTGATTGAGCGTGGACTGCGTGGTCAGGCCCGTTTCACCCAGCTCAGGGGTTCTGTTCAACGGCTGACGCCTGTCCCGCTCCAGGGATGGCGAGCGCTCGCGGCTACAGGAGCCTGCCTGCTTGTTCTGGGCGTAGCTTTCGTGCTCCCGAGTCTTCAGTTGATCGGCTGGACTCTGGCTAAGCTGCGGAATACGACTATTCCGACTGCTGAGGGGGTGGCCGGACGCTATATCGTTGTCACGCTCGGCCTGGCGGCCAGCGCAGCGCTGCTGACCGCGCTGGTCGCCCTGATCCTTGCAGTATGCAGTCGTTTTGAGGATGGACGACTCTGGCGGGGTCTGGTTCGCGTGGCCACGCTCGGCTATGCGCTGCCGGGCGCGGTAATCGCTGTTGGGACGCTAAGCCTGCTGGCCGCACTTGACCATACGCTCCTCGCAGGAGGCGTCGTTGGCACGATGATCTTTACGGGTTCACTCACCGGGTTGCTCTACGCCTACCTGGTGCGCTTTCTGGCCATCGCCTACAGTAGCACCGAAGCTAGCCTGGACAAAGTGACGCCACAGCTTGTCGAGGCAGCGCGCTGTATGGGCGCAGGCCAGGCGCGGATCATTCGGCGCATCCATACGCCCCTGGTGCGGGCCGGATTGCTCGCCGGGGTCATTCTGGTCTTCGTAGATGTGATGAAGGAATTGCCGGTAACGCTGATGCTACGACCGTTTGGCATGGATACCCTGGCAATCTGGACCTATATGCTTGCCGCAGAGTCATTCTGGCAGGCGGCAGCCATTCCCGCACTCTTCATCGTGGGCGCTGGGGTAGTGCCTGTCATCCTCCTGGTACGGGCCGGTGATCGGTTGGTGCTGCGATGAGCCTGGCTATTACCCTGAGTGGCGTGCGGAAGACGTACGATGGTGGTGTGGCTGCCGTAGATGGTGTGGATCTTACTGCAACCGAGGGGGCGCTCGTAGCCTTGTTGGGGCCAAGTGGTTGCGGTAAAACCACCACCCTGCGGCTGGTTGCCGGGCTTGAGCGCCCTGATAGTGGTGTAATCACCATCTGTGGACATACGGTTGCCGATACGACTACCTGGGTGCCCCCTGAGCAACGGCAGGTCGGGCTCGTCTTTCAGGACGGCGCACTCTTTCCGCATCTGACCGTAGCTGAAAATATCAGCTTCGCGCTCACACGCACGACGCGGGCAGGCCGCACGCAGCGGATCGCTGAACTGCTGGATCTTGTGGGCCTCAACGGACTTGCGGCGCGTTACCCGCACCAGCTTTCAGGTGGCCAGCAGCAACGTGTCGCGCTCGCTCGCGCCCTTGCCAGCCGACCTGCCGTTGTCCTGCTTGATGAGCCCTTTGCAAACCTGGATGCGGCCCTACGGGTTGAACTACGCGAAGAGGTTGCACGCATTCTGCGCTCTGCAGGAACGACCGCGGTGCTCGTCACCCACGACCAGCAAGAGGCGCTCAGCATGGCTGATCAAGTAGCGCTTATGGTGGATGGAAGAATTGTTCAGTGCGGAACACCGCAGCAGCTCTACACGCATCCATCGAGTCGGGCCGTGGCGAACTTGCTCGGTGAGACGAACTGGATCCCCGGTGAAGCCAGCGGGATGACGGCTAGTTCCTGCCTCGGTACGTTATGCCTGACCGCACCGGTATCCGGTTCCGTTGACGTGCTCGTGCGTCCTGAGCAGCTCATCCTGCATCCCGATGAAGCAGCGCCCTGGACCGTGACACAGGTTCGCTACTTCGGTCATGACCAGATCGTGACCGTAAGCGCTGACGGTTTGCCATCGCTGCGTGCTCGGCTCGGAACGCATGAACCCATTGTAGCGGGATTACGTGTTGCAGTTGCCGTCCACGGGAGAGTCAGCGCCTTTGCGCGCTGAGTGGCGCATCTGCTGGTTAGGAGATGCTATGGTCGCTCCGCTCGGGTACGCTGCCAGAAGCGGCGTATGGCCAGCGGGCATATCCAGCTCTGGTGCGCCTGTGTCGGCCTGCTGCTTGATGACAATGAACTTGACCTGCTACGCCAGATGGTCTGGCACGCGGTCGGGCAACTGGAGCACCTGGCGACATCGCAGCGCTGTCGTTCCCAGCGCTGGAGTGATGAGTATCGGGTATTTACCGCGCCACTTACGGGTGTTACATCGCCCAATTAGGGTCGTTAGTCCCGGCGCGACCGTCGTGACCAGCCACGTTCTTGTTGCTGAAGCAGAGCGCACAGGAGTGGTTCAGGGAGGATGCGCGGGAACCTGGTTCTCGCGCATCCTCTCTCTATACGTATGGCAACCACGCCTTCTTCACCACGGGTACGCCTGCGCCCGATCGCCTTGCCGACCGAGCATGGCGGGTGGGGGCTTGTGGGTGCGCCGATCATCCTCGGACTGTGGGTTGCGCCATCAGCGGCAGGCGTATGGCTCAGCCTGGCCGCCCTGGGTGCGTTCCTCACTCGTCAGCCGCTTAAGTTGGCCCTGGGCGACTGGCGGCGCGGTAAGCGCTTCCCGCGTACGATCTGGGCTGAACGCTTTGCGCTGCTCTATGGGCTGATCGCGCTGGGTGCGTTTGCGACAGCGTGGCTCAGCGCCATGCACCCCTTCTGGCTGCCGCTGCTGCTCGCCACGCCATGCGCCGTCGTGCAGTTCCGCTTCGATATGCTCAAGCAGAGCCGCGCCTTGATCGCCGAGCTATGCGGTGCAACGGCGATCAGCGCTGTGGCGGCTGCGATTGCGCAGGCCGCTGGGTGGACGCTTTTGCCCGCCTTGCTGCTCTGGCTGCTGCTAGCACTCCAGGCGACCACAGCGATTGTCTATGTGGGGGTGCGCTTGCGCCTGGCACGAGGAACGCCAGCGCAGCGCACCCCGGCGCTGCTGGCGCACCTTGGCGCCCTGATCCTCGTTACCCTCTTTAGCACGCTGACCTGGCCAGGGCTGATTGGTTGGCCGGTGTTGACGATCTTTGCCCTCCTGATGCTGCGCTGCTGGATCGGGCTGCTGCCGCGCAGCCTGCGCGTGCCGACGCTGTTGGTGGGTGCGCAGGAGGTTGGGTGGAGTCTGCTGACAGTGATAAGTATCGCACTCGGGCTGCACATAGGATAGTAAATGGGCGTGCATTCCTGAGCAACGAAGCAGATCACCCTGCTCGACGGTGAACTGCTGATCTCGTTGCAGAGCAATTCTGTCGAAGGCGAAGCTGCGACCATTACTACTATGCGTTGCAGACTGCGAGGGTTCATGCTATAGTTTGCATATACCACTGGTTGCAAAAACGATCTTTCCACAGGAAGGGCCACGGCCGCCGCTGAGGTGAGCACAGGGGAAACCGGGTTTCCCCACCTCTCCTGGCGCACCCATGGAAAGGAGAACCTCGCATGGCGCGTTCATTGCGCATCCTCCTGGCCTTCGCGCTGGTGGCGTTGCTCGCCGCCTGTGGCGGCCAGGCCGCTGCGCCCACGGCTGCCCCCGCCACTGTCCCCGCCGCGCCCACAGATGCTCCAACCTCTAGACCCACAGTCGCCGCCGCTGAGGAGCCGACTGTCGTGCCCACGGCGGAGCCTGCGGCGACTGGCCCGCGTCGGGGCGGCGCCGTCGTCGTTGTGCAATCGAGCGACCCGGGCAGCCTCAACCCGGCGATCACCACTGCCGGCCCCGTCCACACGATTACCGACCAGATCTTCAACGGGCTGGTGGGCCTTGACGACCAGCTTAATCCGGTGCCCGAGCTGGCTGAGAGCTGGGAGATCAGCGCAGACGGCACGGTGTATACCTTCAAGTTGCGACCCGGCGTGACCTGGCACGACGGAGCGCCCTTCACCTCCGCCGACGTTAAGTTCAGCTTCGAGGAAGCCTTGCTCAAATTTCACGCGCGCACCAGGGCTGGCCTCGAGAACGTGCTGACTGCTATCGACACCCCGGACGAGCTGACCGTCGTCTTCAGGCTGGCCCGGCCCTATGGTCCGCTGCTTCAGCGACTCGATGTGGTCGAGGCATCGATCATTCCGCAGCACATCTTTGCCGGGAAGGACCTGCAGAACAATCCGGCCAACCTCAACCCGATCGGCACCGGCCCTTTCAAGTTCGTTGAGTATGTCAAGGGCGAGCGGATCGTGCTCGAGCGGAACCCCGCCTACTTCCGCGCAGGCCGCCCCTATCTCGACCAGGTGATCTTCCAGATCATTCCCGATCCGGGCACGGCCCTGCTCGCCCTCGAGCGAGGCGAGGTGGACTACCTGGGCAGTGTGCCCGGCGCGGAGGTGGAACGTCTGAAGGCCATGCCCGAGCTGGTGGTCGTGCCCGGCTATGGCGGCTCAGGCGGCTCGTTCTGCCAGATCACGCTCATCCCTAATATGACCAGACCGCCGTTCGACACGCCCGAAGTGCGCCAGGCTTTCTACCATGCCCTGGACCGCCAGCTCATCCTCGACCGGGTCTACTTTGGACAGGGCGCGGTCTCGACCGGGCCGATCAGCAGCCAGGTGGAGTGGGCCTACAGCCCTGCGGTGCTCCCCTACCCCCACGACCCGGCCCGCGCCGAGAAGCTGCTCGACGCGGCTGGCTACCCACGCGACGCCGCCGGCAATCGCCTGACGGTCGTCTTCACCCACCCTTCGAGCTTTGCCCGGCTCGGCGAGGTGCTGCGCGAGCAGCTCAAGACGGTCGGCGTCACCCTGGAGCTGGAGGCGATGGATATGCCTGCGGCGGTTGATAAGGTCTTCGTGCAGAAAGACTTCGAGCTCGGTGTCGCTTCGTACTGCAACGGCAGCGACCCGGAGATCGGCGTCCGACGGGTCTATGTGTCGTCGAACATTGGCCCGATCCCCTTCTCCAATGGCGCCGGCTACGTCAACCCGGAGGTGGACAAGCTGTTCGACGAGGCCGCTGCCCTGACCGACCGTGCTGAGCGCGCCGCGATCTACGCCGTGCTGCAACGGCAGATTGTGGACGATCTGCCCTACTTCTGGCTGGTCGACTCCGCGGGTTACCGGGCCTACCGCGCAACCTTCGACGGCTTCCGGGTCTCGGCCGGGCCGTTCCTCGAGGAGGCTCACCTGATCACGGGTGACTCGTGAGTGGCATGCCGCTCAACTCCGGGCGCTATCTTGCCCGGCGCGCGCTCCAGGGCGCGCTCCTGGTGCTGGGGGTGCTGGTCTTCAGCTTTGCGCTGATCCATCTCGCGCCGGGCGACCCGATCATCGTGCTGGCCGGCGATGGAGGCAACGCGGCCTACTACGCCGAGATGCGCGCGCGCTATGGCCTTGATCGTCCGCTGCCAGAGCGGCTGCTGCGCTACGTGCTGGCGGTCGCGAGTGGCGACTCTGGCTATTCGTTCAGCTATCGCCAACCGGTCTTCCAGGTGATCCTTAGCCGCGCGCCGGCCACCCTGCTGCTGATGGGCAGCGCGCTGCTCTTCGCGGTGGTCGTTGGCGTGAGTCTCGGGGTGCTCAGCGCGCTGCGCCCTCGCACAGCGCTGGACTACGGGATCAGCGTGTTCACCCTGGTTGCCGCGGCTATGCCGGTCTTCTGGGTTGGCCAGGTGCTGATCATCATCTTCGCCGGGCGCCTGGGGCTGTTCCCGGTTCAGGGAATGATCTCCTTGCGGGCGCGCCACACGGGAGTGCGGGCCGCGCTCGATGCGCTCCACCACCTCGCGCTGCCGGCCCTGACCCTGGGGCTGCCGCAGCTAGCCCTGCTGACCCGATTGACGCGCACCAGTCTGCGCGAGCAACTGGACGAGGACTATGTTCGCACTGCGCGAGCGAAAGGGTTGCAAGAGCGGGTCATAATCCTTAGCCACGCTCTGCGCAATGCGCTGCTGCCGATCATCACGGTCATCGGCGGCCAGGTGGGAGTGCTGATCACTGGCGCGGCGCTGACCGAGACCATCTTTGCCTGGCCAGGACTCGGGCGGCTGTTGCTCGACGCTGCGCTGAGCCGCGACTACCCCCTGCTGATGGCGCTGTTCATCACCGCTGCTATCAGCGTGGTGGTCGCCAATCTGCTCACCGACGTGATCTACACGCTACTCGACCCCCGGGTGCGATACGACTGATGGCTCAACGCGCACAGATGGTGGCGGGGCGCAGGCGGTACGGCCCTACCTCGGCGACCAGCCCGCCCGAAGGGGTATGGGGCTTCTGGGCACGGCTGCGGCGCGAGCCGCCAGCGCTGGCGGGTCTGGCCCTGACGCTGCTGGTAGTGCTGGTTGCGCTTGGCGCCGACCTGATTGCGCCCGGCGACCCCTTTGCAATTGCGGACGCGGTGCTGCAGCCACCATCAGCACGCCACCCCTTTGGCACAGACGATCTGGGGCGCGACCTGTTCAGCGGCGTGGTCCACGGAGCGCGCACGTCGCTGCTGGTTGGTCTAACCGTGTCGAGCGCAGCCACGCTCATCGGCATCCTGGTGGGGAGCCTGGCGGGCTACGCGGGTGGGCGCATAGATGACCTGCTGATGCGTCTTAGCGAGTTCGTTCAGATCATCCCGCGCTTTTTCCTGGCCCTGGTGATCGTTGCTATGCTGGGCAGCAGCCTCTGGCTGATCGTGCTCCTGCTCGCGCTTACCGCCTGGCCGGGCACGGCGCGCCTGGTGCGCGCGCAGATCCTGAGCCTGCGAACGCGCGACTATGTAACGGCGGCCCGCGCGCTTGGCGTACCACCCGGACAGATCCTGTGGCGTCACCTGCTGCCGGCAGCGTTGCCGCCGGTGATCACCCTGGCGGCGCTGCACGTCGGCGGGGCGATCCTGGTTGAGGCCGGGTTGAGTTTCCTCGGGCTGGGGGATCGAAGTGTGATGAGCTGGGGGTTGCTGCTCAACGACGCGCAGCAGTTCGTGCGCCGGGCATGGTGGATGTCGGTCTTCCCCGGGCTGGCGCTGACGCTGACGGTGCTTGGCCTGAACCTGCTGGCCGACGGCTTGAACGAGGCGCTTCGCCTGCACCGGTCATAGAGCTTATACCATTTTAGATTTTGGATTATGGATTGCCACGCTGGGCAGCACAACGCCTGAAACCCGCCGGGGGAGGGAACCGGGCGCCTCCCCGCAGGGAGGGGTTCGGTTCGACAGGCTCACCGCAGGTGGGGAAACCCGCTTTCCCCATATGTTCACCTCAGACGGTCATGCGGCTGCGCCGCACAACGCCGCGATGACTATGGGGTATCTCTGGGAGGGCCGCCCCCTCCCTGGCCCTCCCCCGCCGGGGGAGGGAACCGGGCGCCTCCCCGCAGGGAGGGGTGCGGTTCGACAGGCTCACCGCAGGTGGGGAAACCTGGTTTCCCCGTATGTTCACCTCAGCTATGCGCGTCTCGGCGCGGCTAGCTTCAGGCGCTGCTTGCCTCCTCGAACGCCTGGGCCAGGGCCTGCGCTCCAGCGGTTACGGGGAGCGTGCCGGCAACGACGGCGGCCTCAATCGCTGGCAGGCGCGCCTTGACCGCGGGGTGATTAAAGAAGCGCGACCGCAAGTAGTCTTCGATGAGCGCGTGGAGCCAGTCGCGGGTCTGCTGGCGGCGTCGCTCCTCAAAGACGCCGGATGCGGTAGTTGTCTCACGGAAGCGCTCGATCTCCGCCCAGATCTCGGCGATCCCCTCCCCGGTCACCGCCGAGCAGATCCGGGCGCGGGTCTTCCAGCCCGGCGTGGCGGGGGCCAGGTAGTGCAGGGCCTTGTTATAGTCGGCCTGGGCGGCCATGGCGCGGATGCGGTTCTCGCCATCGGCCTTGGTGATCACCAGGGCATCGGCCAGTTCCATGATCCCCTTCTTGATGCCCTGGAGTTCGTCGCCGGCCCCCGCCAGCATGAGCAGCAGGAAGAAGTCCACCATCCCGCGCACCGCGGTCTCGCTCTGGCCGACGCCAACGGTCTCCACCAGGATCACGTCGAAGCCGGCCGCCTCGCACACGAGCATGGTCTCACGGCTCTTGCGCGTGACGCCACCGAGGCTGCCGCCGGTGGGCGAGGGGCGGATGTAGGCGTTGGGGTGCCGCGCCAGGGCCTCCATACGCGTCTTGTCGCCAAGGATGCTGCCGCGGGTGACGCTGCTGGAGGGATCCACCGCCAGAACCGCCACGCGATGACCGCGCTCGCAGAGCATCACCCCCAGGGCCTCGATGAAGGTGCTCTTGCCCACCCCGGGCACGCCGGTGATGCCGACGCGCAACGCTCCGCCGGTGTAGGGCAGGAGGGCCTGCAACACCTCCTGGGCCTGAGCGAGATGCGCTGGCGCATTGCTCTCGATCAGCGTAATGGCGCGGGCCAGAATGGTGCGGTCACCGCTGCGCACCCCTTCGACATAGTCGGGCACCGTCAGGTGGCGCCGCCGCGCCACCGGTTTTGCACCCGTGCCGCTACTCTGACCGGGAAGCCCATCGTGGCCGCCGGTCACCCCGTCCATCACCGACGAGGCGAAGACCGCGTCCTGCGCCGGTTGGGCCGGCTGCCACTCGGGAGGATGCCTGCCGCTGGTCATGGGTCGTTCCTTGCCTCTGTGCTTGCTGAGAGCGCCGGATCGCTGGTCGTCGCCTCGCTGGCGTGGAGCCGGCGACGCAGTTCGCTGAGCAGCTTCTCGGCGGCAACCGGGATGATTGTGCCAGGCCCGAAGATCAGCGCCGCGCCATGCTCGCGGAGGAAGGCGTAATCCTGCGCCGGGATCACCCCGCCGATGATCACCACGATATCCTCGCGGCCCAGCTTGCGCAACTCCTCAACCAGTTGCGGCAACAGGGTTTTGTGGCCGGCGGCCAGCGAACTGATCCCGACCACATGGACGTCATTTTCCACCGCCTGGCGGGCCACCTCCTCCGGGGTCTGGAAGAGCGAGCCGATGTCCACGTCGAAGCCCATATCGGCGAAGGCGGTGGCGACCACCTTGGCCCCGCGGTCGTGACCGTCCTGGCCGATTTTAGCCACCAGGATGCGGGGGCGCCGGCCCTCTTCGTGGGCGAAGGCATCGGCCAGGGCGCGTACGCGGTTGATCTGGTCTGCGTCGCTGTACTCGCTGCTGTAAATGCCCGAAACGGCGCGGATCGTGGCCTTGTAGCGACCAAACACGCGCTCCATCGCCATTGAAATCTCACCCAGCGAGGCTCGCGCCCGCGCCGCCTCAATGGCCGCTTCCAGCAGATTGCCCTCGCCGGTCTCCGCCACCCGGGTCAGCGCATTGAGCGCCGCCTGCGTCCGCGCCTCGTCGCGCTCGGCGCGCAGCTTCTTCAGGCGCTCGATCTGGGCCTGACGCACGGCGGTATTGTCCACCTCCAGGATCTCCAGCGGCGGCTCGGCGGCCAGGCGGTACTTGTTGACGCCGACGATCGTCTCCTGCCCCGAGTCGATGTGGGCCTGGCGCCGGGCGGCAGCCTCTTCGATGCGCAGCTTGGGCAGGCCGGCCTCGATCGCTTTCGCCATGCCGCCGAGAGACTCGACCTCCTGAATGTGGGCCCAGGCGCGTCGCGCCAGAGCGTCGGTCAGGCTCTCCAGGTAGTAGGAGCCGCCCCACGGGTCCACAATCTTGCAGATCCCCGTCTCTTCTTGCAGGAAGAGCTGGGTGTTGCGGGCAATGCGCGCCGAGAAGTCGGTCGGCAGGGCGATGGCCTCGTCGAGCGAGTTGGTGTGCAGCGACTGGGTATGGCCCAGGGCCGCAGCCATGGCCTCGATGCAGGTGCGGGCCACGTTGTTGAAGGGATCCTGCTCGGTCAAGCTCCAGCCGGAGGTCTGGCAGTGGGTGCGGAGGGCCAGGGACTTCGGGTCCTGGGGGTTGAACTGCTTGATGATCTTGGCCCAGAGGAGGCGACCGGCGCGCATCTTGGCCACTTCCATGAAGTAGTTCATGCCAATGGCCCAGAAAAAGGAGAGGCGCGGGGCGAACTGATCAATCCCCATACCCGCCTTGATGCCAGCGCGCACATACTCCAGCCCGTCGGCCAGGGTGTAGCCCAGTTCCAGATCGGCAGTGGCCCCGGCCTCTTGCATATGGTAGCCGGAGATGCTGATACTGTTGAACCTGGGCATGTGCTTCGCGGTATAGGCGAAAATATCGGCGATGATGCGCATCGAAGGCTCGGGCGGGTAGATGTAGGTGTTGCGCACCATGTACTCTTTCAGAATGTCGTTCTGGATGGTGCCGGTAAGCTGATCCTGGCGCACGCCCTGCTCCTCGGCGGCCACGATATAGAAGGCCATCACCGGGATGACCGCGCCGTTCATGGTCATCGAGACCGACATCTGATCGAGGGGGATGCCGTCGAAGAGGATCTTCATATCGAGGATCGAGTCGATCGCCACGCCGGCCTTGCCCACATCGCCGACGACCCGCGGATGGTCCGAGTCGTAGCCGCGGTGGGTTGCCAGGTCAAAGGCTACCGAGAGACCCTTCTGGCCGGCGGCCAGGTTGCGCCGGTAGAAGGCATTGCTCTCTTCGGCAGTCGAAAACCCGGCATACTGGCGCACTGTCCAGGGCTGGGTGACGTACATGGTCGGGTACGGCCCCCGCAGGTACGGCGGAAGGCCAGCGGTGAAGCCCAGGTGCTCCAGGCCCTCCAGATCTGCGGCGGTGTAGAGCGGCTTGACATCAATGTGCTCCATGGTTCGCCAGACCAGATTCTCGAGGGGCTGCCCGGCCTCCTGCTCGGCCAGGGCGCGCCACTGCGCCAGATCGGGCGCAGGAGCATCGTCGCGGTACGGGATCCTGGTAAAATCGGGGGTGGTCACAGGGCCACTCCTTTCAACTGCTGAAGCCGGGCCAGTGTCGCGTAGCAATCGGCGCGAAGATGGATAAACTCATCAACCCCTGCCGCTCGGTGGGCTTCGACCTGGTCAGCCGGGTAGCCGGCCAGCACCACGGTCATATCGGGGTGTCCGTCCTTGAGCAGCCGGACGAGCGGCGGCACCAGTTCCGGGTAGGTCTCATCGGTCGAACAGATGACCACAATCGAGGCCCCCGAAGCGTGAGCGGCCTGGGCAGCCTCTTCGACGCTCTGGAAGCCCGGCCCGGCGACGACCTCGAAACCGCCGGCTTCAAAGAAGCCGGTCGAAAAATCGGCGCGGGCCTTGTGCTGTGAGACTGGACCCATTGTAGCAAGAAATACCTTCGGGCGCGAGCCGGTGCGAGCGGCAAATTGAGCGGCGGCGGCTTGCAAGGCCTCGAACTGCTCGGCGCCGCGGTGGGCGGGAATGGGTTCGACCGTGATGCCCGCAGCGCTGCCGGCGCCAATGGCTGCGCTGAGCGCCCCCAGGGTTGCGCCAGCGCGGGCCGCCGCAATCGCCGCCGGCAATACCTGGTCAGGCGCAGTTGCCACCGCCCGGGCCAGGGCCTCGAGCGCTGCCTGAACATCTACCGCGGCGCGGAAGCGTTGAAGCTCCGCGGCGCGCGCCGCGTGCAGCGCGGCGTGGTCCACCGTGCGGGGGGTGAAGGACCGCTCCCTGGGGTTGACGTACATATTGGCGCCGACGATCACCTCGCGACGCAGGGCGATCTGGTTCATACGCTCGGCGCGGACAGAAGCCACCTGCGCCTGGGGGAAGCCCGCGGCGAGCGCGGCGGCCATACCGCCCTGCTCCTCGATGCGCTGGAAGAGCGTCCAGGCCTCGCGAGCGATCTCATCGGTCAGCGTCTCCACCGCCGCCGACCCGCCGGCAGGGTCAACCAGACGGTAGAAGTTGCACTCCTGTTGCAGAATGATCTGCACATTGCGGGCGATGCGCCGCGAGAACTCATCGGGCAGGCCGATGGCCTCATCGAAGGGGCTGACGTGGAGGCTGTCGCAGCCGCCCATCACCCCGGCGAAGGCCTCGGCAGTGGCGCGCAGCAAGTTGTTGTAGGCATCGGCGCGCGTCTTGGTCCAGGCTGAGGTGCGACCGTGCAGGCGGAGCTTCTGGGCCTGGGCATTGCCGCCGAACGCGGCGACCATGCGCGCCCAGAGCATGCGCGCGGCGCGGAGCCGGGCGATCTCGATGAAGAAGGGCGAGCCGAGGGAGAAGGCGACCTGCATGCGGGGGGCCACGCTATCAACGTCCAGGCCACGGGCCTGCATGGCGCGCAGATACTCCGCGCCGGTTGCCAGAGCGAAGGCCAGATCCTGCACCGCGTTGGCGCCGCCGTTGTGGTAGGGGTGCACCTCGACCTGAATGGTCCGCAGCTCGGGGGCGTGGGTTGCAGCCCAGGCCGTCAGCCAGGCCATGGCGTCGTAGCAGCGCTCGAGCGCGCAGGGCAGGGCGCCGGCGCTGGCCAGGGCCCCGAGGGGATCGGCCCCGATGCACCCCTGCGCCTTGCTGAGCTTCAGGCCCTGGGCCTCGGCGGCGGCCAGGATCAGCGCGGCCAGGGGCAGAGCATTGGCCCCCGCGGCGAATAGCAGCGGGGTCTGGGCCAGAGGTATGTCGGCAAAGAGCGCGGCCAGGTCCTCGCGCGAGGCGAGCGACGCGCCACCCTGGCCAACAAGCTCGGGCGGGGCCTGGTCAGGGTCCTGACCGAGCAGGGTGGCCCGATCGAGGCGCACGTGGAGCGTGGTCAGTCCCCGGGGCAGATCCTCGCGGGCAGCCTGGTTAACCTCGGCGGCAGTGGGGTAGGGCAATTCCTGGGCCACCTCCCAGGGGCGGATCCGGTAACCGAGGGCGCGCGTGCCGCGCACGTAGGACGGCAGACCGGGCAACGAAGCGGTGTGGGGCAGGCTGGCTGTGTCGGCGATGGCGTAGATCGGCTGCAGGGTGATCCCTTCGTAGGTCCGGGTGAGCAGGCGTTTCTCGAACGGCGCGCCCTTGAGCGTCTTCTCGGCGGCGGCGCGCCACTCTTCAGGGCTGGTGGGCGGAAACTCGTCGAAGAGGCGCTCCGGGACGTCGGGGTTCGGCACGTGGGTTTCCTGGGTCATAGATCCACTCCTTCATCGGGGAAGCGCGTGGCCGGCAAACCAACCGGGAACGAAGGGATGGCCCGGAGCTCGTTTTCGGACGGCAGGGGTGGGCCATCACATACGGCGCAAGCTGAAGAGCAACCTCTCCAGATCGTCCGGATCGACGTGCATCGTCGCAAACAGGTCGGAAAGCTCCAGACCGTCACGGGTCTGGCGCAGATAGAGATCGTGACCTGCGAGATACGGCGGAACCCGATCGCGCACATCCGCTCACTCATCGAGGCCTGTGCCCACCGATCATAATCCAAACTGAGGCCATTTGCCAAGAGGGAAAGGGCCAGTTTCCGGGCGCGATCGGCGACAATCGGCTCCAGCAGGTGCAGCGCGCATGCAGGCGCCCGGTGAATCCAGGCCGCAAACTCCTGCTGGTTGCGTTGCAGGCGCGATTGCACTCTGGTCAACCTGGCGCATATATCACTCACATCACATCGTAGCATAGGAACCCCCCACAGGGAGCGCGCCGGTGAGAGCGCAGTACTGGACGCTGAAGTTGCGCTCCAGTTCATCGCGACGATGCACCAGCAGTTCGTGGGTGATAACGCTGGGGCGCACAGCGCTGACAATTTCGCGGCAGCGCGGCGTGGTAAAGGGGCGATGCTGATCGATCTGCGCCACGTGGTCACGGGCCAGGGTGTAGCGCTCCGCGAATGGGAGCCTGGTGAAGCCGGGGGGCAGACCGTGGACTGAGCGCTGGTAAGCGCCGGAGAGGCTGAGGCTCAGGTGCAGCCCCTCGATCCGCTCGCGCACCCGGGGCGAGAGGCGCGCCACCTGCTCTAGCACCAGATCAACAGCGGCATCTTCATCATCCACGCCGGGACAGGTGTTGATCAGATGGCCCGTATCGAGCACAAAGCCCCAGTTCTTGAAGCGCAGGCGCTGCACAAACTCCTCGGCCAGCGCCGGACTGGTAAAGGTGAGGCCAGGCCACCACAGGTTCTCAAGCCACAGGCGCACCGGCGGTTCGCCGTCGGGAAACGTCGCGGCCGTCGCGTTGAGCAGATCAATTGTCGCACGCACCACCAGCTCCGCGCTGGACGCATAGCAACGGGTGAAACTCTCCTCGAGACTCACATGGCTGACGTGAAAGACGGCGTAGTGGGAATGCAACCTCGCTGCCTGACGCCAGAGGCGTTGCTGGAGGGCGACCATATGCGCGGCATCGCGGGCGCCCCCGGCGAGGAACTGGCGCTCTTCGGGCGAAATTGCCGCATCCGGGCCGGCCTGCCAGATCTCCAGCCAGCGGATCCAGTATGGGAGATGGACACCCTGAACCAGACCGGGCGGCAGAGCAGATGGCGGATCATCGCCAATAAGCAATTCGATCCCATCGAGCCCTAACCGGTTCGTAAAGGCACGAACATGTTCCCAATCGCGCTCGAACTGATCGAAATGGAACGCGTGAGTTGAAAAGTTGATAAGATGTTGCATACTTCCCGCCGATGGTCTACGCAGATCCCGGTCGCAGGCGAAACGGGGCACACTACAGTCCAGACGGACCATCATGCGGGAGACGGTCACGGGGCACGGATCATGTTCTTCCTCCCTGGCTCGAGAAGGGCAGAACAAGCACATCGCGGCAGGCGTCCTGGCTCCCGGCGCTTGTCGAGCGACCGGTTACAGTTGCGGCACAGCGCTGGACTTGCACCAGCTTCCACCTTTACGCCCTGGCATCCGGGCTATCGGGTCACCGCGACGGTTCATTGTACGGGTGCGGGATTGCGGAATTATACCACACGTCGCCCGGCAGTGGGAGGGGGAATCGCTCATCGCTAGTTTAGATTGCAGATGGCTGCGCCGCTGTTCCGGGGCGCGCTGGCGCTGACGCGCCGATTCTTCACTTGACCTGCCGGCGATGTGCGACTATCCTCAGGGTAAGGTACCCCCTCCCGGGAAACAGCCCGGCGGCGGGGAGGGTTTGGGAGGGCTGCGCCCTCCCAGGAATAATTTAAACCAGGGAAACACGTTATGAGCAGTGGCACAACCAATGGAGCAATCAGCCGGTTTCTGCGCCATCACTTTCGCCATTTCAACGCGGCCGCGCTGATTGACGCCGCCGAGGCGTATCGAGTCCACCTTGATCAGGGCGGGGCGATGCTGGTCACCCTGGCCGGCGCAATGAGCACCGCCGAGCTGGGGCTGTCGCTGGCCGAGATGATCCGCCAGGAGAAGGTGCATGCCATTTCATGCACCGGCGCTAATCTCGAGGAAGATATCTTCAACCTGATCGCCCACGATTTCTATGAGCGGGTGCCGCATTACCGCGATCTCAGCCCGGCGCAGGAGCAGGAGCTGCTCGAGCGCCATATGAACCGGGTCACCGACACCTGCATTCCCGAAGAAGAGGCCTTGCGTCGTCTGGAAGGCGCCCTGCTCCAGGAGTGGCTCCGCGCCGACCAGGCTGGCGAGGCCTGCTTCCCGCACCAGTTCATCTACCGGGTTCTGCGTTCGGGCGCCCTGGAGCAGTACTACCAGATTGACCCGCGCGATTCATGGGTCTACGCGGCTATGGAGCGCGACCTGCCGATGTACGTGCCGGGTTGGGAAGACTCGACCACGGGGAACATGTACGCGGCGCACTGTATTACCGGGGAGATCCGCAATGTGCATACCGTGCGCGGCGGGATCGAATACATGATCGATCTGGCCGACTGGTACACCCGAACCTCGGCCCGGCGCTCGATCGGCTTCTTTCAGATCGGCGGCGGCATTGCCGGCGACTTCCCGATCTGCGTGGTGCCGATGCTGCACCAGGATCTGCGCCGGACGGATACGCCGGTCTGGGGCTACTTCTGCCAGATCAGCGACTCGACCACCAGCTACGGCTCGTACTCGGGCGCGGTGCCAAACGAGAAGATCACCTGGGGCAAGCTGGCGGTAGAGACGCCGAAGTTCGTGATCGAGTCGGATGCGACCATCGTCGCGCCGTTGATCTTTGCGCTGGTGCTGGGCTGGTGAGGAGTGTGGGGACGGCGATTTCACCTCAGGCGTCTATGCGGCTGCGCCGCACAACGCCAGAATGAAAAGATTATTGTTCTTGGGAGGGCTTCGCCCTCCCAAACCCTCCCCGCCAGCAGGCTGTTTCCTGGGAGGGGCGCGGATATGAACATCGAGGAAACCGGGTTTCCCCATGCCCCTGCCGGTGAAGGGTTTGGGCGTAGAGACGCGGCGCCGCCGCGTCTCTCTATGACGCGCCGCCGCGTCTCACCTTATGCCGTTTGACGCTGAGGGAGGAACGGCGTATGATCACAGGAACGATCTGAGAACCCGGGGTCCGCGCCCGGCAAGGGGTGCGGTGAACGTGGTTTCTCTCCCCCTCGACGCGATGGCAGGGTTTGGGAGGGCCAGTTTCGTCTGGCAAAACCCCTTCCACCCTGGAGTTGTACGGCGAATCCAGCGTATGCAGATTGTCATTGTTAATACCCGACCCGAGCACTTCGCGCAACTGGTTACGCACCAGCAGATTTGCTTTCCGACCATTCCTGCTGAAGATTGGATAAACGCAGAGCATTTCGCGGCCCACCTGCGTATCTTTCCCGAAGGGCAACACGTAGCCCTCGATGGGGAACGGGTGGTTGGCCAGAGCACGACTCTGCGCCTCAGCGCCGAACGCGCCTTCGCGCCCCATACCTATCGCGACATCACCGGCGCAAATTACCTCACCACTCACGACCCGGCGGGCGAATGGCTCTATGGCGCGGATATGAGCGTGCATCCCGACTACCGGGGCCGGCGTATCTCCTCGATGCTCTACGATGCGCGCAAGGCGTTGATCCGCCGCCTGGGGCTGCGCGGTATGGTCGCGGGCGGGGCGTTGCCCGGCTACCACCACTACGCCGAGCGCATGCGGGTTGAAGAGTATGTCGCCGAGGTGGTGGCCGGACGGCTGGTTGATCCCACGTTGACGACCCAGTTACGGAATGGGTTTCAGGTGCGCGGTATCCTGTATGGGTACCTGGGGGGCGGCGATCTGGTCGAAGACGCGACGCTGCTGGTCTGGGAGGCGTGATAGTCTTTCGGTGGGGAAACCCGGTTTCCCCACACCCCTGCGCGAGAGGGTGTGGGAGGGCGCAGCCCTCCCACACCCTCCCCTCAGAGAGGGGGAATGGGGAAACCCGGTTTCCCCATTTCTCAACCGCTGGTGGGGGCGGCTGGAACCCCCACAGGCAGTGGGATGGGGAAACCCGGTTTCCCCGTATTTTCACATGAGATTATGCATCAACTCCATGTTTGCCAGGCCGGCGATTTCTGCGCTGTTCCTGACGTTGACGCCATAAGCCAGCATCTCGAAACGCCGGAAACGGTCGTCTGGCTGGATCTGGAGTCGCCTGGCGAGGCGGAGGTTGCGCTGTTGCAGCGCGAGTTTGGTTTTCACCCCCTGGCGATTGAAGATGCGGTGCGTGACCACGAGCGCCCCAAGATCGAGCGCCATGGCGCGTACTATCTGCTGATCTTCTACACGGCGTCGTACAATGGCGCCAATGGCGGTCCGGGCGAATCCGCTGGCGCGAAAGGCGCTGATGGCGCTTCGCGCGAGCCGCAGATTGATCTGCGACAATTGAGTGTCTTCGTTGGCAAGAACTTCATTGTGACCATCCGGCGCCAGCCGATCCCCCAGGTAGCCGAGACGATGGCGCGCTGGCAGATGCCGACGATGCCGCTGGGCAGCACCGTTAGCGGTATCCTCTATGGCCTGCTGGATGCGATTGTTGATGATTATTTCACCCTGATGGATCAGGTCGCCGAATGGGTCGAGGATCTGGAGGATCTGATCTTTAGCCGTGAGCGTAAGGATGCCATCCAGGAGATCTTCGGCTTGAAGAAAGATCTGTTGCTGTTTCGCCGGGTGGTGGCGCCTGAGCGCGATGTGCTGAACGTGCTGCTACGCCAGGAGGTGCCCTTCGTGCAACCCGGCGAGCTGGTCTATCTCCAGGATGTGTACGATCATCTGGTGCGGGTCACCGATAGTATCGATCTGTACCGGGAGTTACTCACCAGCGCTTATGACAGCTACCTTTCAATACAGTCCAATCAGCTCAATCAACTGGTCAAGGCGCTGACGCTGGCGTCGATCATCTTGATGAGCGCCTCGTTGATCGCCGGTATCTACGGGATGAACTTCGAGAATATGCCTGAACTGGCCTGGCGCTGGGGCTATCCCATGGCTCTGGGGATGATGCTGGGCGTTGGGATCGGGCTTGCGCTCTTTTTCCGCAGCCGGAACTGGTGGTAAGGCTGCGCAACGACACGATGAAACCAGATTCTCCCGCGCGAGCTTCGCCCTCCTCCTCCGCAGGGAGTTGGGGAAACCCGATTCCTTCATTTTCATATCAGGAATTGGATCTGTTTGTGAATGGGGAGCCGTGCGCTGCGGCGCCGGAACTCCCTGAGGGCCAGGCGGTCGAGTTGAGCGCCACGCCGCCGCCTGGCGCGACGCTGGCGCTGTGGCTCGATGCCGAGTTGCTGGAGCCGTTCCTGCGCCCCGGGGAGCTAACCTGGCGCTGGCGGTGGGTGGCGCCTCAGGCCACGGGCGCGTACCCGGCTTGCCTGCGGCTCGCCTGGCCCGATGGGCGGGTGGAGGAGCGCCACTACAGCCTGCGCGTGCTGCCGCGCAAGATTGACCAGGAGCGTTATGAAGCCCTGTGCGCCGATCTGCAACGCCTCGGGCGCGCTCTGGTGGTTGCGCTGAACGGCGGGGTCGAGCCGCTCGCGATGCGATCTGTGGCGCCGCCGTGGCCCGCCGATCCGGTTGAGGAGTTCCATCGCCTGTTTGGCGCCGAGTTTGAGCGCTTCGCCGCCGCGGTCGAGCGCCTGGCCGCTCGACCGCCTGACCGGCTGCGCCCCGCGCTGCGCCAGGTGCGCCTGGGGCAACTGCGCTCCGCCTCGAGCCTGCGCGCGCTGCACCCGGAGCGCGATACGGCGCTGGTCGCCGCTTCAACGCCCGGCTACGATAGCTATGAGACGCGCCTGCTGCGCCGGCTCCTCGATGATCTGACGCGACGCCTGGAGGCCCTGATAGCCACCGTCACCCTGCCCGCCACGTTAGCGGAGCGCGCCGCTAGCGCGCGCGCCCGGCTGCGCGCCCTGCGCGAACGGCCCTTTCTTGCCGGTGTGCCGCCGCTGGACGCCTATCGCGGCCCGACTCCGCGCTTGCTGCGCGATCCGGAGTACCGGGTCGTGTACCGGCTCTGGCGGCTGGCGCGTCGGCAGGGCGAGGTGCGCTGGGAAGAAACGTCCCTGCGCGCTCCGGTTGCCGATCTGCCGCGGCTGTACGAGCGCTGGTGCGCGGCCCGTGTCGCACTGACGCTGCTGGAACTGCCGGGCTATACGCTGATCAGCCAGGCCCTTCTGACTACAGCCGATGGTGAGGCGCGTCTCGGTCTGTCCGAGACGGAACCGCTGGTGGCGCTGGCCTCGCCAGAGGGAAGCGAAGTGCGCCTGCGCTACCATCCCCGCTACCGGCCCTTTGCCGCGATGGGTCACCCGACTCCCGCGCTGATCAATGAGCGGCAGGAGCCGCCATTGCTGACCATCGGCTCGCTCGACCGGCACGCCCGTGTTCCAGACCTGGGGGTAGAGATCTGGCGCCCGGGCGCGGCGCCGCGGCTGCTGGCGCTTGACGCCAAATACCGCCTCGATGCCGCCGGTGGCCTCCCCGCCGAGGCCCTGGCCGAGGCCTACAGCTACCTGGGCAGCCTGGGCACATCCGACGGCGCTCGTGTGGCGCTGGGAGTAGCCTTGCTCTACCCGGGGACTGGCACGCTCGAGTGCTACCCGAGCGGTGTCGCTGCGCTGCCGCTCCTACCGGGCGAGAGCACGACCCTCGCAGCCTGGTTAACGGCGTTCCTGATGGGCGTCTGAGGTGAACATAGCCCGCGCGGGAGGGTCTGGGAGGGTGAAACCCTTCAAAGGGTTTCACCTGTTCTGGAATGGGCTTCCTGGGACGCGGGGGGGGGAAATGGGCCAACGAATGGGAAACGAATAAACGAATGCGCAAGGTGTGCCTGACTCTGAGGTGAACATAGCCCGCGCGCGGGAGAGTTTGGGAGGGCTGTGCCCCCCCCAGAAACGAGCCCGCCCGCGGGAGGGTTTGGGAGGGCTCCGCCCTCCCAAGAACAAGTATTTTCATTCTGGCGTTGTGCGCCATGCGCATGACCGTCTGAGGTGAACATATGGGGAAACCGGGTTTCCCCAACCCCCTCCCTGTGGGGAGGCGCCCGGTTCCCTCCCCCAGCGGGGGAGGGCCAGGGAGGGGGCGGCCCTCCCGAAGACGCCCCATGGTCATCGCGGCGCTGTGCGCCATGCGCATGACCGTCTAACGTGAACATATGGGGAAGCCGCGTTTCCCCATACCCCTGCCGTTGGGGGCGCCAGCCGCTCCCAACCGCGGCTGGGAAATAGGGAAACCGGGTTTCCCCAACCCCTTCCCTGAGGACTCTGTTGGTTAAACCATTCTTTTACCGCTGTGGAGCCCGCGTAGGCGGGCTTCGCAGGTGACAGCCCGTGGCTTCAGCCGCCGGGGGGCATGAAGGCCCCGGCTAACAGGTACGAAGACCGCTGCAGCAGCCTGGCACGGTGGTTAAGAAACTCTTTAACCAACAGAGTCCTGAGGGGAGGGTTTGGGAGGGCGCAGCCCTCCCAACGATACCCCACGCTCATCGCGGCGTTGTGCGCCCCGCGAATGGCGCCTGAGGGAATATATGGGGAAACCCGGTTTCCCCACGCCCCTGCCTGGCGGGAGGTTTTGGGAGGCGGGAAGCCAGTTACCAGATGTTCACAGCGGTTTGCTATAGTATTGCTGGCTGCCCGGCGCTGTAATCAGACGGCGCGCCCGGCAATTTCGCATACCCTGGTGAGCGGGGACGAGGGGTTCCGCGACAACACGGCCCTCTCCGGCCCCGAAGCCCGTCACGGAGTCGCTCCATGCGCGTCTCAGATACTCGCCCGCCCCTCTGGCACCTGATCCGTGATGTGACGCTGGCGCTCTACCCCCTGGCGCTGGTGCTGTTTGTGCTGGCGACGCTGATTGCCCCGCAGCGGGTAGGTATCGTGGCGCTGGCCCAGGTTTTCGCCCACTATCTGTTTGCCGCCGCCCTGTTCCTGGCGCCCCTGGCACTGCTGCGCAACACGGTCACGTTGCGCCTGGCCCTGGGGGCGGCAAGTTTCGCCTTTCTACTGGTCTACCCGCCGGCGCTAAACTTCACTCCGCCCCCCACAAGCGACCGGGAGATAACGGTGCTCGCCTGGAACCTCTACTTCAACCGCGTTCCCGATGAAGAGGTTCTGGCAGTGCTGGATGCGCGCCGGCCCGACGTGGTGGCCTTCCAGGAGGTCAACGCCCGAGCCTTGAGCGCGAATACCGAACTGGCGGCACGCTACCCCTACCAGGTCGTCCGTCCGGAGCGCGACTCGCTGGGCACGGCCATTCTGAGCCGCTACCCGATCCGCGAATCGGGCCTCTACGACGGCGAACGGGCCGACGAACTGGCGCTGCGGATGGTCTGGGCCAGGCTTGATATGAACGGCCAGCCGCTCACCGTGGTCAACGCCCATCCGGTGCCGCCGCTGATCCAGGTTGATGGCTGTCGCCTGGCCTTTTGCTACAATACGGGCATCCGTGATCAGCAGATCAGCGCCATCCGCGCCTTCGTTGACGACCTGCAGGCGCGTACCGGCGATCCGCTGATCGTTGCCGGGGATATGAACGTAACCGAGCGCGAACGGGCCTATGTGGACCTCGCCACCGGCTTGCGCGACGCGCATCGGGCGGCAGGTGTGGGCTTCGGCTTTAGCTGGCGTCCACGCGCCATTACCCTGCCCTTCGCGCTGATCCGTATTGACTATATGTTTACGAACGATGCGGTGCGCCCGCTGGCCTTTCACACCGATTGCACCTTCCGGGGGAGCGATCACTGCCTGAATGTGGGGCGCTTCGGGTTGTAGGAGCGTCCGCTGGGCATCTCTGGGAGGGCCGCCCCTTCCCTGGCCCTCCCCCGCTGGGGGAGGGAACCGGGCGCCTTCCCGCAGGGAGGGGGGTGGTTCGGCAAGCTCACCACAGGTGGGGAAACCCGGTTTCCCCATATCCCAACCGCCGTTGGGGGCGGCTGGCGCGCCCACAGGCAGGGGTGCGGTTCGACAGGCTCACCGCAGGTGGGGAAACCCGGTTTCCCCGTATCCCAACCGCCGTTGGGGGCCGCTGGCGCGCCCACAGGCAGGGGTGCGGTTCGACAGGCTCACCGCAGGTGGGGAAACCCGGTTTCCCCGTATCCCAACCGCCGTTGGGGGCCGCTGGCGACCCAGCCGGCAGGGGTGCGGTTCGACAGGCTCACCGCAGGTGGGGAAACCCGGTTTCCCCATATCCCAACCGCCGTTGGGGGCGGCTGGCGCGCCCACAGGCAGGGGTGCGGTTCGACAGGCTCACCGCAGGTGGGGAAACCCGGTTTCCCCGTATTTTCACCTCAGTGATCCGATGCATCTGCCATTCTTTGTCTACGGCACCCTGCGGCCCGGCGGGGTGAGCTACCAGCAGTATCTGGCCGGGCGCACCAGCGCCGAAACCCCGGCCATGTTACGTGGGGCGGTGTTGTTTAGCCCTGGGCCGTTTCCGTTCCTCACCACGGTTTCTGAGCTGGCGACCCCCATCGATGCGGTGCGCGGCGACCTGATCGCTGTTTACCCCGTAGCTTACCCGGAGACTCTGGCTGCGCTCGACCGGCTGGAGGGGTTCGTTGCCGGGCGGGCAACCAATCTGTACGAGCGGGTAGCTCTGGAGGTTGAGACGGCGAACGGCCCGCAGCGGGCCTGGGTTTACGTCGCGGCGGAACGGGCCCTGCGGCTCATTCGCCAGGGGCGGATGCGCCGCATCCCCGGCGGTGATTGGCTGGAGCACAGCAGGGGCTGATACCATTTTTTGGTTTTAGATTTTGGATTGTGGGGGCGCCTGGCGCTCCGCCAGGCAGGGGCGCGGTTCGACAGGCTCACCGCAGGTGGGGAAACCCGGTTTCCCCATTTCCCAACCGCCGTTGGGGGTGGCTGGCGACCCAGCCGGCAGGGGTGCAGTTCGACAGGCTCACCGCAGGTGGGGAAACCCGGTTTCCCCGTATGTTCACGGTAGTCGCAGTACCAGGCGCTCGATCGCGTCGGCCAGTTGCCGCAGGTTGCGGACGACGTGGACGCTGTCGCAGAGGGGGAGGTAGGCCAGCAGGTCGCTGTCGCCTGTGCCCCAATCGCGGGGCGACTCGGGGGTGAACCAGATGAGCTGGCGCGAGCGGGCCTTGATCTGGCGGAGCAAGGGAAGGCCGGGATCGCTGCGGTTGTTGCGCCCATCGCCGAGTATCAGGATGGTGGTGCGCCGATCCACGGCGTGAAGATGGTCGCGGGTGAACTGCTGCAGAGCCGCGCCGAGATCGGTGCAGGTATAGGCGGCGTCAATCCGCCGGAGCACCGCGCTGACGGCTTCCGCTGGCCGCGCCGCGTTGAAGTCGGCGCTGATATCGTACAACTCGGCAATGTAGGCGAAGGTGCGCGTCCGGCGCACCTGGTCGTGCAGGGCGTGTACGAGGTGGAGCATAAAGCCGGCAACCTCACGCATCGAGTTGCTGAGGTCGCAGAGAATGACCAGTCGCGGCGTCAGGCGGCGCCGGCGGAAACGGAGATCCACGGGCACGCCGGCATAGCGTAGACTGGCGCGCAGCATACCCCGCGGGTCGAGGGCGCCGCTCCGGGCGCGCCGGCGCCGCAAGGCGGCCCGGGTGCGCAGGCGGGCCGCGAGCCGGGCCACTTCCCCCCGCAGGGCCGCGCGCTCCTCGCTGTCCAGCAGGTGAAAGGGGCGGTCGAGCAGGTCCTCGCGTGGCAGGGTCGTAGCTCGCCGGGTGGCGGCCTGGCGTTGCATGCCCAGGGCCACGGCCCGCCCGATCTGGGCAGCCTGGAGTTCCTGGTTCAGCCGCGCGGCCCGGGCGATTGCCGCCAACGCCGCGGCGCTAAAGCCCGCGGCGCGCAGGTGTTCCAGCAGGTCGTGCAGCAGCGCCTCCAGGCGGGCAAACTGCAACTCGTGCAACGCCCGTCGGGCCATCCAGGGCTCGAAGATCGGCGCGCTTACCTCGGGTGGCGCTACCTGTGCCAGTAGAGCGGCCAGTTGCGCCTCGCGCAGCGGCTCGCCGGTAACGATGGCGCTGAAAAGCTGGCCCAGGGCCGGGGTGGGCGCGGCGGCGGCAATTGCCTCCACAGCGCAACGCAGGCGCTCGCGCTCCTCGGCGCTCAGCGCGCCGTCGTCGTCGGGGGCTGCCAGGCTGGCGCCGTTGCCGCCGAAGTAGAGGGGAAACAGCCGCTCGAAGATGGGCAGATCGGCGTGCTCTTTCACCAGGGTGGCGCGCAATGTCGCCCGTAGCAGTCCCGGCGTGACCGGCTCGACATGTTCCAGCGCCCGCAGAGCATCAATGCTCTCGGCTACGCTGACCCGCAGACCCGCCGCGCGTAGCGCGGCTATGAACTCCAGAATGCGCTCGTCCATGCGATGCAGGGTACCAGGTTGTGCGTCAGTACGCAAATCAAGGGGACAGGGTTTTCGTTGGCGAATCTTCTCGCCCCGCGTCCACGAGGCGTTCTGTTGCCTCAGGACGGCCTTCTCAGAGCAGGTGAAACCCTTTGAAGGGCTGCGCCCTCCCGGCCCTTCAGGACTGAAGAAGGCCCCGGTAACCGCGTACTTCGGAAGGCAGTTTTGGTGGTATCATACAGGCGCATTGCCGGGGCGGAGTCTCTGGCGCTGGCTCGGGCCGTGATGGTCGTGGAAAGCGGTGATGGAGTATGACCAGGCGTTCGATGGTCACTGTGGGCCTGGTGCAGATGCGCTGCACCGCCGATCCTGATGAGAATACCGCCCGGGCGATCGCGGGGGTGCGTGAGGCGGCCGCTCGTGGCGCTCAGGTGATTTGTCTGCCCGAGTTGTTTCGCTCACTGTACTTCTGCCAGAGCGAAGCGTATGCGCCCTTCGCCCTGGCCGAGCCGGTGCCAGGCCCCAGCACCGCGACCTTTGGCGCCCTGGCGCGGGAACTGGGGGTGGCAATCGTCGTCAGCCTCTTCGAAAAGCGGGCCGAGGGCCTCTACCATAACACCGCCGCGGTGCTCGACGCCGATGGAAGCTACCTCGGTAAGTACCGTAAGATGCACATCCCCGATGATCCGCTCTACTACGAGAAGTTCTACTTCACCCCCGGCGACCTGGGCTTCAAGGTCTTTCCTACCCGCTTTGCGCGCCTGGGGGTGCTGATCTGTTGGGACCAGTGGTACCCCGAGGGCGCCCGGCTCACCGCGCTGCGCGGCGCCGACATCCTCCTGTATCCTACCGCGATTGGCTGGCACCCCGCCGAAAAGGCCGAGCACGGGGCGGCCCAGCACGAGAGTTGGGAACTCATCCAACGCTCCCACGCCGTCGCCAATGGATGCTACGTGGTGAGTGTGAACCGCGTGGGCCACGAGGGCGACCCCGCTGGCGGGATCGAGTTCTGGGGGCAGAGCTTTGTCAGCGACCCTCGCGGCACGGTGCTGGTTCGCGCTCCGGCGGACGAGCCGGCGGTGCTCGTGCAGTCGCTCGATCTGGGGATGCTCGACACGCAGCGGACCCACTGGCCCTTCCTGCGCGACCGCCGTATTGACGCCTACGGGGACCTGACCCGGCGTTTTATTGACGAATGAAAACACCACGCCAGCTTGGCTATCGTATGCCCCCCGAGTGGGCGCCGCACCAGGCGACCTGGCTGTCCTGGCCGCACAAGGAAGCAAGCTGGCCAGGCAGGCTCCGCGATGTGTTGCCGATCTACGCGCAGGCAGTGGCCGCCCTCAGCCGCTCGGAGACGGTGCATATCAATGTGAATGATGCGGCGATGGAAGCGGCTGCGCGCGCCCTGCTCGCCGCGGCGGGCGCGACGGATGACATCCACTTCCACCGCTTTCCAACCAACGACGCCTGGTGCCGCGACCACGGCGCGATCTTTCTGGTGCGCGAGGAGGAGCCTCGCCTGGCGGCGGTGGATTGGGATTTTAACGCCTGGGGTAACAAATACCCACCCTACGATCTTGACGATGAGATCCCCCGGCAGATGGCCGCCTATCTGGATGCGATCTGCTTCCCTGGAGGCATGGTCCTCGAAGGCGGGGCAATCGATGTGGATGGAACCGGTCTCTTGTTGACCACCGAGCAATGCCTGCTCAACCCGAACCGCAACCCGCACCTCAGCCAGCGCGAGATTGAAACGCGCCTGTGCGAGAACCTGGGAGTGGCGAAGATCCTCTGGCTCGGCGAGGGCATCGTCGGTGATGACACCGACGGGCACATTGACGATATTGCGCGCTTCGTCGCCCCCGGCACGGTGCTGGCCGTCGTCGAAGAGGACCCGACGGACGAGAACTATCACCCGCTCCAGGAGAATCTGCGGCGCCTGCGAAGGATGACCGACCTCCAGGGGCGCCCGCTGACGGTGCTGACCATCCCGATGCCGCCGCCGCTGGTCTACGAGGGACAGCGACTGCCAGCCTCGCACGCCAATTTCTACATCGCCAACCGGGTGGTGCTGCTGCCCACCTTCGGCGGCGCCAGCGACGCGCGCGCCGCCGAGGTGCTGCAACGCTGCTTCCCCGACCGGGAGATTGTGGGCCTGGATTGCACCGCTGTGGTCTGGGGCCTGGGCGCCTGGCATTGTCTAACCCAGCAGGTGCCGGCGGTCGAATGACCGGATGGCGCCGATGCTCCGGGTGGTACAACAGCATGCTTGCCTGGTTCACCAGTCTGCCCTCCATCCTACAGGCCCTGGTTGGGGGATGCTTTACCTGGGGCGTCACGGCGCTCGGGGCGGCAACGGTCTTCCTGCGACGCGATCCGCCGGCGGCGTTCCTCGACGCGATGCTCGGCTTCGCTGCCGGGGTGATGCTGGCGGCCAGTTTCTGGTCGCTCTTGCAGCCGGCGATCGAACTGGCGGCAGCTCAGGGCGTGCCGCCATGGCTGCCCGCCACTGCCGGCATTCTTGGTGGGACGGCCTTTCTCCGCATCGCCGACCAGCTCCTGCCGCACCTGCACCCGGGCCTGCCTCTCAGCGCCGCCGAGGGCTTGCCCACCGTCTGGCGGCAGTCAACCCTGCTGGTGCTGGCGATTACCCTGCACAACATCCCTGAGGGATTGGCCGTGGGTGTGGCCTTCGGCGCGGCTGCCGCCACCGAGAGCACGGCCCTCTTCAGCGCGGCGATCGCGCTCACCATCGGTATCGGGTTGCAGAACTTTCCTGAGGGTGTAGCAGTGGCCCTGCCCCTGCGGCGCGCCGGGGTTTCGCCCTGGCGCAGCTTCAAAGCCGGGCAACTCTCGGCTGCGGTCGAGCCTGTGGCCGCGGTGCTGGGTGCCTGGGCGGTGCAGGTGGTGGCCCCGCTGCTGCCCTATGCCCTGGCGTTTGCCGCCGGGGCGATGATCTATGTCGTGGTCGAAGAGTTGATCCCCGAGTCGCAGCGCGGCGGGCGCACCGATATGGTGACCGTGGCTACCATCGTTGGCTTCGCCGTGATGATGGTGCTCGATGTGGCTCTGGGATGAGCCGTCGGAGTGAGTGTGGAGCCTGGCAACGAAACGCTCGGAGAGGTGTGGCATCTTCACAACCCTCTGGTATCATAGTACCCATGTTGAGAGGGGTGCTTCAGGGAGGACAAGCCTTCCCCCTGACCCTCCCTGCTGTAACTGTTCGAGGGGAGGAGGCCGCAGTGAAGAAGCTGATCAACGCTCCCGAGAACGTTGTCCGGGAGGCGCTGGCGGGTATGGCTGCCGCGCATGCCGACCTGGTACGGGTGCATGTTGACCCGGACTACATTGTGCGCGCTGATGCGCCGGTGCGGGGCAAGGTGGGGGTCATCTCCGGCGGCGGCTCGGGCCACGAGCCGATGCACGGCGGTTTTGTTGGCAAGGGTATGCTCGATGCCGCCTGCCCCGGGGCCATCTTTACCTCGCCGGTGCCCGATCAGATGCTGGCTGCGGCCCGGGCCGTCCACGGTGATGCCGGTATTCTGTTTATCGTGAAGAACTATACCGGCGATGTGATGAACTTTGAACTGGCCGCGGAACTGGCGGCTGCCGAGGGCATTCCGGTGGCGTCGGTGGTGACCAATGACGATGTGGCGGTGCGCGATAGTCTCTACACGGCGGGCCGGCGCGGGGTGGGGGTGACGGTGCTGGTGGAGAAGATCGTTGGCGCTGCCGCCGAAGCTGGCGCCGATCTGGCGACCTGTCAGCGTATTGCCGAGAAGGTCAATGCCCGTGGACGCTCGATGGGTATGGCCCTCACCAGTTGCACCGTGCCCCACGTGGGCCGGCCCACGTTCGACTTGCCCGATGACCAGATGGAGATCGGTATCGGTATCCACGGCGAACCGGGTCGTCGGCGCCAGCCGCTCGCCTCTGCCGCCACCATCGCCGAACTGCTGGCGCTGCCCATTCTCGAGGATCTGCCCTTCCAACGTGGTGATCAGGCCCTTGCCTTCGTTAACGGCATGGGCGGAACGCCGCTGATCGAGTTGTATGTGATGTACCACGAACTGAGCCGCATCCTTGCTGCTCAGGGTATTACGATTCGTCGCAGTCTGGTGGGCAATTACATCACCTCGCTGGAAATGGCCGGATGCTCGTTTACGCTGCTCAATCTGGATGATGAGTTGATCAGGCTATGGGACGAGCCAGTGCTAACGCCCGCGCTCCGCTGGGGCCTGTAATACCATTTTAGATTGCCGATTTTCGATTGTGGATTACGATCCCGGGCATTACCGTGCGCTATCGCAGCTCGGGTTATGCGGAATGTTCAACAGAAATTGGTATAATACCAGATGGAACTGGCGATGCTGCATTGTTGAGCGCATTTCCGTAGTGCTTCATCACGAGTAACGGCCCGGCGCTTGCCGACCGTTGCCTCCCACACCCGCTCGCCTTTGATGGTTATGGTTCCACATAGGAGTGGTTACCGTGCAGATCGAGTCCAATTGTGGTTCCACATAGGAGTGGTTACCGTGCAGATCGAGTCCGATTGTGTGCTCAGGTTCATTGAAGTGGTTGCTGCCCGCATTAAGGATCAGCGTGACTATCTGACCGAACTGGATGCGGCGATCGGTGATGCCGATCACGGTGTCAATCTCGATCGTGGCTTCAGCGCGGTATTGAGTAAGCTCCCGGCCCTGACCGGTCGCGACATCGGTTCGATCCTCCGAACCGTCGGCACAACCCTGGTCTCGACCGTGGGTGGCGCCAGCGGTCCGCTCTACGGCACAGCCTTCATCCGCGCTGGCGCCGTTACCGCCGACCGGTTCCAGCTCAACCCGCATGAACTCATGGTCGCCCTGGAGGCGGCGCTGGAAGGGGTTCTGGCGCGGGGCAAGGCTACGCGGGGCGAGAAGACCATGGTTGACGCCATCGCCCCCTTCGTGGAAACGATGAAGGCCAGCCTGGCGGTGGAGGAGGACCCGCTCGTGGCGCTGCGAAAGGCCGTGGCAGCATGCGAGGAGGGTATGCGCGCAACCGTTCCAATGCTGGCGACGAAGGGCCGCGCTTCGTATCTGGGTGAACGCTCGATCGGTCACCAGGACCCCGGAGCGACCTCGGCCTACCTGATGGCGCGCGCCTTGCTCGAGGTCAGCGAGGGGCAGGCGACGGGGAGGTAGCGCGCCAGGGCGGCAGGCAGAGTGTACGTGTTCACATTTGGGGTAAGACGTTGCCCCGGGTGCGCGGGCGTCCCGCCCGCAATGGCCTGGATGCGGGCAAGATGCCTGCCCGCGCACCCGGGAGAAGTGTGAACACGTACAGGCAGAGCGCCAGGGCAGCGAGGGTTGGGGAGGGTCGTGTCCATGTCCAGGTTTGTTGCGGCGATTGACCAGGGAACCACAAGCACGCGCTGCATGATTTTCGACCACAGCGGTCAGGTGATCGCCTTTGACCAGCGCGAGCATCAGCAGATCTACCCGCAACCGGGGTGGGTCGAGCACGACCCGGACGAAATCTGGCAGCGCACCCGCGCAGTGATCCGCGCCGCGCTGCAACGCAGTGGGTTGTCCGCCCGCGACCTCGTTGCCATCGGCGTGACCAACCAGCGCGAAACGACGGTGGTCTGGAACCGCTACACCGGTCAGGCCGTCAGTAATGCCCTGGTGTGGCAGGACACCCGCACCGCATCGCTGGTCGAGGAACTGACCCGCGTCGGCGGTCAGGACCGCTTCCGCGCCAGGACCGGCCTGCCCCTGGCGACCTACTTTTCCGGCCCCAAGATCGCCTGGATCCTCGACCATGTTGCCGGCGCGCGCGCCGCTGCCGAGGCCGGTGACCTGATCTTCGGCACGATTGACACCTTCCTGACCTGGTGGCTCACCGGTGGCCCCCGCGGCGGCGTCCACGTCACCGATGTCACCAACGCCTCCCGAACCATGCTGATGCACCTGGCGACTCTGGAGTGGGACGAGGAGATCCTGGGTGTCCTGGGCATTCCCCGCGCCATGCTGCCGCAGATTATGCCCAGCAGCACAATCTACGGCTACGCCACCGATCTGCTGGAGGGTGTGCCGGTGGCCGGGCTGCTCGGCGATCAGCAGGCAGCCATAGTCGGTCAAACGTGTTACACTCCCGGCGAGGCCAAGAACACCTATGGCACCGGCTCGTTCCTGTTGCTCAATACCGGCACGACGCCGGTCGCCTCCCGGCACGGCCTGCTCACGACGGTCTGCTACCAGTTTGGCGACGCGCCAGCGGTGTATGCTCTGGAAGGCTCGATTGCCATTACCGGCGCACTGGTACAATGGCTCCGCGACAATCTGGGCCTGATCACCTCCGCTGCCGAAGTAGAGGCGCTGGCGAGCCTGGTGGAGGACACCGGTGGCATCTACTTCGTGCCGGCCTTCTCAGGCCTGTTTGCGCCCTACTGGCGCTCTGATGCGCGGGGAGTGATTGTTGGCCTGACCCGCTACGTGAACAAGAGCCATCTGGCCCGCGCTGCGCTTGAGGCCACTGCCTATCAGGTGCGCGACGTGGTAGATGCGATGGAGCAGGACTCGGGAGTGCGCCTGTCGGCCCTGAAGGTTGATGGCGGCATGGTGGCAAACAACCTGCTGATGCAGTTCCAATCCGACATTTTGAACGTGCCGGTGGTGCGCCCGACTGTCAGTGAAACCACCGCGCTCGGCGCAGCCTATGCCGCCGGGCTGGCAGTGGGCTTCTGGCAGCATCTCGACGAGTTGCGCGCCAACTGGAGCGTGGACCGCACCTGGCATCCACAGATGGACGCCACCCGGCGCGAGCGCCTGTACCAGGGCTGGAAGCAGGCCGTTCTGCGGACCTTCTGAGGTGCGGGAGGGTTTGGGAAGGCGCAGCCCTTCAAAGGGTTGCACCTGCTCTGGAATGGGCTGCCTGGGGCGCAGAGGGGAAATGGGCCAACGAATGGGAAACGAATAAACGAATGCGCAAGGTGTGCCTGACTCTGAGGTGAACATAGCCCGCCCGCGGGAGGGTTTGGGAGGGCGTAGCCCTCCCAAAGACACCCCATGTTCATCGCGGCGTTGTGCGCCCCGCGCATGGGGCCTGAGGTAAACATACGGGGAAACCGGGTTTCCCCATACCCCTGCCCAGCGGTGTGGCAAGCCCTCCCAGGAACAAAAATGCTCATTATGCAGACCATTGAAACCGATGTCCTGGTCATTGGCGGCGGAGCCACCGGTCTGGGCTGCGCTCTGGATCTGGCCCTGCGCGGCATCCGCGCGATCCTGGTCGAGAAGGGCGACCTGACCCACGGCACGACCGGGCGCTACCACGGCCTGCTGCACTCCGGCGGCCGCTACGTTACCAGGGACCCCCAATCGGCCAGCGAGTGCGCCCGCGAGAACGCCATTCTGCGCCGGATCATGCCCCACTGTATCGAGGATACCTCGGGCTTCTTTGTGACCACGCCCTGGGATGACCCCGACTACGGGGACGTGTTCGTGGCGAATTGCCATCACACCGGCGTGCCGGTGACGGAGATCACCCTGGCCGAAATGCTGCGCCGCGAGCCGCTCCTCAACCCGCGCATCTCGCGGGTCTTCGAGGTGCCTGATGGCGCCGCCGACTCGTTCCTGGCCGCTCGCTCGGTGGCCCTCGCCGCCCGCAGCGCCGGCGCGGAGATCCTCACCTATCACCATGTGGTGGACCTGATCCGCGCAGGGGATCGGGTGGCGGGCGCCGTGGTTGAGGATCTGCGCGACGGGACACTCAAGCGCATCGGTTGTACCTGCGTGCTGAACGCCACAGGCGCCTGGGCAGGTAAGATTGCGCGTATGGCCGGCCTGTCGGTGACAGTTGTACCCGGCAAGGGCACTATGGTGGCGATGAACCACCGCATGGTCAATACGGTCATTAACCGCTGTAAGCTGCCCGATGACGGCGATATTCTGGTGCCCATTCACACCGTGGCAGTGATCGGCACCACCGATGTGCTCGTGCCCGATCCCGATGTGTACCACATCGAGCCTGAAGAGGTGCAACTGATGCTCGATGAGGGCGAGAAACTGGTGCCGCGGTTCAAAGAGTATCGCGCCCTGCGCGCCTGGGCGGGTGTGCGCCCGCTGTACAGAGAAAGCGAGGCGGTACACGACCGCGATATTCCCCGCACCTTCAAGTTGCTCGATCACGAAACCCGTGATGGGGTTGCGGGTATGGTGTCGATCGTCGGCGGCAAGTGGACGACCTACCGCCTCATGGCCGAGGAGGTGGTCAATCTGATTGCGCGCCGTCTCGGCAATACCCGGCCCTGTCGCACGGCCACGGAGGTGCTGCCGATCCCGCCGTTTGAGCATCACGCCCCGCCTGCCGCAGCCGGAGGGTCCAGGCACTACTGGCTAGGCAAGTCCCTGGCCGCGGTGGAAGCCGAGCATGCCTACGGCGATCTGATCTGCGAGTGCGAACTGGTGACCCGCGGGCGGGTACAGGCGGCGATTGACAGCGGCGCGAAGAACCTGGACGATATTCGTCGCGACGTGCGGCTGGGTATGGGGCCATGCCAGGGAGGCTGGTGCGTCTATCGCGCCGCGGCCCTGCTCTACGAGCGGCGCCAGGCGGACGGTCTCAGCCATGCCCACGCTAACGACGCCGTGCTGCACATACTCCAGGCACGCTGGAAGGGGCTGGTTCCGGTGCTCTGGGGCGATCAGTTGCGCCAGGCGCGCCTCGATGAGCTGATCTATCTGGGTGTGCTCGGGGTGCAGCACCTTGAGCCGATCGCCGAAGCCGGCGGCGGCCTGGTGACCGAACATCCCGCGGTGGCGACTGAATAATACCGTTTTAGATTGTAGATTTCCGATTGCAGATTGTTGTGCAAGGCGTCCAGATGCGCTTCGACGCACCACTGCTTGCGGAGTGTTCACGTGAAGTTGGTATAAGGTCTATACGGCTGCGCCACACAACGCCAGGATGAACATCATTTGTTCCTGGGAGGGCGCAGCCCTCCCAGACTCTCCCCGCTGGCGGGTTGTTTCCAGGAGGGCTGCGCCCTCCCAGACCCTCCCGCGCGTGGCCTGTTTTCGCCTGGATGATCCCTGGTGGGCGGCGCGGCCGCGTGGTCACTCTCAGCCGGACTGGCTATGCACTACGATACCATCGTGATTGGCGCCGGCCTGGCCGGCTTGATGGCCGCCATCGGGCGCGCTGGGCAGGGCGAGCGGGTGCTGGTGCTGGCAAAGGGGCACGGCGCGACCCACTGGGCGTCGGGTCAGGTCGATCTCCTGGCCGGCGACGCTAACCCGCTGGCGGCGGTGGCGCGCCTGGCAGCCGAGCGGCCGGAGCATCCCTACGCGCGCGTTGGTCTCCCGGCGCTGGAAGCGGGCGTTGCGCATCTGCGGGCGCTCTGCGCCAACGCCACCTACCCCCTGGCGGGCAACCTGCACCAGCGCCTGCTGCTCCCCACGGCCCTGGGTGCGCTGCGGCCCACCACCCTGGCCCCGACAACCATGGTCGCCGGCGAATCGCGGCAGCTCGGCGATGGCCGCCCGACACTGATTGCCGGCTTCCACGAATTGCGCGACTTCTTCCCGCCGCTGGCAGCAGCCAACCTCCGCGCCCAGGGCCTTCCCGCTGATGGCTGCTACCTCACCCTGCCGCCAACCGGGCGCCGGCAGGGCTTTGACCCGGTGATCCTGGCGCGCCTGTTTGACACGGCGGACTTCCGCGCCGAGGTGGGGCGGCAGTTGGCCACACAGGTGCAGCGTGGCGGCTATGCACGGGTAGGCTTGCCCGCCGTCCTGGGGTTGCGCCAGGCCACCGAGGTGGTGCGCGATCTCCAGGCCCGCGCCGGGGCGTTGATCTTTGAGATTCCCACCCTGCCGCCCGCCGTGCCGGGCATCCGTCTCTACCAGGCGCTGGAAGCTGCTCTGCTCCGCCTGGGCGGGCGCATCCAACTGGGCGCCTTTGTTCGGCGCGGCGAAGGGCGCGGCACAACCCTGGAGGCGGTCTACTCCGAAGCAGCGGCCCGCGAGCAGCGCCACACCGCGCAACGCTGGGTGCTTGCAACAGGGGGACTGGCCGGCGGTGGTGTGCGCGCCACCCACGACGGCACGCTGCGCGAGACGGCCCTGGATCTGCCGGTGCGCGGCCCGAACGGGCGCCCGGACTGGTTCGCCCGGCGCTTTCTCGACCCGGCGGGCCACCCGGTCTTCAGCGCCGGCATCGCCGTTGATGCCGCCCTGCGCCCCCTCGATGCCGCCGGTCGTGTGGTATTTGGCAATGTCGTCGTAGCGGGCAGCGCCATTGCGGGGTTCGACCCCATCCGCGAGGGCTGTCTGGAGGGTGTGGCGATTGCTACCGGCTATGCCGCTGGAAGGATGTGAAGTGGGGAGCGCTTGCCAAACCGGTGGAGGGGGGTGGGGAAACCCGGTTTCCCCATATAGTCACGTGAGACACCCATGCGCGGAGCGCACACCGCCGCGATGACCACGGGGCATCTCTGGGAGGGCCGCCCCCTCCCTGGCCCTCCCCCGCCGGGGGGGGAAACCGGGCGCCTCCCCGCAGGGAGGGGGGTGGGGAAACCCGGTTTCCCCGTAGGTTCACCTCAGCCGTCCATGCGGCTGCGCCGCACAACGACACGATGAACACAGGTTTTTCCTGGGAGGGCTATGCCCTCCCAGACCCTCCCACCGGGGAGGGCGTGGGGAAATCCGGTTTCTCCACTTCTTCTGTGGAGATCTGTAGCTTTTACCTCACAAAACAGGCGTTCGGTAATTCAGGTCATCGAGCACGAGCAGCCTGCCGGTCGTGGACGAAGATGTCCTGACGCTCGTTCGTATCCCCTGGCACCAGGTTCGAGGCGCTCGACACGAACGCCACGAAGCGCCCGTCTGCCGAGATGGAAGCCCATTCCGAAGATCCGTTCGACTGCGAGCCATCAGAGGCGATCGAGACGCGCGTAGTCTGCCCTGTCCGCTGGTCGTGGACGAAAATATCAACCTTTCTGTTGGTATCGCCAGGTACCAGATTTGTGGCGCCGGATTCAAACGCCACGAAGCGCCCGTCTGCCGATATTGGCGCTTTCCACCACGAGCTATTATCACCCTCCGTCCCATCTGAGGCCACCGAGACGCGCGTGGTCCGCCCTGTCTGCAAATCGTGAACGAAGATATCCCATGACTGATTCGTATCCCCCGGCGCCAGGTTCGAAGCTTTAGACGCTATCACGACAAAGCGCCCGTTTGCCGAGATCGACGGCTCCACAGAGTCTCCATCGACCTCCGCGCCGTCAGAGGCAATCGAGATACGCCGGGTCTCACCCCTCTGCCGATCGTGGACGAAGACATCAAAGCAAAAGAGTCCGCGAGGACGAGCGCCACACACGTTCCTGTTCCATGCCACAGAACTATCAAACACTGCGAAGCGCCCGTCCGCCGAGATCGACGCCGAGGTTTCGGTACTCCTGGTCCACGCCCCATCGGTGGTCATTGGGACACGCGTTGTCTCCCCGGTCTGGCGGTCGTGGATGAAGATGCTGCCATTCGCCCCTGGCGCCAGATTCGAGGCATCGGAATGGAATGCCACAAAGCGCCCGTCTGCTGAGATTGACGGCTCCCCTGAGGCTCTAGTAGCCTGCGTCCCGTCGGATGCCACCGAGACACGGGTTGTCTGCCCCGTCTGCCGGTCGTGGACATAAATATGAGCGCACGGGGATCTAAAAAACAGAAAACCACACCTGCTTGTAGTCCCCGGTACCAGGTTCGAGGCTGTGGATTCAAATGCTACAAAGCGTCCGTCGGCCGAGATGGACGGCTTTTCTGAGGGGCCATTGGCCTGCGTCCCATCGGAGGCTACTGAGACGCGTGTCGTTTGCCCGGTCTGCCGATCGTGGACAAAGATATCCGCCACCCCGTTCGTATCCCCCGGCGTCAGATTCGATGCCTCGGACACGAAGGCGATGAAGCGTCCGTCGGCCGAAATGGACGGCTGGGTCGATCTCCCGTTGGCCTGCGTCCCGTCGGAAGCGACCGAGACACGGGTAGTTAGACCTGCGCTCTGGGCAAGATGCCGCTGCTTCGAGGCCAACGCGGTCGTGACAGAGGTTGCAGCCCCGGGCAAGCCTGGCGCGTCCAGCACTGCTGAGTCGGCCCTGTGGCCCGCAGCGTCCATCGGTGTAGCGCCGGCTGGCGCACCGGCGGTCGGCAGCAACGCCAGAACGATCACGAGTACGGCATAGCGTGTCAGTGGTTGCATGACCCTCTCCCCTCTCTCAGATCGAGCGTTCCGTCGGTCATTTAAGTGGCGCATCCGGCAAGTTCGCCAACGTCCACGCGCCGGTGGGATGAACAGATGTCTTTCCTTGGAGGGCTGGGCGTCCCTCCCCTAGCCAGGGCAGGTGAGGAAGGCAGCAGTCGGCGCAATGCTACATGAAGTATATCCTGAATGCAAGTTCAGCCCATTATTGATGCACACAACTCTCAAGGACGTTGATATACTTGAACAGGATAAACTGGATTTCCCGCTCTCCTTGCCCGAGGAGCGGCAGGCGACACCAACAACAGCATACCATTTCTGAGAACGCTTCTGGATGCTCGTCGCTAAGCAGCGTTTGACAAAGGAGCAGCCCTGTGACAGCAGATCTCCAGCAATGGCTCGACCGCCTGCCGTATAGCACCCCGCTCGTCCGGCGCCAGGCTCACTTATTGCAGACGATGTTCATCGTCCTGCTTGGCGGCGCAATTGTGGGGGTTATTCTGGCTCCGATCTCTAACCAGACGACCGAGAGCCTGATTGCTGCTCTTGCAGTCTATGCCACGGTGCTCGTCGGAGTCGGGACGGCGTGGTGGCTGCTGCGGCGCGGTCTCTTTCGCACGGCGGCAACCGTCACTGCCGCTGCGCTGGTGCTTGCCGTCAGCGGAGGGATGGTGGCGTTCGGCACCCAGCAGCACGCACAATACACATTGCCGGGCTTGCTTGCGCCGCTGGTGCTTGTCGGGCTAACGATGAAACGGCAGGCATTGTGGATCGCCTGTGGGGCAGTTATCTTCAGCGTTGCATCAACCACCCTGGGATCAGCGTATCTCCCTCAGTGGTTCGGGTTTGTTGATCTGCCTCCTTCAGGACCGTTCACGTTTATTGCAGGGTATACTCTGGTAGTCGTCGTTATCGGTTTGATTCTCGACCGCTTCGGCGGCGTGTTGCAGGAAGCGCTGAGACGCGCTCACGAACGCGAGCATGAACTCGAAACCCTCCGCGGAGCACTCGAGCAAGCCGTGGCGGAACGCACCGCTTCACTCCAGCGGACGATTGATGACCTGAGCAAAGCGCGTGATACCGTGCGCGCGCTCAGCGCCCCTGCCTTGCCGGTCCTGCCCGGGGTGCTGGTGCTGCCGCTGATCGGCGTCTTCGACACACGTCGCATCGCAGAACTGAATGACACCGCTCTGCACGCGGTTAATCAGCATCGCGCAAAGGTGGTCATTTTCGATGTGACGGGAATTGCCCTGCTCGACACTGCTACAGCGCAGGCGCTCTTGCAAACCGCTGCAGCGGTGCGGTTACTCGGCGCCGAGTCGTGGCTGGTTGGGCTGCGCGCCGAGATCGCGCAAGCCATCGTGGGGCTTGAGGTGAACTTGCAGGCGTTTCGCACTTATGCTACCCTTGAAAACGCTATTGGCGTTCTGGTCGGTCAGGGAAAAGGGCTTCAGGAGGGGGCGGCGCTACCATTTTAGATTTTAGATTGTAGATTTTGGATTTTAGACGGTAAATAGCATGGATCACATCGAATTGTCACTTGAACAATCGCTTGATCACTGCATCAAATGCAATATCTGTACCGCGGCCTGCCCGGTAGCCGCGGTCACCGATAGATTCCCCGGCCCCAAGTACGTCGGTCCCCAGGCCCAGCGCTTTCGCCACGAGCGGCAGCCGGCGCCCGACGCTTCGGTGGACTACTGTTCGGGTTGCCGGGTGTGTAACGAAGTGTGCCCGACAGGGGTGCGCATTGCCGAGTTGAACGCCCGTGCCCGGGCGCGTATCGTCGCCGAGCGGGGCCTGCCCTTCCGCAACTGGCTGATCGCCCGCTCCGAACTGGTGGGCCGTCTGAGTTGCGGCCCCCAGGCCCCGCTGGTCAACCTCGGGTTGCGGCTGCGGCCCGTCCGCTGGTTGGTTGACCGGGTGCTCAGTATTCACCGCGATGCGCCACTGCCCGCGGCCAGCCGCTACACGTTCCGCGCCTGGTTCCGACGCCGGGCGCCGATCCGCCAGGGCGGGGCGCGCCGGCAGGTGGTCTACTTCCACGGCTGCTCGACCAACTACTACGAGCCGTGGGTAGGTCAGGCGGCGGTCGCGGTGCTGGAGCGCAACGGTTTCGAGGTGATTCTGGCCCCGCAAAACTGCTGTGGCCTGCCGCTGATCTCGAATGGCGACTTCGCTGCCGCGCGTCGCGCCCACGCGGCCAATGTGCGCAAGCTGCTACCCTATGTGCGCCAGGGCATTCCCGTGGTCGGCACCAGCACCAGTTGCACACTCACCCTGAAAGAAGAGGCCCCTGAAATCCTGGCCATGCACGATGCCGATACCCGCGCGGTGGCCGAGGGAACCTTCGATATCTTCGAGTTCCTGCGGAATCTGGCTGAGCGCAACGAACTCGATATCGCCTTCGACCGCATCGAGCGCATGCTGCCCTACCACCAGCCATGCCAGTACCGTGCCCACCGTCTGGGACAGCCGGCCACAGACGTGCTCGGCCTCGTCCCCGGGCTTACGCTCACTGACAGCCGCGCCGCGTGCTGCGGCATCGCCGGGACCTACGGCCTGAAGCGCGAGAAATACCAGATCGCGATGGACGTGGGCGCCGGGCTGTTTGATTTCGTCCGCCGCTCGGGCGCCGAACTGGCGCTCTGCGACAGCGAGACCTGTCGCTGGCAGATCAGCCATGCCACCGGGGTGGTCAGCAAGCATCCGATCGAGATCCTGGCGGAGGCGTATGGTATCGCGCCCACCGTGAAAATAGGGAACCCGGGGTTCCCTCCGCTCCTGTTCACCGGGATGCCAGGCGCCCCCAACGGCAGTTAGGGGGTGGGGCAACCGGGTTTCCCCATGCCCCTCCCTGCCGCAGCGCCTGGCGCCCCCACCACCGCTTGGGGGATGGGGCAACCGGCTTGCCCCATCCCCCCGCCCGCCGCCACGGGCGTTAATCCTC
>Ga0116210_1000412_pt1 | contig 43539 bp, 36 predicted proteins | sample TshhotsprinmetaG_FD_94483 | JGI IMG/M metagenome (GOLD analysis project Ga0116210, IMG submission 94483) | Hot spring microbial communities from South Africa to study Microbial Dark Matter (Phase II) - Tshipise hot spring metaG | ecosystem: Environmental > Aquatic > Thermal springs > Hot... | reverse complement strand
GACATGCGCCACGCGATCGAACGCCAGGAGTTCGTCCTCTACTATCAGCCGATTCTCTCTCTCAACGACCAGTCCGTCATCGGGTTCGAGGCCCTCGTCCGCTGGAATCACCCCAAGCGCGGTCTCCTCCTGCCCATGGAGTTCATTCCTCTCGGGGAAGAGACGGGGCTCATCATACCGCTGAGCGTCTGGATCATTCGGGAAGCGTGCAGACAGATGCGGGAATGGCTCGACGATCCGGCTTCGGATCCGTCTCTCATCATTAGCATCAACGTATCCCCCGTCCACTTCAAACATCCCGGATTCGTCGATCAGATCTTAACCATTCTCCGGGAGACGAAGATGACCCCCGAACAAGTGGCGCTTGAGATCACAGAGAGCGTGATGATGGAAAATACCGAGCAGATGGGCGCCATCCTCTCGCGGCTGAGAGACGTCGGGGTGAAAATCCACGTCGACGATTTCGGTACCGGCTACTCTTCCCTCAGTTACCTCCAGCAATTCCCCATCAACATGCTGAAAATTGACCAATCATTCATAAAACGTCTCGTCGGTCACGGGAAAGATCTCGATATCGTCCAGTCCATTATCACGATGGCGCACAATATGAAACTGAACGTGATCGCAGAAGGAATCGAAAAAGAAGAAAACCTGAAGGCATTGGAAAACATGCGCTGCGAGTTCGGACAGGGATTTCTCTTTGCCCACCCGCTCAATACGGAAGAGGCGGAAAAACTGATCCTCGCGCCGAGGGCAAAGCCGCAATCGTGGGAAGATGCCCCCGCGGCTCGTGGCGAGCTCCAACCGCCCACCGTTTGATATTCGACAGCGGCTTTTAGAGACCGTTACCCTTTTTTGCTATACTATCAGCAGTCGAACGTGTTTCCGTCCCCCTTCTGACGAAAGAAGGGGACACTTTATTCATCTTCGAATTCCGCCGAGGGCTTGTCATGGAGTGCAAGAAAGAAAAGAATCTTAAATCATGCAACTGCAGTTATCATCCTTGCGAAAAAAAGGGGGTCTGCTGCGACTGTCTGATGTATCACTTACGGAGCCGCCAGCTTCCCGCCTGCTGCTTCCCCAAAGATGCCGAGCGAACATACGACAGGTCTTTCGAGCATTTTGCGCGGCTGGTCTCCGAGAAAAAAATATAAACCCGCCAGTTTCTTTAAAAGACGTCTGAAGAAACCGGGAGAAAGTTACGCGCGCACGTGTGGCAGACTCCGCTTCGCGGGGGTGGCGTCAAAGCCCGCAGAAGAGGAAGCCCTGTCCTCCGATAGGAGTATGCGCTACCGATCCTGCCTCCCCTTTCCATCGCCTTCGTGTCTTTTCTCTTTTCCTCGACTCTTTTGCTTCATCCGATCTTTGTTGAACTCTCGGGATTTATCGGGCAGAGACCTGTCCCAATCGCGGCGAAATTCCGCTGCGTGGCGACGTTTTTGCTCACGCTTGAACCAATCGTACTTGTCCCAGTGACGGTTCTTTTCCCACCCGTACCAATGTCTGTGAAGATCGTTGTAACGTATTCTGTTGTAACCGGGCGGCAGGCGGCGCCAGTAATCCGTCGGCACATCGATGATATATCGCGGGACGAGATGCGTCTCGATGTACCTCCAGCGGCCGTCGTACGAGTGAGCCCAGTACCAGCGTCCGCCATGGAATCGGTACCAAAAATTGTTGTAGAAATAGAGGCCAGGCCTACCCGGCACCAAATACACATAGGCTGGACCGCTCGGTACTACGACGACATCAGGCGGTGCTGTGAACACCACTGGCGGCGGCACCCCGACAGAGATGCTTACGTCGACCGCGGCACGTGCATTCGCCGTGCACAGGAGAAACGAGAGGGAAATCGCGAGAAATAAGGTTTTTCGTTTCATGCATACCTCCTTTACGTTGTCATCCGGCAATGCCAGTTCATACTCTATAATCTATTCTATAATAATATAGCAGCAAACGCCTTTTACTGGAGAGACATGGCACGGTTGATGGTGCGCCCGGCCCCGTGCGACACCGCTCGCTCGGGGGCGACATATAACAAATATCTCGGGGAGTCATTTGCCCTCTTCGCGTAGAATAGACTGCCCCGGCAGCACGCACGGGGTCGGTCATCTGTTGCTCCAGTTCCTCAGATATCATATCACGCTGCTGCTCGTCTTCATCGTCGGATTATCTGGCTGTGCCTCTTACAAGACCACCAAGAGAGAACATCCTCCCTTACCGAGCTATCCGGAGGAAAAGCTTGAACGAAATGATTTCTTCTTCTCGAGTGACGAAGATGTCATCGGCCGTCTGACGATTATCAAAATCGAAGAGGGCGACTCGCTCCCGGATATCGCGCGGCACTTCAGCCTGGGGATAAATGCTGTCAGTGCAGCGAATCCTGAAATAGATCTATGGGTACCAAAAGCGGGAGATCGCCTGCTCCTGCCCACGAGCTTCACTCTTCCCGATGCGCCGAGGAGCGGTATCGTAATCAATTTGGCCACGATGAGGCTTTTCCATTTCAGGGGAGGCGGCAAGGTATCGACGTACCCTATCGGCGTGGGGACGAAAGAACGTTCATCCCCCTTGGGGCAGATGTATGTAAAGCGAAAGAAGGTCCGGCCGACATGGTTTGTTCCCGCCTCGATTGCCGAGGATCACCGGAAGAAAGGCGACCCCCTCCCCGCGACGGTACCGCCGGGACCGCTCAATCCTCTCGGAGACTATGCCCTCTATTTGAGCAAATCGGGGTATTTGATTCACGGCACGAATAAACCGGCGAGCATAGGTCTCAGGGCAACGAATGGGTGCATAAGACTTTACCCGGAGGATATCAAGAAGCTCTATGAAAATGCGCCGTTGAGGACGCCCGTAACCATCGTGAACCGGCCGTACCTCATCGGAAAACGTGACGGCGTCGTGTACCTCGAGGCTCATACTCCCGACAAAGACGTCGGTCGTGCCGCGACGGAAAGGCTGTATGCGAAGCTCAAGGATATCGAGAAAAAATCCGGGCGGACGCTCGACTGGTCGAAGGTGCGTGCTGTAGTAGCTGAAGCGAAGGGGATCCCGGTGCCGATCCTGGAGATCAGCCAAGGGAGCGTGCAGAGAATCGGAGAGATCGTCGAAGTGAGCCGCCCGCCGAAACTGTACGGCAAGCCGGAAATACCGGAACTGAGAAACGATGCGTGGTATGTCCTCGCGGCGCGTCTCCGGGACAAAAAAGATGCGCAGAGATTAGCCGCCATCATCAACCACCAGGGCCCGCCCATACCGGCGAGAGTGATATCGACGAACGACATCCACCGCGTCATCGCCGGTCCTTTCAACGACGTCGCCGAGGCGAAAGAGGCCGCCAAACGCCTGAAATTCGATTTGGAAATAGACGGCGTGTTGGTTGAACCCGTTATGCAGAAATAGGCGCCGACGTGGCCTATTCAAAGGGTATCGCAGTGAAATGAGACGCAGCCAACCTATTGAATTCATTAATTGTTCACCACGGTCAACACTATTCTGAAAACCTCTCTTCAAGAGAAATAACCTAATGAAATTACTTTCTTTCATAAAATGTATTCTACTGATCTCTCCTCAGGTAGCCGCTGCTATCCAAAAGACGTTGGATGCCGTCATACCGGTCCCATACTGTGTACGGGATAACCTCTAGCCGGTATCTAGCGCCCCTGTTCGTCATAGCGGCGGAAGCCGGTATCCAGTGGCTTTCAAGGCCTTTCCTGGATTCCGGCCTGCGCCGGAATGACAACATGAAAAAGAATACGCCTCACCTGCGTTAAAGATGAGGCTTGTAAGCGTAAACGGGCCCCCGCCCGCCATCAAAAAGAGGGTTGCCGCGGAGTCATTTTGTGATTCATGGTACGTACGAGGCGTGCAGCCACATTGGCCCCTCATTTTGGCCAGGCACGTTAATGAACCTACTCCGAGCTGAACGGAAAGCGGTCCTCTATGGCCTGATCTCGACGATCGTCCCATCCGGCACGAGGGCGTCGATCTCCTCTATCTCCTCGTCTGTGACGGCGATACACCCCTTGGTCCAGTCGATCCGGCTGTGGAAATCTCCCACCCACGAGAAACCATTTTTCAAGCCATGGATCATGATGTCCCCGCCCGGGGAAACGCCGCGTTCTTTTGCCCGCTTCTTGTCCTGCTCGTTCGGATAGGAAATGCGGAGAGAGAGATGATAGTGGCTGTCCCTATTCCTCGACTCGATGATGTAGACGCCCTCGGGTGTCTTGTTATCGCCCTGGCGTTCCTTCGGACCGTCAGGATCTCCGCCTAATGCGATACTGTATGTTTTGACTGCCCTCCCCTTCGAGAATAACGTCATCCGGCGCTCTTTCTTCTCGATCAGAATCCTGTCCACCGGCTCCTTCCGGAGCATAAAAACCTCCCGCTGTAAGGCGAGAATCTCCTTCTCTTTACCCTCTGCCTCTCGCGCCAACGATTCATTCCTCCGTTCGAGCGCACTCACCTTTTGCTGGAGGGTCTCGATCTGCGCGTGCTGCGCCGCGATCGTTCTGTCCTTCGTGATGACGTTTTCGATTTGAAATACCATCATCTCGCTATCCTTCCTGTAAGGACTCTCCGGATACTCACGCACGAGTCGCTGAAAATGCGCGAGAGCCTTTTGATAATCTTTTTGTTCATTTCCAGGATAGGAATAGACGATGCCCATCTCAAAAAGGACCCTGTCCCCCGCCGCGGGATATTTTTCGATAATCTGCTCGTATGTCCTGAGAGAGGCCTCGAATTTGCCCTCGTTGAAGAAATTACTCGCTTCCCTGAAGAGCGCACCGGCATGCAATGCCTGACCGACGTGCCCGCATCCACACGTCAGGCTTGAAGCGAGGACGATGGCGACAAAATGAAGAATGACGTAATTGCCGAACGTACATCGCTTCCCATCTCTCTCCCAAGTGATGCCCTTCCCCAGTCTTTTTGGTAACTCCATAGTCAAAGGTTTTCTCACTATATACAATTCCGCGGACGACATACGAGGAAGTGGCAGGGATTGAACTCCATGCCACCTCCTCTCCACAGCATCGAACAGGAGCCAAATATCTCCAGCGAAAAAACACTTACTTCTTCATGGATCTCTCGAAAAGAGATTCAGCCTGTTTCGCTTTTTCCTCCGCGATACGCTCCTTCTCCGCGGCGATTCGTTCCCTCTCCTCCGCTCTCCTGATAGCTTCTTCAGCGCGGGCAACGGCTTCGTTGGCCTTCAATGCAGCCGCATCGGCTGCCGCCTTCGCGGCCTGCGCATCCTGAGCTGCCTGGTCGGCTTTCGCGCCAATCAGCTTCTCCTGCGTTTCCACGCGGGCAAGGTCGCCCTTCGTTGCACATCCCACCGCAGCGATGACAAAAATGACCATGAGCGAGATCAACAAAAAACCTTTCTTCATCCTCTCTCACCTCCTTTCGTTTCATTGTACCTCATTCGACAGCACCCCCTGCGTGATTCAGAACCAACCTCTCCGCAATGTCGACTCTATCCATGAAAACACGAAGACGGTTCGAAGCACAAATGAATTTTTCTTAATAAAACACGGTAAAACAGTGCAGTGATACTGTATAGTTCTGCAGGACGATGCGAGACAGATCGAAGACCGAAAGGGAACGTATCGTCACTTTTGGGTTGCGTCGGCCTCCGATAGCTATGGAATTTTCAGGGCCATACCCTTTGGAATGTATCGTGCCCTTGGGGACTCCTGAATTATCATTTCCCGAATGTCGCCATTACCCCACGATCTCGAGCGGGTCGCGGGGCATGACCAAGCCTAACACCGAATACCCTAACTTATTCACTTCTCAGGAAGGATTATGGTACCCCCTGCAGGAATCGAACCTGCGACACCAGGTTTAGGAAACCTGTGCTCTATCCTACTGAGCTAAGGGGGCACGCTCGACAAACAGTATTATACCTCAACCCTCCTAAAAACATCGTCGTCCGAGACGGAATGTACGGCGTTTAGCGCTATAGGCTCACGGGCGAGCGATGCCGGGTTCCGTGGCAATCCGGATACGTGTTCACCTGCCAGCATGCCATGGAGCATCTCCCTTCCGTGCTCGGTTTTTTTTCGGGAACGTGCCGTTTTCTCACTCCTGTAGGAAAATAATGACCGTCCGAGTGGACAACTTGTGCGAACGGTGATAATATGTGCGTATTCCACTCGCGTCATAAAAAAATAAGACGATTAAGGGGGTGATCATCTATGGCGCTTTTCAATAACGGACTCAAGGGAAATATCTTGACGGGCCTTGCCATAGGAATCGGGGCTTCCGTGCTCGCTCCCGCGGTCATACCGGTTCTCGCGAACGTCGTGAAACCTTTGGCGAAAGCGATCTTGAAGGGGGGGATCGTCCTGTACGAAAAGGGTCTTGAAACGTTCGCAGAAACCAAGGAAGTCGTCGAGGACCTTATCGCGGAGGCGAAGGCGGAGCTTGCCGAAGCGAAAGCTCGGCCGGCCGACGTAGCGGAGGAGGTCGCGGAGTCTCAAGTCGCCCCGGAGAGTTAGGATGCGCGCGTATGCTGCCGGAAGCGTACATTAGCCACTCGATCCCCGGACGCCTCAGGGTGAAGATTCCGTCGAGGAAGGGCGACATGTACTTTTTCGGTGACGTGTTCAAGCAGCTCTCTCTCTGCGCAGGTGTCGAGCGCGTTGAGGTCAATTCACTGACGGGGAGTGTACTGCTGTTCCACACAGCAAATATAGGGCGCATTTCGGAATTCGCCCGCGAGAACAACCTCTTTCTGATACGGGAGGAAAAGCGGTTTGCTGGAGGTCAAACGTATCTCTCACGACGAATCTCCACGGCGTTCCGAGACCTCAACCAGAAGGTACTCGTCTCGACGAAGGGCTTCGCGAGTATCCCGGATCTGATTGTTGTCGCTCTCGTTGGATTGAGCATCTACCAGATCAGCCGGGGGAATTTTTTGGCACCAGCCTGGTACACAGCCCTGTGGTACGCCATGAACATTTTTCTGAAGTCCCGAGCGAATCAGACCGTAGACTAAGCATACCTCAAAGAACAGGGATCTTTAAAAACCTTCAAAGCGGAGGTGTTATATGCACCATGAAGAGACCATGGAATCGCCGGCGGAATCAATGAAGGAAACGATCGGGAAAACCGGCATGGACGTTAAGGAAGGGATCGTCAGCAGCCTGAAAGGGATCAACGAAATAGAGGCGGAGATCGTGAGCCTCGTGCGCAATAGCGTCTCGAACGCCTTGAAAGCGACAGGATCGGTCGCCCAGGAAGGCATCAATGTCACGCGGGACGTGATGAAAGGGGCGATCGCGGCAACGGAGGAAGTCGGCACCGGGCTCATCCTCAGCACGAAGAGCGTCGCGAAGGGGATCGTGATGGGGATCAGCGATGTCGGGGGAGACGTGATGACCGTCTCCAGCCAGACGGTGAGAGGAGCCGTGAAGGGTGCGGCCGAGATCGGAGCGGATGTCGGCCTCGTCGCCCGCAGGGCTGTGGACGGTGTGATCGAGGCGACAAAAGAAATCGGTGGCGATGTCGAGGAAGTCGCCAAAGTTGCCGTCGGTGGCGCCATTGAAGCGGCAGGGACGATAGGCAACACCGCTGTCCGTACCGTTAAAGATATGCTTGTCGGGGTCGTCGAGGGAGTTAAGGAAGTGCTCAGCTCGGCGCTTCCGAAACGGGTTGAGGCTCGACCGCAGAGGGTTTCGCCCCAAACGGAAGAGTCCGGCGACAAGCCGCCTGCCGGCAAGAGAACGAGAAAGCGTTAAGAATAGGCCGGGCAGACCATCCCCGGGCAATGTCGGATGACGCTGGGAGCGTAGCCGGTCGGAAACGATCGTTCTGAAGTACCGCACATAGGGAGACGTCGGCGTCTGAGGATGAGACTGACCGTGCGCTGGCCGTTTACCAACGCAGTTTGATAAGCCCGCGCGGGAGCACGAGCTTCTTCGAGGCCTGCCTTTGCGGCGTATCCCTACGAATCGATGTTTCCATCGACATTGAGGAGAAAAGAGCGGATCGAACCATGATTGAAGCAGTCCATACTGTCGTCAAAGGAAGGGCCCGCTTCCGAATACAGGAACTCTATCGATCGGATACGTTCAAGAAGCATCTCGAGTCGAACCTCACTGCGAGGAATGGTATCCTCTCCTCATCTGCCAATACGTTGACGGGCACTGTCCTCGTACACTTCAATTCCGAGAAAACCCTTTCCGATATCGCCGCGATCCTTCGGGAGATCGTGTCCGCGCACCGAAAAAAGAACGGCAAACCCGCTCCGGCGGTTGGGCGGTTCCAGAGTCCCCGACGCACGACTGAATCGCGAAGCACGCTGAGAAAGAGCGTCCACCGGTCCGAGCCTCAGGAACAGGTTGGATGGCATACGGTCAGTACCCGTTCCGTGCTCGAGTACTTCGGCACGAGCAGAGACACCGGTTTGACGGCGAAGGCTGCGGCAGAGAAACGCAAGAAGTACGGACCGAACATCCTCCCCGAATCTGTTCCGAGATCCGGCTGGAGCATCATGCTCGATCAGTTCACGTCCCTCCCCGTGACGCTCCTCGGTGCCGCGGCGATCGTTTCCGCAGCGACCGGCGGCATCGCCGACGCCATCGTTGTGATGGGGGTCGTCTGCATCAATGCGTGCATCGGCTACTTCTCGGAGAGCGGCACGGAAAAGACCATTCATTCGCTGAAAAGCCTGGTCAGGCCATCGGCTCTCGTGCTCAGGGACGGCAGGATCCGGGAGATCAGTTCCGCAGAAGTCGTTCCGGGGGATCTTCTCGTTCTCCGGCCGGGGTCGTATGTATCGGCGGATGCTCGGATTCTCGAAGCCGACCACCTGAGCGTCGATGAGTCGGCGCTGACCGGCGAGAGCATGCCGGTCATGAAAACGACGGAGCCGCTGAAAGGAGAGGGAACATCGCTCGGGGATAGGACGAACATGGTCTACATGGGCACTCTCGTGACGGGCGGCCAAGGGATCGCACTCGTGGTCGCAACCGGTCGCTTCACCGAGATGGGCCATATCCAGACGATTCTCGGGCAGGCGCGATCTCCGGAAACGCCCTTGGAGAAGAGACTCGACCGGATGAGCAAGAAGCTGTTGGCGATCAGCGGTGCGATTTGCGGTATCGTGTTTCTCATCGGGTTGCTCCGCGGTTACGGCCTGCTCCAGATGATCAAGTCCTCGATTTCGCTCGCTGTGGCCGCAGTGCCGGAGGGTCTTCCGACCGTTGCGACGACAACGCTCGCGCTCGGCATCAGAAATATGCGGAGGCACAATGTCCTCATCCGAAGGCTCGAAGCCGTCGAGACCCTCGGTTCCGTGCAAACGATTTGTCTTGACAAGACGGGGACGCTCACGATGAACAGGATGAGCATCCGCGAACTCTACTGCGGGATGAAGCGCATGAAAGTCCACGACGGAAAGTTTTTCACGGATAACGACTTCATCAGTCCTTACTCATGCCCGGAACTCTTCATGCTCCTCCATATTTCTGTTCTCTGTAACGAGAGTGAAATCGTCCAGAGGAACGGCGACTTCGTCGTTACCGGAACACCGACAGAGAACGCGTTCATCCATCTGGCGATCGATTGCGGTCTCGATGTCCATCAGATACGGAAGCAGACACCCCTCCTCCACGTTGTTCATCGCTCGGAAAAGAGGAACATCATGCTCACCCTGCACGGACAAATGCAGAACGGCGAGAGGCTCTTGGCGGTAAAGGGGAGTCCGAGAGAGATTCTCGATCTCTGCTCCTGGCACATGAAGAACGGGGAAAAGACGCCGTTGACGGACGAAGACCGCATCGTCATCGAACTTGAAAATGAATTCATGGGCGGTGAATCATTTCGCATTCTCGGGCTCGCATACGCCGTTGTCGCAGCCGGTATCGAAGATGATTCCGATGGAACTCTTTTCGGACAGGAATTCATCTGGCTCGGAATCGTCGGCATCGCTGACCCTATTCGGCGCGGGGTAAAGACGCTCATGGGAGATTTCCACCGGGCCGGTATCGACACCGTCATGATCACCGGCGACCAGAGTCCGACAGCCTACGCGGTTGCGCGCGAGTTGAACCTGAGCAATGGGCAGCAGCTCGAAATTCTCGATTCGAAGCACCTCTCGAACATACCGCCCGAGATCTTGCCCGCCCTGTGCGAGAGGGCCCACGTCTTCGCGCGCGTGACGCCATCCCACAAGCTCCAGATTGTGCAGGCACTCCAGAGAGCGGGGAAGATCGTTGCCATGACGGGTGACGGCATCAATGACGGACCCGCTCTGAAGGCGGCCGATATCGGCATCGCGATGGGTCATACGGGCACCGATGTCGCGAGAGAGGTTGCCGATGTCATTCTCGAGGACGATAACCTCCAGACCATGATCATCGCGGTCAGTTACGGGCGGACGATATACAACAACATCAGGAAATCTCTCCACTTCCTCCTTTCGACGAATATGAGCGAGCTCATGGTGATGTTCGCAGCGATCTCCCTCGGCCTTGGTCAGCCGTTGAACGCGATGCAGCTCATCTGGATTAATCTGATCTCGGATATCTTCCCCGGTCTTGCCCTCGCGCTGGAACCGCCCGAACCCGACGTTCTGGACCATCCGCCCCGTCCGGCGAACGAAGAGATCATCAAGCCATCCGATTTCAAGAGGATGACGTTCGAATCTGCGGTCATAAGTGCAGGCGCCCTTGGCGCCTACGGATACGGTATCGCCCGTTACGGGATCGGAGCACGCGCAGGAACGATCGCCTTCACGAGTCTCACCGTCGCCCAGATTCTCCATGCCCTGAGTTGCCGCTCCGAACACATCAGTATGTTCGACCAACAGAAACTGCCGGCGAACCCTTATCTCAATGCGGCGCTCGGCGGATCGCTCGCGCTCCAGGGGTTGGCCATGGCGGTGCCAGGGCTGAGGAACCTTCTCGGCATAACGGCGGTCGGTCTCCTCGACGGCGTAGTGATCGGGATCGGCGCACTCCTTCCGCTCTTCCTGAACGAGGTGACGAAGGCAGCAGGATATGGTTCCGGTGAACGGTCCCGGGGAGAGTCCCTCGCGCTGGTGTACGAGGAGCAGCCATGAAAAAGGACTTCATGTTTACCTCCGAATCGGTTACGGAAGGTCACCCCGACAAACTCTGCGACCAGATCAGCGATGCGATCGTCGACCAGTTTCTCGAACATGACCCTCATGCGAGGGTCATCGCCGAGTGCGCGGTATCCACGGCGATCATTTTCATCGCCGCCCGCTTCGTTTCGGACGTCACGGTGGACTTCCCTGCCGTTGCCCGCAAAGTCATCAACCAGATCGGGTACGACAGCCACTCGTTCAGCGGAAAAACGTGCAGCGTCGTCACGAGTTTGAGAGAACTTTCCCACGATGAGCACTATCACTTCGACGAGAGGACGATGTCGGACGAGGAGATCGAGAGGATACCGGTCAAGAACCAGGTGACCGTCTTCGGGTTCGCCTGCACTCAGACGTCTTCGTGCATGCCGCTCCCGATATGGCTCGCCCACAAGCTCGCTCGTAGACTCACCTCCGTGAGACTCCAGAAAGTCCTCCCCTACATCGCTCCCGACGGCAAAAGTCAGGTCGGCGTGGAATTCAGGAACAGACAACCGTACCGAATCCATTCCGTGACGGTCATCGCCAGCCAGCACAGGCAGGGGGAGCCCAGTCTGCAGCGCCTCCGGGATGATGTCATGGAGGAGGTAATCGTCCCGGTCTTCCGCGACGAGAAGATATCGCCGGACGAGAAGACGAGAATGTTCATTAATCCAGACGGCCCATTCATAACAGGCGGACCGGCGGTACATTCGGGACTGACCGGCAGAAAGAACGCCATCGACACGTACGGTGAGTACTCGAGGCACAGCGGCGCCGCACTGAGCGGAAAGGATCCCCTTCGCATCGACAGGGTCGGGGCGTACGCTGCTCGCTACGCGGCGAAGAACATCGTCACGGCGGGACTCGCAGACGAGTGCGAGGTGCAGCTCAGCTATTCAATCGGCATGTCGAGACCGGTGAGCATTCAGGTGGAGACCTTCGGGACCGGCAGGGTGTCGGATGAGCAGATCGCTCAGCTCATCGAAAGATACTTCGACTTTCGCATCGCCGCAATCGTGCGGCAGTTCAATCTGAAATACCTGCCCGCTGTCGTGAAGGGAGGCTTTTACCGGAAACTCGCCGCATACGGTCACATGGGGCGAATGGATATCGGACTTCCCTGGGAGATAACCGACAAGGCACAGATTCTCCGGGAAGCCCTTTCATGACGATGTGCTCGAGGTGACGAATGGTTGCAATGATGTTGTATGAAAATGAGTTGGACAAGCGCCAGCACCGCTCCGCGATCCACTTTCTTGCCTCGCATGCTGGGGTATCGGAAGAATTTGTCAGGCAGCTCTATGAGCTCGAACTCGAATCGCTCATCCGACGTGCACGGATCAGGGATTTCCTGCCGGTTCTCGTCGTTCGGCGGTTGAAAGAAAAGATCACACCAGAAAAAGCCTCAGAATCGCGGGCGATGGACAGAGGAGGATGAGGTCTTCCCGACGTCCCCGTTGACGGGGGGGTTGTTATGTCGTTGAACGATTCACGACGAAACCGAGCATTTTGTCACTCGGAATGAATTGGAGCGCCTTCGCCACGTCGTCCACCCGGGCCTTGCCGGCCTGCACGACGACAATGACATGGTCGACGAGAGAGGCGAGCGTCAGGGCGTCTGCTCCTGCGAGAACCGCTGGGGCATCGAAGATGATGTACCGGTTGGGGTACCGGCTCCTGACATCCGCCACGAACTCTCGCATGCGCGGCGAACCGAGGAGTTCCGCGCTTTCCTCTACCGCCTGTCCGCCGGAAATGATCGTCATTTTTTCGATCCCTGGCCAGATGATCAGTTCGGATATTGGCGTCTCCTCGGTGAGGTAGTGTATCAACCCCCTGTCGCTCGCGAATCCGAGAGACTTGTGGATGCTCTGCGTGCGCAGATCGCCATCCACGAGCAGGACCGTATGCTGAAATTCCCTCGAAAGGCTGAAGGCGAGATTGATTGCCGTGACCGTTTTTCCTTCACGGGGCAAGGCGCTCGTGATCATGATCGTGTTCTTCCCCAGCCCACTCGTCTTCTGGAGAATGTGCGTGCGGAGCATACGGTACGCCGCGCCGGGCGAGCTGTCCAGATAGGCAAGACACCGGTTCTCCGCAAGGTGCGCCGGATTCAACTGCACGGCACGACATCGCGCGTAGACAGGTGACATCCAGCCCGGTTTTGTTCTCACGGCATCGTCAGGCGCTTCTCGCGCTGGAGATTGCGGGAAAACCTCTGAAGGATCATGCGCCGATGCGAGGTGCGAGCTTTCCATGCGACCGGCCGACGCGCATTCGGCGAGAACATCGTGAGGAGGCGCTGCTGCGACAGGAGCCGCAGGAGACGCATCTGCACACACATCCTGCTCCGGTTCTCCGGTTACCGTCGCGACCTCTTCAGACGAGTCAACGTCGGAGGTTGGCTCGCCCCCGTTACCGTGCCGCTGCTTGAAGTACCGTATCGCCTTCTCCCATTTGTCACGGCCCGCGTTCCCTGAAACCGTTTCCTGCAGAGCCGTTTCCTTCGCCGTCCCTTCAGGCCTGGGATCGGGGTCCCGACCGCTCTTGATGAGTTTCCGGTTCCAAAGAGCGATTGCGCCTTTTATTTTCGCCTTCATTGATTCACTCCTTTTCCCCCAGACACGCATGTCGAAATCCTTATAGCCTCCTCATGACGCGCGCCCACAGTATGTCGAGGTCCATGATGAAAAAATGGACCACGAGCGCGAGGATCGTCAGCGAGATGACCGAAACTCCCATGATTATTTTCAAGCGCTTCCTGCTCTTCAATTCGTCTTTTAGGGTCACAATCTCCGGAACCTCTGCGAGGACCGGCAGAGGAAAGGAGCGCGTGAGGTCCTCGGACTGGCGCACCGACCGGTCGGATGCTTCCTGAATCGATGCGCTGCCGATGCCGGCCCCAAGACCGAGCATGATCCCGAGGAGCAGGATGAGCGGTCTATTCGGCCTGACCGGCTTTTCCGGAAGCCTCGCGGGGTCTATGAGAGTAAAACGGGTACCCATCTGCTCCCGTTCGAGTCCCCGAGCTACCTTCGCCTCCATGACTTTCTTCATGAGATCATCGTATTTTGCCTGGGTGTTGTTCCGCTCGACCATGAGGTTCATGTATCCCTCCGCCACCCGCGGATACATCTCGAGGCGTCTCCGATACTCGTTTCGCTTCCGATCGATTTCCTCGATCTGCTGCTTTGCCGATGAGATTTTGGACTGCACGCTGGCCAACTCGGAAGCGAGCGCAATGTAGGCAGGGTTGTCCGGTTTTGCGGGGACCTCCGACTGTTCATTCGCCTGTGTCCGAAGTTTCTTCTCGAGTTCGGCGATCTCCGCTTTCGTTTTTCTGACGTCGGGATACTCGTCCGAATAACGAGCCTTCAGGCTCACCAACAAAACCCTCAGTTCCTTCAACCGTTCTTTGTCCTGATTGATCGTGTCGGGTGCGACCGTCGCGAGCTGAGTCTGCAGGTAACTTTCCCGCTCCTGAAGGGCCCTCAGTTCGTCCTTCAACTGGTCGTAATTCCTCTCGCTCCAGTCGAGCGTTTGCAGATTGAACTGCAAGAGTTCCGGGAGAGCGCGCGTATTTCGCTCTTTATACGCAGCTATCCGTTTCTCGAGTTCAGCGAGGGTTGCCTGGACAGCCCTCATCTCCTCCTCGAGAAATTTCGTCGCGCTCTCCGTCTGTTGGCCGACGACTTTGATGTTCTCCTCGAGATAGAGTGACGCGAGAGCGTTCGCCACCTGCTGCACGATCACCGGATTTCTCCCCTCATAGGAAACGGTGAAGGCAATCGTTGCCTCGGTCGGCTTCCCCGTCCGGGGGTCGACGACGTCTGCCGTGACCGTCTCGAACGTGATGTCTTTCGTCCGCATCTCCTCGATAATCTCCTCGGTCGTGAGCCGTTTTCGTTCATCGGCGTAGAGGTCGAATCGGTTGATCAGTTCCATGAGTCGTGACGCGCTCATGATCCGCTGGTGGATCGTCTGCAGCCGCTGTTCGGCGTAGCTTGTCAACGTTGGCGTGACGTACTCCCTCGGCATCTCCTGATCCTCGATGAGGATCGTGCACGTCGAACGGTAGACGGGTTTCCAAACGATCACGACGATGACGGAGAGGAGGAATACCGTCACCGCCGGAATGGCGATTGCGAGCGCGCGCCGTTTTGCTACGGCGACGAGATCTTTGACGCTCATCCTTATTTCCTCTCCCATTATGGTTCTCCCGCGTTCTTTTCCCTATCGACTCCGCATTTATTTGCAGAAGGCGTGCTGGACCGAAAAACGAACCGAGAACAGGTGCCTGTCCGCGTCCGCACCGGCACACGCACTCGAGGTGCCGGATCGCGCGGACGAACAGCTCGTCACCCACGCGTATCCGTACGAGGCCTCGAGTGACGTGTCCCTCGTGAAATCGTATCGGACGCCGGGGTTGATGAACACGTTCTTTTGATCGATGCGGTACAAGGACTCGTCGATGTCCGCGGACCGATACGCATAGTAACCGGTCGTCACAATCGCCGAGAATTGACGGGTAACCCGGTATCGCCCACTCACGGCGAGCGCATCGCGCACCGATGAACCGTTGAGACCCGATGCCGCCGCAAAACTCCGGCTATAGGAAACGGTCGACGTGAAGTACTCCCCCGTATAGCTCATCGAGATCCCCCCAAGCCAGTCCCACGCGTCGTCGGACAGGTTTCTTCTCACCACTTGGCACGGCAGGGGATCGGGGGGATTGAGCGGAATGCACGCCGTCGCCCATGCCTCCGTGGACGTGTGACGGATACCCGCATCGACGGATACCGTCCAGAGTTCGTTTAAGGCGCGCGTGAGACCGACGCCGCCGTAGACCGTCGTATCCTGGGAAGACTCGAAATCGTATGCGCTGAACCCGGCGTGAATCCTCCCCTTCGCGAGGGGCAGGTACTGGCTGAGATCGTATTCGAAGCCGGCTCTCACGTCGTGCGCCTCGTCATCCGCGTACCGCTCCTCAGAGTAATAGTTCTTGTCGTACGTGTAGGCGACGTTCGTCGACGCCTTTTCCGTGAGCTGCAGATCCGCCGTGAGTGCACCGCTCATCGTGTTGCGGGGAACCGCGATCACGGGGAGCGGGGCCTCCGCACCCGGCGGGGTCGGCTGCCCGCCGCCGGGGGTTCCCGGTCCTCCCGGAGTTCCGGGAGGGGGCGTCGGCGGAGGGAATATGATCGTGCCCGGTGGCACCTGGAACGGCATACCGTAATCGATCGCCGGATTGGTCCTCTTTTGATACCCCGCCCTGCCGGAGACGGATAGGAGCGGGGTCACGCGGTAACGGAATCTGCCGCGATACGACAAGTCGGTGTCGCTCAGATCCCTGTTGTCGAAGTACTCGAGACGATCTATCCGCGCGACGACATTCGCTTCGAATCGCTCGGTCCGGTTGTTCATCTCGACGCCGGCCGAGGCGATGGTGATAAAATCGCTCTCCGAGAATCCCGTCGTGAGTACCTCGTCGGTATTGAGCAGAATGTTGCTGTTGTACTGACCCTGAATCCACGCCGACGGCGTGACGCAGAACTCGTTCGCCTCGAGTCCCGGCGGGCCCAGCGACAGAACGACAACGACGATGAGAATGGAAAAAAGCATCGCGCGCATCACGGCACGACGACAACGTCTCCACGTTTCAGATAGATATTCTGTTCGAGCCGCTTTCCCTCGATGACATCGTCGTACTGGAACGGGAATATCGTCGTCTCTTCAACCCCCTGCCGGAAAACCTTGATATCGTTCCTGTTCGCGAAGGGATTCAATCCACCAGCGGCCGCAAGGGCCTGCAAGACATTGATGTCTGTCGCGAGGAGAAATCGGCCGGGATTGTTCACCCTGCCGATGACATACACCACAAGGCTCCTGATCTCCCGTATCTCCACGGAGAGCGTGAGCTCCGGCACGTACCGGCGGAGCTTGTTCTCTATGTCAGCCTTCAGTTCGGATGCCGTTCTGTCGGCTGCCCGAACCGTGCCGATGAGCGGGAACGAGATGGAGCCGTCAGGCCTGACGACGCACGTTCGAGTCAGGGACTCGTCCTTCCATACGGAAATATCGAGCACGTCTCCCGGTCCGATGAGATAGAGATCTTCTCCCGTCTCGGCTTCGGCACAGCCGATCTGAATAACGAAGAGGAGGGCACTTAAACATCCGATCATCCCAGCGAGGATGCGCAGTCCTTGTCTTCGTCGCGCGCTATCCGCGTTTCGCGCCATCGAAATCACATTCCTCCTTGCTGTTAGGGATACTTCGACATGTCGTTCGTGACGACGAAACACCATGCCGACACCTTGTGACATTCCTCCACACCCGCGTGCGGGATGAGGCTTGCCATGACATTATCCCGTCGATCCATGGTGTTTATGAGGTATCCAGCCGCACCGGTTCCCTCATCCTGGAAAGACATGACGTTACGCCTTTTGACGAAGCGTTCATCGAGCAGCATCGGCACCCTTTTTCTGACAGACGGGATGGAAACCGTTTCGCCGCCCATCCGTCAGCTCCGGTTGCCGGAAAGAATCCTTTCCGCCTCATCTTTTCCCGGGAACCGGAGAGGGGAAGAAACGGCGACGCGGAGATACTCCTTCGCCTTTTCCTGGTTGCCGGCACGATACAGCGCCATCCCAAGGTGATAGTTAAAGATAGGGTTGCCCACGGCCTTTGCTCGTGCCTTTTCGAGCCAGTGAATAGCCCGATGCATATCACCCTTTCGGTAATAAATCCAGCCTATTGTATCCATGATGTTCGGGTTTTCCGGGTTAAGGGACAGTGCCCGTTCGGCGAGGGTGACAGCCCGTTCGAGGTCTTTCGGACCCGAGCCGAATTCGCCGAGAAGGACGGCTAAATCATTCATGACTGACCACTCCTGAGGCAGATTTTTCAAGGCGCTCTCCAGCTCGGCGATTGCCCTGTCCCACCGCTTCTGAGACATATAGAGCCCGCTGAGCTTGACAAAGCCGAGTGGGTGATTCGGGGCCAGTCTCTTGATCTCACGGAATTCGGCCTCGGCCCGTCCGAGGTCGCCTTCGGCAACTCTGAGATCCCCGAGGTCTGCCCGAATTTCTCGGTCATGCGGATCTCTCTCGAGGAGCTTCCTGTACTGGAGTTCGGCGCTCCGAAAATCTTTCTGTCTCACCGCAAGGCGGGCCATCGAACGGATGATCTCCCTCGATTCCGGATGCGCTTTCAAGGCGTTCTGGAGCGTATCGAAAGCGAGGTGCGGTTCATTATTCACCGCGTGTGCCTCGGCAAGGCTGATGTGGCCCTGAATGAAGTGCGGACTCTCGTTCACGACCGTCCTGAAGGCGGAGACGGCCTCTCCGCCTTCCTGTTTTCTCAGGTGGATCAAACCCTTGGTATAGTTGGCGTCGATATTCTTCGGGCTCTCTTTAATCACTTCATCGACGTACTGCCTTGCTTTGTCGATCTCCTGGCGGGACAGGTAGAACTGCGCGAGAGAGTTCTTCGCGTGGAGGATGTTCGGATCGGCGGGATCCTTCTTCAGCGTGAGACACTCTTCGAGCACGGAGCGAGCTTGATCCGTACGGCCTGTCGTCATATAGAGCGCGCTCAGTGCAAACCGGATCTTGAAGCTCTTGGCGTTCTCGCGAAGGCCTTCCTTCAGCTTCTGCTCCGCCTCAGCCGGCCGGTTCCTGACGAGGTAAAAGTCGGAGGCATCTACCCACCGTTCTTCCTTCTTCGGATCGCGCGACAAGAATTCCCGGAGCGTGTCGCCCGCCTCCTTCTCGCGTCCCGCGTTCCAGTAAATCCCGGCGAGGACCATGCGATACTGACCGGCATCCGGGTCGATCTCGATAATCTCCCTCAGAACGGCAGTTGCATCGCCCGCCCGTTTCTGCCGGAGATAGAGGTCGGCAAGCATCAGGTAGAGTTGGGGGGACTGTTCGTTCCGCTTTATGCCCTCCCGCAACATTTTCTCGGCCATCGCCACTTCCCCGTTTTCCGCGTAGATGGACGCCAGGAGCAGGTAGCCGTCCGCTCCCCGCACTTCTCCCCCCACGACAGATTCGAGGAAGCGACGAGCGCCGTCGTTATCCTTCTTCGCGAGGAGAACGGCCCCCTTGAGCACGAGCGCATCCTCATTCTTCGCGTCCTCCCGAAGGACGAGTTCAGCCTTTTCCATCGCCTCGTTCGCTCGACCGGCCGCGAGCAGGAACTTCCCTATCTGAACGTGGGCGTCCCAATATCGGGGATTCAGCTCGACGACTTTCGAGAAGTTCTCGTATGCAGCCTGGGGGCTGCCCGTCTTGAGCGCGATCATGCCGAGCATAAAGAGGGCGTCGGCATATTTCGGGTCAATCTGCAGCGCGTTCTTGATCTCGAGCTTCGCTTTTACGTAGTCGCCCTTGCCGTAGAGAGCCTTGCCTCTGTTGAAGAAGGTGACCTTCTTTTCTTCCGGACCGCTACAAGAGAAAACGGCAAGAACGATCCAGAGAATGCATAGTCCAGAGATCCTGCGCTTCATGCGCTCCGTTCAGCCTCCGCACACGAATGAAAAATGACCCTGCGAGGGGTTTTGCGTATAACGTATCAGGGATAGGGTTAAACCTACCGTGATAGTCTAATAAGGCCGTGTTACGCCGACGTTACAATTGTGTGAACTTTTGATGAAAACCGACTCGGCGTTCTCGCTCGCCTGGATGCAGTCTGATACGGGAACCCTTATGACGGGATTAATCCCCTCACCCCGGACACGATGAGTGTGACGAAGGTGACAGCGACCACGAGGTCCAGCTTCTCCCGCAGTTCCTTGATGAGTACTTCGCAACCGAACAGCAGAACCACGATCTCGACCGCCAGCCTGCCGAGTTGAAAGCTCTGAATCGAGCGATCCGGCAGATTTGGCACGACGACGGCGATGAACACGATGAGAAAGTCCATCGGCGTCGCTTTGAATCCCGTCTTCCTGCGCGAGTACTTCACGACGAGAAACACGAGGAACGCAATCACGCCGTAAGAAGCGTGGTACGCCGATACGAGCTCGTTACGCATCCAAGCAGCCCTGCCTTGTTCGACGAGGTAGAGGAGCAACGGGATGGTGAGAAAGAGGATGCACCGAAGGCACAGCCCCAGATGGGCCCTCGCGAAGAGGCGCACGATGAGCAGCGCCGCGACGAAGAGGAGGGAGATGACGGCCGCGTATCCCGGAACGTGCGAAAGCTGCAGCGAGGACCACACGAGCACCGCGGGCACCGCGATCTTCGATAACGCGAACGAGAGACGAATGATCACGTTTCGATCTTTGATCTTCCTCAACGTTCCCTTCACGTTCGTATCGATGAGAGAAGATCGTTTGACGGTAAAGCCCGTCCGGTCCGCAACGGCAAATGACCCGATAACGGCGCCGGCGAAGAGGACATACGCCATGACGAGCATCCAGTCGCTGTGATACTTGAACAAAATGGCGGCGATGATCATGGCCGCCTGGATGGCATAGATAATGAAGACCGCCTCGGTGTGATAGAGGCCGAAACGGACGAGGCGGTGGTGGAAGTGATTCGTGTCAGGAGAAAAAGGCGATCTCCCGGAACGGATCCGCTCGACCATAACGGTGAGCGTATCGAGCACCGGGAAACCGAGGATGAGGAGCGGCAAGACTGGGCTAAGTGGCGTACTGGCCTGGGTAACGCGGATCGCAAGGACGATAGCAGAAAAACCGAGGAGCTGGCTTCCCGTATCGCCCATGAACAGGGTGGCGGGATAGGTGTTATACCGGAGAAATCCGAAAATCGCACCGGCGAGCGCCAGCGAGAGGAAGAGAGCCGACGTGTCTCCCGTAAGATACGCGAGATAGCAGATACAGCAGAAACCGAGGAGAGATATTCCTCCCGCGAGGCCGTCCAGGCCATCGGACAAGTTGATCGCGTTCGTGACCCCGACGATCGCCACAATCGAAAGTGCGATGGCGAACCCCTCCGGTATCTCAAGGCAACAAGGGAGCAATCCCCCGAGAGAATCGATCCTCACCCCGCCGGGCACGACGACGATCACGGCCGCCGCGATCTGCCCGGCAAACTTCGCCTTGTACCCCAGCCCTCTCAGGTCGTCAAGCAGGCCGAAGATGACCAGAACGGCCGCCGCGATTAGATATGACCGCACGAAATCGTCGACCGATGTCCAGAGGACGATCGGGACGAATGCGCCGAGTGCCATGGCGAACCCGCCGATCCTCGGCACCGGACGCGTGTGGACCTTCCTCGGGTTCGGGACATCGACGAACTGGAAACGTTCCGCCAGCTTCGTCATCATCGGGATGAGGCTGACGGTGAGGAACACGGAGAGGAGAACCGTCGAGATGTAGAGCATGGGCAACGCGTGAATTGCCTACGCCTGCAGTTGCTTCTCTTTCAGAAACTGCAGCAAAACGGGCATCATATCGCGGACGAATCCGTCCATACGCCGTTCTGTGCTGTCGATGGTTTCCGTCGGCGCGACCGGTGCGATGGGGCGGACGAACAGATCGTACGTGTTATCCCTCCGAAGGGCATGGAGAGATAAGTGGAACCGGTTGATGTTTTTATCGTGCGTCGTCATGTCTTTCGTCTGGAACCAGAAGTACACGATCTGGCGGCTTCCCATCCGTTCGATGACCATCCTCGTGACCATCAGAGAGCCGAAACGCTCGACGCCCTGTATCGTCTTCCTCGTTTCTTCCTCTACGACCCAGCCTGCAGACGGTATGCACACGGTCGGGCTATGGAAAAAATTCTCGTTCGAGAGGAAAGCCGTGCTCCTGTAGCCGATGTAGAGCGACACTTCGCCCCCTGTGCCGTCTCGGAAGACTCCGCTGAACGCCTCCTCCGCGCCGGACGCCCTTATGATTTCCGGGTCTATGGTCTCCTGTCTCCCCGTCCACTGCCCGAACGACAGGGGGAAACTCTGGATACCGCCATCGAGTTTTACGGCGGGGAGGGCGCCCGTACTGAAACTGAGCGCCGCAATGAGAGAGAGCGCCGAGGCCGAGACGAGGAATGCTGCGGTTGTCCGGCCATGCCGCCTGCTCTGCTCGCCGTGCGCACGAACCTCCTCGTGCGCACGGGCTGCACCGCTTGCTCGCACGGGGACGACGATGGAAAGCAGACGACCGAACAGGAAGAGGATCACGAAAGCCACGAGGAAGAGCAGCCATCCTGAAAATCCGTGGAAGAACCCTTCGGCGACGTCGCGCCCGACCTTATCGGTCAGGACCCCCGTGACCCCAATCCGCACGGCGTTGATGACAACCCCTATTGGTATCGTGATGAACACGCAGAGGAGCCGCCTCCAGAGGTCCCGTTGAAAGTAGTACGCATAGAGGACACCGAGGGCAAGGAGGGGGAAGATATACCGGAGACCGCTACAGGCATCGATGACCTGGAGTTGGGTTACGCCGAGGTCGAGGACGTTGCCACTGATGTGAACAGGGATGTCGAACATGCTGATAAAAGAGCCCCCAAGTCTGGTCGAAACCGCCTTCAGGTGAAGGCTGACGTGCCTCTCGATGAAAGCGGGGACGGGCACCATGAAGAAGAGAAACCCGAGAGGGACGATGAGCAGCTTCAACGCCTCTACGCCGAAACAGAACAAGGTGATGAGCACGAGCAGCAAGGGGACGGACGGCATCGAGATGTTGCCGCTCGATCCGAGAATTCCGTAAAGAGAAAGGAGGAGGAAGAAGAGCACGGCAGGCAGAACCGGCCAGAAACTCCGCACCGGAACGCCGCTCAGATGCTTCCGCTTTTCCCACAGAAGGTATGCCGAGGCGAGGGGGATCAAGAAGCCGTAAGAGTAGTCGTCGTTATCGAGCCATATGTTCACCATAGATTTGAGTGGCACGAAATAAGCGGCGAAAAAGAGTATTGACAAGACGATTACCTGTACCCGCACATTTCCCATCGAACGTGTCAGCGTGTTCATGCGGTCCTCACTTTCTGTGTCTCCACTTGCTCCGCGCGATCCAGAGGAGCGGCACCCACACCCGCTGCCTCATGAGGTGCCCCACGCTCCCGATCATCCAGCAGTTGCGGGTGCAGGCGTCGACGCACCGTCGGGCACGTTCCGCCTCGGGACTGTTCCAAACATCCTCGAAAGACGCATTCCTGATGTTCCCGAAAGGCATGTCCATGACGTTGCACGGGCGGACCGTGCCGTACGGGTCGATGAAGAACGAGTCGGTCGCCATCGTGCATTTCAGTTCGCGTGGTTTCCCGAACATGTGGTCTACGATGCCTTTGGTGAAATATGCGCGAAACCAGTCCTTCGGGTGGGAAGAGCGCAGGTATTCCCGGACAAGATTCCCGACCTCCCGTTCGACGTTTCTTTTATGGATGATCTCATTGTCTTCCTTGTGAAAGTAGTAGGCATTGTGGAGGATCGACGTCGCGAGCTCGACGCCGTGCTCGCAAGCTAACCTGTAGAGGGGAACGAGGTCCTGGGCATTCTGATCCGAAATGGTCACTGCGATGCCGAGGTCCTTCACGCCGAGCCCCTTCAGCTCGCGAAGGGTACCCAGCGCGCGCTGGTGGGCTCGTGTCACCCCTCGTATTCGGTCGTGGGTCTCGCCGATGCCGTCGAAGCTTATGCGGACTCCGACGTCGCGGTGCTGCTTCATCACATCGACGATTGTCCGCGTCAGGAACCCATTCGTACTGATGACGACGCGCTTCGCTCTCTTTTTGACGACAGCGAGAATATCGGTCAGGTCCTGTCTGAGGAATGGCTCGCCGCCGGTGATATTGAGCCTTACCATCGGAGGGAGGTTCACCAGATCCGCAGGTTTTATCTCGCGTCGGCGATCGCTCGGGAATTGCCACGTATGGCACATGATGCAGCGGCTGTTACAGCGGTAGGTTACTGCCACTATGCCGTCCATCCGTCACCTCAAAACGCGGGATGATAGAAGGTCGCTCACGAGGCCTTCTGCACGAGCGTCAAGTATAGTGCTTCCATCTCATCCGTCACCCTATCCCATGAGTAATGGCGCCGCACGTGCGACCGTGCGAGACCTTTCATCGCGAACACCTCATCAGAATGCCGAAGAAGATGCTCCAATACCCGTTTGAGATCGTGCGTGTCCCTGTTTCGAAATGTAAAACCAAAGCGGTCGAGCACTTCGAGGTTCTCCGGTATGTCGCTCGATAGGCAACAGTTCCCGTAATTCATCGCCTCGAGGAGGGCAACGGGCAATCCTTCCACCGTCGACGGCAAACAGAACACGTACGCGTTGCTGTAAAGCTCCCCGAGCGGTCGGCCTGTCACGAATCCGAGAAAGCGGATCCTCGGATCTCCTCCCGCGAGGCTCTTCAAACGCCCTTTATATGCGTCGGCATGCGCGGCGTCCCCCGCGATGACCAGCGTCATGTCCGTCTTCAACTCCCTGAACGCCTCGATCAAAAAGTGGGCGCCCTTCTCTTCGACGAGACGCGCGGCAAACAGGATGTAACGATTCGGCTCGAGACCCTGTTCGAGAATCCACTGCGGAGCGCACGACTCGACAGGGCCGATACCGTTCGGAACGAACACGATCTCTTTCCCGAACCGTTTTTCGTAGTACCGCTTCTGGACTTTGGAGACAGCCGTGGCTTTATTCGGGAAATAGGCGACGCTCACGTCCGCTATGAGGAAAAAAGCCTTGCCGACGACTCCCCATTTGTCTCGCTTCCACTCGATGCCGTGGGTCTGGACAACGGTCGGGATACCTCTCGCGCGCGGTACAATCGAAAACAGAGACGGACCCACCGCGTGATAGTGCACGAGGTCGACGTGCTTCTTCTCGAGGATGTCCCGTGTGGCATGGTAGCAGATGGATAACTTATGGAGCGCCTTCGTATTGATCGATGGGACGGTTTGGATATGCATCCCCTTATAGATGCCGTCCGACGTTCCGTAGTCACGGCTTGAATAGACGACGACCTCATGCCCCTTTGCAACGAGCCGCGAGCCCACTTCCTCCGTTACTTTTTCGATACCGCCGCCGATCGGCATGCCTTTGACCGCTACAAAAGCAATCCTCACCTATCGTCTCCTCCGCTCCCTCGCGTCATCTTGGTGATCCCTCGAGAACACGCCTGTACGTCTTCATAAGCGCCTCGTAGTGGCGCTCTGCGCTATAGGACCGCTCGACAGTGAGCCTGGCCGACCGACCCATCTCCTTGAGTCGTCCATCGGGAAGCGATACGAGAGCTCTCAGCTTTTCCCGAAGGTCATCCACGTTACTCGGTTCGAAGAGATAACCGTTCACCCCATGTTCGACCATCTCCGGAATGCCGCCAATATTCGCACCGATCACGGGTCTACCGCTGCTGAACGATTCGAGGATGGCCATGGGCGCATTCTCGTAGCATTCGGAAGGAACGATGACAGCACGTGCCGATTTCAGCGCTTCGGCGAGAGTGTTCGAATCGAGATAACCGGTGAACGTTATGCGAGAAAGGTTCGCCCGCCGAACGACACCTTCGAGGTTTCGCCGTTCCGGTCCATCGCCCGCTATGAGGAGAGGCACGTCAAGACCAGCCCTTCGATAGGCCTCGATGAGCGTCATGATCCCCTTTTCTCGCGAGATTCGCCCGAAATAGAGCAAGTGTTCCCCGGGACGGTCCTCAGCGCCGCCGTTCATGAGCCGCACCGGATTTGGGATGTGAACCATTCTTTCCGCATCGAACCCGAACTCGACGTGCTTATCGAGCAGGAACCTGCTCGGACAGATGAAGAACTTCACGACCTCATATTTTTTTAAAGAATGGCTGAAGTAAGATTCGGCTGCGTACACAGCGGAGGCGAGGATACTGTCTTTATGGCATCTCGCCAGAATAGCCTGATGGAACCGCCGGCCTTTACAGCGCTCGCAGACGTTTCCTCGATTCACCATAAGGTAGCTCGGACAGATCAGTTTATGGTCGTGGAGCGTCATGAGGACGGGCACCTTCGCCTCTTTCACTGCGTCGAGCACCGCGGTGCTCAACCCTCCGTAAATATTGTGCGCGTGCACGACATCGGGCGTGAAGACCTCGACCATTCGCCTCAATCCTTCACGAGCCGTCGAAGAGTAGAATATCTCCCTGACGGTCTTTAGCCCGTCGATGGAAAGTGTGTATCGATCCCTCTGCATCTCGGGCGGAAAGAATCTTTCATATGGAGAAGATTGGTTGAGGGGATACGCCCTCGTGAAAACGGCAACGCGGTGGCCGGCTTCCTTCAGCAGCCGCATCTCCTCGAACATCACCCGCTCGGAGCCGCCGCGGAGATAGAAAAAATTGTTGAGGAAGAGCACGTTAAGGGTTTTCATTGTGCTCTCGCGTTCGCTTCTCTATCATTCCAGCAGTGTGATGCCGACGAGAGCAATCTGTGCCCCCTTCACTTCATCACCTATGGAAAGAGTGATGCGCTCAATCGCCCTGTCAGGATGGGGATTGCTCCACAAGAAAAGCTGCATATTGAGCGGTACGCCGGCCAGGGAGTACCCACACCACGCGGTCTTCGCTCCGATCAAAACATCCGGACGCCGCGTAAATGCCCACGCGTTCTTTCGCACGCCCTGTCCGCTCCGGATATCGGTAATATTCCAGTTAGTAACAATGTCAATCGTTTCCGATCGGCCATCGACGTAAGTGACCACATACGTACCCAGCCTCATCGGTGTCATGGACGGCTCCTCGATAAATGCTGTGTGGAGAAACGCCAGTGCCGAGGCCTTTGCGCCTCCGACGTGGACTTTGAGAGATCTCTGCATGTCGCCCCCTCTGTCACCCGCATTCGATACGATGACGGCGCCGCTCGGGTTTTCTCCCTCTCCTCCAGAAAGGTCGAAGAGAATGCCCCCTATTCTCTGCTTCCCCTTTTGAAATTGTTGCGCGTCGAGAAAAGTACCGATGCCAAACGTCGTTCGAGACGGTCGTCCTCTATCGAATTCCGTTACCCGGCCTGTCGCGCGACGAAGCTCGATCGGGGTATGATGCCCGAACGTTCTCGCATACATCGGTGCACGCAGGGACTCTGCGAATACCCGTGTATCGTTATCCGTGCTATCGATGCCACACTGGAGAGACCATGCGCACAAAAGAGTGTACAGTGTCGTCGCAGCCGGCGAAAGAGTCGACCAGAAACCCCAATCCGACAAAAACATCCCGTAACCTCCGTATTGTTTCACGCTGCGAGCGAATGATTGTGCTGCCTTGGGGTCATGCCACGAAGTGCCTGCAACACGAAACCCCTGTTTACGGAAGTACGCTATGCTGTCATAGCTCGCCGCGTAACGATAATGCCAATCCAAGATGAATATATCCCTGGGCAACAAAGGCAATGCACGATGTGTCTCGCCGGAGTCGAAACGAGGACTTCCCCCATGCGCAGAGCCGACTTTCCTCTCCCATGTTTCGCTGTCGAGGAGCATATCTCCCCAGAGAGCCGTTCGTATCCCGCGCGCGCCCAGCCACGTATAGATCTTCTTTACGTCACTGGCCAATATCTCCGCCGTCCGGTCCCCCGATAACGCGGCATAGACAGACAAGCCCTGTATTTCGTCACGGCCGATCAGGAAAATCGTAGGCTCGTAGGTCGACAGAATCTCGCCGTAGAGGGCGAAAAGCGCACGGTAGTTTTTTTCGTCGGATGGGTCGTAGATATTCGATCCGTTCCGTATTGTCATTTCGGGGAATTTTTGCGGATCGAACGCAGAACCCATACCGCCCCAGACGTCCATATGAAGCCACCGCGCGTACTCGACGATCTCTCTTACCTGTTCTTTTGTCCATCCTCCGTCATCTTTTTTGTGCAACCACGAGCGAACGTGAACCGGGTCGTGGAGAAAGAGAACCGTGTTGGCGCGTGCCTTCGACAGTACATCGAGATATCGCTTCATGAGTTGAACGTCACGGACAGCGGGCCTCAGCAGTTCGATGCAGGCTCCGCGAAGGGAGAGATCCGGCCAATCGCCCATCCGCACGCACCCGAACTGCCATTGTCCGTTGTCTCGGCGGAGGCGTCCCATGAGAGCGTACGCGCCGTAGAGGCATCCTCTTTCATCCGGTCCGCGGATGACGATTCGAGTCGGGGATACATCGAGTTCAAAGGCTTCCGCCGGAAGACGTCCATCCGAAATCCTCTCGATTACGATGGCACCCGGTTTCTCAGATAGGTTCTTTGTTCTCACAGGAACGCTTAAAGAAGTCATCGCATGTATTTCGCGGGCGAGTATTGCTTCTGCGGTACGGCCAGGTACCCCTGCTATGAAAGTGTCAGTCGTCAGCGGAAATACACCGAATTCCTCCACCTCTTTTTTTGCGGGAGGGTTATAGAACTGCCACGGGTCGGTATGATTCACACACTCTCGGGACGTGACCGAATAGATTTTCTTCGCGCTGGTCGGTTCGAGGCATTTGATCACATATTTGAACGTGTACTCTGTGCCAGCTCGGAGCATCCCCGGCTGCGCAGCGATAATAATACTTTTTCTTTTGTCCCAGGGGAGGTCGCGACCATCTGCGGCATAGAGCGTTTTTCGGTTCATCGAGTCCGTGATTTCGATATCACAGAACGTGCCCCTGACACGAATCCAGTTTTTATTTCTCACCAACGTCGTATTCGGATGAGGGAGAGGCTCCATGGTAACCACCGAAGCGTCTGACATTGATGCTGGTGCGGATTCGAGATGTGCGCCGAGGAATAAATCGCCCGATACCTTTACGACATCGAACCCGAGCTCGCACGGCTCGGAGGGTAACGTAAAACGAAACAGTACCGCAATCGTGCTTGCATCGACTTGGGTCAACCCAATACTGTACGCTGCGCCCGAAATGGGGTCATTTCCGGTCAGTGTATAGTCTCCGGGTGAGTTTTCGATGACTCGGCTGTTCCAGGGGCCGTCGAAAATACGATTCCTGTTGCCCAGGAGATCCCGACGGAAGAACTCGACGTAGTCAGCGATGCCCACCAGAACCTCGAGACCATTGAAATGGGCACGCCCCCGATTCCGACTATCGACGCGCAGCTCGAGATGAAGCGCATCGTTCGTGCGGTCAGCGCGTGGCGGGACATATGTCGTACCGACGGACGGTGGCATGTCATTCCTCGGAAGAAAAATGACCACAAGGAATGCACCAGCGAGAGCAAGGACCGAAAGAATCCGACCGGAAGATTTTGTCAACAATGTTCTGATGACTTCTATCACGATGCTCGCTCTTGTGAAGGGGGTGGAGCAACCGATGCCGTGTGATAGGCCGTGGCGATCTCTTGCGCCTTCACGTCCCAACTCAAGGCGACGGCTCGCCGAAGGGCGCCCTCCGATAACTGCCCGACGCGCTCCGGTTTATCCAGAAGACTCACTATCGCATCACGGAATCCAATGATGCTGCGCGATGCATTCTCGAAAGGAACTGTAATGCCGCACGTTTCATTGACTGCTATCTTCATGCCGTACGCATCGTGACAGATCACGGGCATGCCCAAGCCGAGCGCCTCGAGAATGACCATCGACGTCGCCTCGCGAAAACTGGGGTGCACGAGGACGTCGCACTTCCCCATCGCCTGCAGTGCGTCCTCGTATGACAATCGGCCTTCCCAGGAGATATTTCTCAGCCCCAAAACGCTCGCCAGCGTCATCCATTTTCTGCGTTCCGGGCCGTCCCCAAGAACCGTGAGATGCACGGCCTCTCTCTTTGGGAGCTGAGCGAGTGCGTGCAACAAGAGCGGAAGAGCTTTGTGAACCATGTGTTCTCCGGAAAAACACAGTCGAAGAGGCTTGTCGCCGACAAACGTGCGGACGTACCCTTTGAGGTGGGAAGGCGGTGCCGCGTCTATCATCGTTACGGCCTTGCCCGGAGAAATCTCGTTCATGATACGACATTCCTCGCCCGTGACGGCCCAGATGCGGGCTGCAGATGAAACCACCTCCCTCAAGCGCGGCGACCGAATGTCCTTCACTATGCTCAGCGATCGGAGTTTTTCAAAGACGTGCGATTTCCACCCGCCCACACGAGCAAGTGCGACAGGCACGTGACTCATTCCGCCCACGGGGCCCCAGAAAAAGGGGCGGCCACTCCTGAAAAAGAATCCCGGACGTCGAAAGCTGATTGGCGTAAGTTGGTGGACAACATCGAAGGAGGATAATCCTAACCGTCTGGCGACATCAAAAGCCGCCTTGTGCCATGCGTCAAGACCGATGTAATAGAGCACCTGCCAGCCGATCCCTCCGGTCATCTGCATCGCGAGCCGGTTCGCACGGGCGAGGCGAACAGTTGTCTCCGGCTGCGCAACGAAAACGACGTTCAATCCGGGAATCCTTCCGTGTGTCTCCAAATAATGCGACACGGCATTCCGATAGGCGTCGCGATGGCCTGCAGGTCCGTCGGCGCATAAAACGGTCACGTCATGATAGGCCGCGAGCCGCGTCGCGATATTCCATCCGACCGCGCATTCCGATCCCTGATACGGTGAAAATTCATGGGAGGAGATGAGCACGCGCAGGCGTTTCAATTCGACGACCGCGAGAACACGCGCAGATAGAATTCTTTCAGCTTCGTGCAGTGCTGATCGATCGTGTAGCGTCGGCAAAAAAGATCATGGGCACCGCCGCCGACTTTTTTTCGAAAGAGATCGTCCCGCAGCATGCGCACAATCGCCTCCGAGAGACGTTTGGGATCGTCGGGTGGCACCAAGATACCCGTTTCACCGTCATGAATGACTTCATGATTGCAGCCGACCCGTGTGGCGATGATCGGCACACCGTGGGACATCGCCTCGAGCAATGTCATGGGCAACCCCTCACAACGAGAAGAATTGACGTATAAATCGCACACTGCCAGCACCTCATGGACGTCACGGATCATGCCGGCGAAACGGATGCGATCACCGCAGTGCGAGGACCTTGCCATTCTCTCAAGAGTTGCACGTTCTTCACCGTCTCCACCGATGAGCAAAAACGCATCAGGTACACTATGTGCCACCTCAGAAAAAGCACGGAGCAAGACGTCGATTCCCTTCTGCCGCGTGAGACGTCCGAGCGTCAGGAGTATCCGGCTCCCCGGTCTGATGCCGAATTTGCGCACGATATCCGCACGCCGCAGATCTCTTTTTTCCGGCATCCGAATCGCGTTATCAAGCCTCGCAATTTTCCCCGGGGGGATGAATCGACCGACGTTTTCCGAAACCCGCTGGCCACAGGCCAGCACCAAATCGCTCAAGGCGAGGACAACCCTTTCGACCGCGCTATACTGTTTATCAGAATGTGCAGTCGCCAGGACCCGTACGCCGGCCAATTTCCCAACGAGAGGACCTATCCCATCCAGCAGATGACTGTGGAGAATATGATATTTGTTCGCCCGGATGTGACGGATGATCGCCGCATACTGCCCGAGCATTCGCACAGATTTATGCGGAGCGTCCCAAACAAAAAACGGCAATCCGAGCGAACGAAGTGTTTCGAACATCAGCCCTTTCTCGAAAACGAGATGCACTGCGAACGAGAATTGAGGATCATTCTTGAGCCATGCAAGCTCTTCGATGACGAGGCGCTCCGCGCCCCCGACATTGAGTGACGGAAGCAGGACTGCGATTTTTATTGGCCCATTCATCGACGCAGCTTAGGCACTCGTTTTAAGAAGTTGCGCACAGAGTGCCCGGACTTTTTCTGCGTTCGCCTTCCATGTGTAACGTGACTCTGCTCTTCTCCGCGCATTCGCCCCTAAGGTGCATCGGTAGTCTTCATCCGCATGCATGCGGGCGATTTCTTGGACTATCGCGGTGACATCCTCTGAATAGATCAGCCGCCCGGATTCCCCGTCTGCGATGAGTTCAGATATCTGGCCCAAAGGCGGCGCTATAATCGCCTTCGCCATGGCCATGTATTCGAATATCTTGAGCGGCGAAAAGAAGAAACCGCCCGCTGTTTCGTACCACTCTTTCGGATAAGGAGCGAGTACGACATCCATGAGGGCAAGATACTCTCTGATGCGCACGTGCTGCACAAATCCGGTGAAAAAAAACAGACCTGAGAGACCTTTTTTTTCGAGCACGGCTTCGAAGTTGCTTCTTTCTTTCCCGTCGCCCACAATCAGAAAGGCAACGCTCGGACAACGTGCAACGAGCCTCTCCGCGACTTCGGAAAGAGTGTGAATGCCGTGCCAGGGTTTGAAGCTGCCCACAAACCCTATCACAAATCGCCCATCGAGTCCGAGGTTCTTTCGTAACTGGCGGCAGGGTCGCGTCGGTGCAAACAGATCTGTGTCCACCCCATTTTCTACAACCGCCACTCGGTCAGGCTCCAACCGAAAACGGGCGAGGAGGTAATCTCGCATGGCGTTCGAAACGACAAAACATTTCCTCACTTTCAACAGGGTGAGGCGATCCAAGAGAGCGATCACCCAACTCGATCGACCGGGATGATCCATGGCGCGCACCGCATTGATCTCGAGCAGCACCGGGTACACCGACGAGAGAACAAAAATAGGGAAAAAAAGCTGGTGATTCGGCATGAAGCGAAATATCAGCACATCGGCTCGAGCCCGCCAGGCCTTGCGAAGGACATGAAAAAACATCGTCAGGTTCAGTTTCAGCCATGGCAGATGCGCCCAGACCCTTCGGGCAAGCGTCCATTCGGACTTATTCCCGGTAAATTCAGGTGTGACAATGCCGGCATCGATCAAGGATTCGCCGAGAGCCGTGAACGCTCTCATGAAGCTGTCAATGTGGACCTTCGATCCGTCAGTCGCCGACGTTATATAGCAGTACACAGCGGTCATTCAGTCGTATGCGGGGGTCGGTGCGAAGCGAACGGCGCTGCTCCCTTGGGATGACTCGTTGCGGACGATACGCTCGCTGCGCGACAGCCCCAGAATAGCCCAGAACGCGAGGAATATCTGGGGGTTATTCAACTCGGTGCCGAAACTCGCATGTATGAGAACCGCTATCGCAGCGCAGGTGCCGCCGATACGCAAAAGCGCCATATTGTCGATGGGGGCTGACGGTTTGATTCTGCGGCATGCGGAGCGTACCAAGGAAATCGTGATGAGAAGAAATAGAAATAAGGCGGGGATACCCGACTCGATGGCGATCTGGAGCTGACTATTGTGCACCTGATTTTCGAGATTCACGTCGGGGAGAGCTTTTTTGACATATTTTCGGTGGTCATTCCACCGTCCGAAAAACTCTGTTATGCCGGGGCCTATGCCGGTCAACGGATAGTTCTTCACCACGTCCCATGCCTTCTCCACTTGCGTCAACCGCCCAGTCGCGGATTGAATCGCTTCTCGGCTTTGGAAACGATCCACTATTTGGTCATGATAGGCCACGACGCCCACGAAGAACACCAGACAGCAGAAGAATGAAACCATGAGCCACCGCGTGAACTTCAGCATGCCGGCGCGCATCATCATCACGACGGCGAGAAGACTTCCGATCGAGAAACTGAGCCAGCCAGCCCGAGACAATGACAGCATCAACGCTATGCAACCGAGACCGTATCCGAAGAAGAGAAGCGGCTTGCGGTAAACGAATAAAAAAGGCAGCAGAAATACCAACATGAGCGTGATATACCCCGCAAAACTGTTCGTTCCGGTGATGGTACCGGAGACCCGGACGTTTCCCTTTACCAGATACCCCCTGCTCACGTCCTGCGACACTTCCCCGATTATGTCGAGACCGATCGGACTGCCCTTGACAAGCTGGGCGAGGGCGAGGATCGATTGGACCACGACGATGATCACGACCCCATGAAACAGGCGGCGCACGAGGGCATCGTTTATCTGAGTATTGACAGCAAGGCCGTAGAGAACGAGAAACTTGAACTGTCCCAGAAGAAAAATCAGGCTGCGGTGGTAATGAGCCGACGTGAGCGTCGCAAGAGCGGACCAGAGCAAGAGCGCCAGAAACAGCCAGCCGAGCGAATCAAGACGAAAACGAACCCCCTCTTCGATCGCCATAAGAACCAATGCGATGAGCAGGACGTCACTAAAAAAGATCTGCAATTTCACGGGCGGATTCAAATCGATAGAATGCAGCGAAAGATAGAACTGAGAGAGAACGACGGTAGCGATGAGGAGGGCTTCGTACTTTTTCCGCTGGAAGAAGAGAACGGCGAGGGCAATCGCCGCGCCGACCGCGGCGAGCTGGCGAGCCATCGATTCAGGCCAGAGAATAACGACAGTAAAGAACACCAGCGGTACGGAAAGAACAGCAACGAACGCCATGACCGCTGAGATGCCAGATTCAGGTCGTGTGTTCGCGTTCAACGGGAGAGACTTTTTAGAGGACATCATTCACGCACACTATGAAGCGCGCACATAGGAGAGAAATTGGGCTATTTGATCACGGCTCAGAAGGAGAAGAACGCTGACGTAGGTAACGGCGCCGAAAGAAATGCACGTGGCGATTCGAGGGATGATATTCCATTGCTGAACTTCGCTCTGGAGCACTATGACGACGATCATCATAGCGCAAGAGGCCACCAGACTGCCACGATGATTCTTCACATAGAGTGACAACGACAAACGGAACGAACGCTTCGCGGACCACAAGAATGCGAGAAAACGATAGGAAAATGCGGCCAGATATGCCCAGAGGACACCGGCCATGCCCCACTGCAATGCCCCGATGTAGTACGCGGCCGGGAAAAAGGTGACCGCGACGAGATTGATGAGGGTGTTGACGCCCGGGCGGCCGACGGCGTTCAACGAGGCGGTCAGAACCCATGTGACGGTCTCGATCGCCGCCGCGATCGAGAGCATTTGGAGCGGGAAAACCGCAGCCTGCCAGCCGGGACCGAACAACATGTCAATGATATCCGGTGCGACCGCCGCCATACCGAGAAAGAGCGGGAGACTCACAAGCGAGAGAAAAGAGCTTGCGTGTGTCACGATGCGCCCGAGTTCCTGAGAGTCTTGATAGCGCGCAAAGAGAGGATAGAGAATGCGATGCCACGTGGAAGGCACGAAACGAGCGATCGTCTGAGGGAACTGAGCAGCGATCGTGTAAGCCCCCAGCAGCTCGGTTCCGAGTATCCTGCCGATGACAAAGACGTCCGCCTTGGTATAGATATACCAGAGCATGCTACTCACGGTAACCTGCGATCCGAACGAGAAAAGATGCCTCAACGTCGACCCCTCGAACTCGAAACGAGGCGTCCATCGGGTTCTTAAAACGCAACCGGCTGTCAGCAGCATCCTCTCGAAAATAAAACTGATGACCAAACTGAGAACCCCGAACCCGAGCATTGCCAGGAAGATCGAAACCGCCATCTTCGACAAACTTGCAATGAGCTCGATTTTTGCGAGCGCATCGATGCGAAGCTCTCGGGACAGAATCCCTTTGCCCACGATTTGAAAGGGCGACAAGAGAAACAGAGGAGCTAACCACGGGATGAACGATTCGATACGCCGTGCGCCAAAAGCATCCGCAATGAGCGATGCGGAAAGCAGCGTCAGAAGTGTGAGTATCCCGGAGAAAGCCATCAAAACCCAGAAGCAGCTCGAAAGCTGAGTGCGACGAATGTCTTTCGCTTGGATGATCGCAGAAAGGAATCCGATGTCGATGAACGTGTCGATCAATCCGACGAAAGCGATAGCCATCGCCATTAATCCGAAATCTTCTCGCGCGAGAAGGCGCGCCAAAATCAGGGTCGTCACGAGGCCGAGCGCCTGCGAGACAATCTTGCATTTCGTGGTCCAGAAGGTAGACCGGAGAATTTTTGCGCGGGTTTCGTCGACTGTCATGCCACCTGTTGACGTAGCCTGAGAGCGATACAGCGTATCATCGAATTATCCGGGAAACGGTAGTGACGATCTATCCCAGATTATTCGCATCTGCGATGACAGGACACGGCATTCTCGCTCATTCTTGCCCTGATGGAGATCGGGGGGCCCGCGGGGCGATTTTCCCTCGTTATCAGTGAATACACTGCGTTTGACTGTCGGCACATGAAGCCGCTTTCACGTTCAATAAGCCGTTTCTGCGCACCGAGAGGTGGATCCAACCGTTCCCGATTTGCCGTGCTTCCGGCAATGCTCCGCCCTCTCGGTTACATCTCTTGAAAACCGCAACCGAGAAGGTGCAATAACGTCCGCGCCTCACGCGCGGGGGGATGCCCCGCGGACTCCGCTTACGCCGCTTCCAGGTCGTCGGCGTGAATCGGTACGCCCACACTCTTGCCGAGGAGCGTAATGCCGACGATGAAGAGGCACACATCCTTCCTCTTCACGAGCACGCCCTCGGCACCTTCGAAGACGCCTCGTTTCACTCGGACACGGAGCCCTTCTCTCAACCCTGGATAAATGTCAAGCGGTTGCCCGCTTTCGAGCATGATTCTGAGAGACTGAATCTCTGCCGGATCGACCGGCGTCGGGATTCCGGGATTCAGCGAGACGAATGAAACCGTTCCCCTCGTTTTTATGACACGCGCGAATTCATCCGGGTGAGGCCGCACAGAGGTGAAGACGTAGCCCGGGAAGAGCGGAAACGAAACCTCCTTCTTCCTGTCTTTCCACTGGCGCAGCTTCATCACGGACGGCAAAAACGTGTCGATCCCTTTCCGCCGCAGCTCTGCGGATACGACGAATTCATGCCGCGGTTTCACGTAGAGGGCAAACCACTGTGCACTCGACATACGACTCTCGTCACGAACGGCTCGCTACGGCTTTGCCGACGTGACCTCCTCGCTCAGAAGGATCCGCACATCCGCTTTCTCCCGGAGTACCTTCGCCTGCCGGTCGGCCTCTTGCTTCGCCTTTTCTTCGAAGAGGAATTGCCGTATCTTCTCTTTTACGTCTTCGTACGCCAGGATCGTCTCCGGTTTCTTCTCCACGACCTTGAAGAGGTGGAAGCCGTTGTCCGTTTCGATTATGTCCGACACCTCTCCCACCTTCAGCGCGAACACCTTGCTCTCGAACTGCTTGTCGAGCTGCCCCGGCCTGATGTACCCGAGGTCACCGCCGTTCGTCCTCGTCGGGCCATCCGAATGCTCCCGCGCGAGCGCCGCGAAGTCGCGATTCTTCTTGAGGTCGTTCAGGATCTCCTCGACCTTTTTCCGTGCGTCCCGTTTGCGGGAGGCGTCCCACGAGGGATCCGACTGGACGAGGATGTGGCTGACCCGCACCTGGAGCGGCTGCTTGAACACGTCGAGCTGGTTCTCGTAGTACGAGACCATTTCACTGTCGGTCACGGTCACCGTCGAGGCATACTGCCGTTCGATATACTGTTGGATCGCGCTGTTCTTCTGCAGCCGTTGCCGGAGCATATCCTCGGTAATATTCCTCCGGCTCAATTCGTTCCTGTAGTCATTCTCGTTCGAGAACTGATTTCTGAGCGCCTTGATCTCTCTGTCGACCGCTTCTTCGTCGGGTTTAATCCCCGCCTTCTTGCTCTCCTGGTAGATGAGTTCCCGCCGGATCAGGCTCTCGAGAACGTCCGTGTGGACCGCTGATATCTGGTTACACGTGAGCGGCTTGCCGAAGCCGAGAAGAGCCTTCTGGATACGCAACACTTCGCCGTCGAACTCCGCCTTGTCGATCGGTGCGCCATTCACGAGCGCAACCTTGTCCGCCGTTTCCGCCTTCTTGCTCTGTCCGTACGCGGGACCGGCAACGCCCGCACATCCGATCACAGTGAGCAGGACAAGAACGTATATCTTGATCTTCCGCATCATTTCATCCTCCCATCACTTGGTGGTCACTTTCTTCTGCCTGATCTGATCCAGATACTTCTGGGCCGCCTGTTCCAGCTTGACCCTGTTTATCTGCGTGAGGGGCTCCTTCTGCAGGATGACGGATCCCAATCCCTTGCTCTTGTATTTCTCGACCAGTTCCTCGGCGATCAGGCATAAATCCGCGTTATACGATTTGCACTGCTCCAGTTCCTGCTGCTTCTTCTTCAGATCCGCGAGGACCCCCTGCTTCTCGCCCGCGACCTGTTTCATTTCCTGATCGAGAACTTTATTCCGCTGCTCCGCGTCTTGGAGATCTTTCCTGGCCTTCTCTTTCGCCTGGTCCGCTTCCCGAAGCTGCGTCTCGAACTTTTTCGCCTGCGCTGCCGCCTCCGCACACTCGCGTACCTGTAGCTCGCATGCACGGGCCTGATCTTTGAGTTTCCCGAGCTGGATCACGAGGGCATCCTTCTCATCCTCGAGTTTCGCGAGCTTTTCCGCATCCAACTGACACTGCTGCAGAGCGGTCCGCGTCTCCTCGGCCGACGCATCGGCCTTTTTCTGGAGAAAGACGATTTTCCTGTTCGCCTCCTTCATTTTCGCTTCGAACTGTTTCTGTTCCTCAGATACTCGCAGTTGACCGATCCCGAGCCCGACGAGCAGGCCGATCGCGAGGAGGACAACACGCGGGAGCATGTTCTTCGTCATGGGCGTTCTTCACATCCGCGAGCGGGCATCTCAAAAACGCGCGTTCAGATCGAGGAAGAACACGTCGATGGCGAGCGGCGGTCCGCCGATTTCATCGGCCGTCAACCACCGCAACGAGAGCCAACAGTTCTTTAAGAGACCGATTTCCGACCCGATGATCCAGCCCTTCGCGTTCGTCCCGCCGAGGTGAAAGTCCGAGTCGGTAAACGCATCGACGACGGCGTCTGCCTCGATGTACCTGTACTGGAGGTACGCCCTCCACGCTCCCCACCTGTCCACTTTCGCGTGCCCGACGGACAGGCCCATCTGGTACCCGATCGTATCCTCCGGCTGCTCGGGATTACCCGTCCTCTCCGCGACGTCTGCCCTGTCGAAGCCGATGTTCTTCACGTAGTCGCCGAAGATGACGATGTGGTAGGGGTCCCAGAATCCGACGTCGAGGCTCGCGGACAGAGCGACTTCCCGGAATTCCGCGGCGAGCGCCGTCTTGATGTCACCCGGGGTCGCGCTGATGTTGAAGAGGGTGTTCCCTTTCTGCTGGTACTGGGGAGCCGTCCAGTCGGTTTCGCCCGGCCTCAGGGGATCGTTGAGTCTGCCCGTGATGTTGCTGAAATGGTAATACGCCGCGCCCACGCCGAACGAGAGACCCTTGTCCTCCGCCCGGTCGATCCCCGCCTGCATCCCGACCATCCACTTGTCGCGCTTCGAGAATTCATAGCTGTCGAGCGGGAACGCGCCAGCGATGAAGAAAGGCGTCCACGATCTCCAAATGCGTTTCCTCACGTCCAGGGCGATCCCCTCGAAATTGAGATCGTCGTCCCAGACGAGCGTGGTCGGCGAGAACCACGGGTTCGGGATCCGTCCGGCCGACAGGGTAAAGATGTCCCGATGCCATGCGAGGTAAGCCAAATCGATCACGACGTTGTCCTTGTTCAGATAGTCGCCGAGGAGTGTGTTCGTCGAGATGGGCGTATTGATGTTGCCGGAGGAGAGGAGGATGACGGCATCTAACTGTTCGTTGACCTGAATCTGGGCACCGAAGCGGAGCCTGTATTTCAGCCGATCCTGATCGATCTTCGTGTTCATGAGTTCCGTCGGCTTCTCCGGTTTGAGAAAATCGGCGTTATTCTTGTCGAAGAGGTCTTTCTCGTATCTGAGGCGAATATCCCCGCGGAGCGTGATTCTCTTCGTCCACTCCGGCGCCGCAGCCTTCTCGATCGCCTTCGGAACCTCTTCTCCCATCTCCTTTCTCACCGTTTCCACGACCTGCTTTTTCTCCAACCCCGCCTGCTTCTCCGATGTCTCTATGATGCGTTTGCCCTCGTCGGGACTGATCAGATTCTTCGCCTCGAGAAGGGAGACGAGTGCAGCGATCCCTTCATCCGGCGGCATCTTCGTTTCCTTCGTTTCCTTCGTTTCCTGCTTTCCCTTCTGTTTCAGGGAAACAGCCTGACCCATCGACGGTATCGGCGCGTGCTTGATGGTCACGGGCTGGCGAGGCGCGCTCGCACACCCGAGGAAAAAAGAGACCGTAACGACAACGATGACGGCGCATCCGTACCTCATTGCCCGTAAACGAGCAGACGATTCCGCGCTCTGAAGTCTATTCACGATTTTTTGCTCACCGAAGAGATACCTGACGTTCTATAGTACGGGGGCACTATTACAGCAGTATTACAGTTCCATTGCAATTCGATGAAAAAATGATCGGCGCTTGCGCGCGTCGCCCGCGTTTTCCCGAAGCGTGAATCGAAACCGAGGCGACCGAATACCCGGCGTGCCGGTGGAACCGCGGAAGCACGTTATGGCCTGGTCAGAGGAGTGTCGAAATTGCCCGGAGCATATCATCGATCTATTCCGAGAGGACAAAACTCTTTAGCTCGGTCCTGCTGTGCCGTTTCACCCCGTCCCAGGATTCAACGTACCAGTAAACCGTCGCGCCGGGTTCATCTCCCACGAGCCGCCGTATCGCCCTCCACTGCCCCATCGTGAGCGTCTTCGAAAATACCCCTTCGTTCCGGAGGGGATCTTTGATGGTAAATGTCAGCGCTTTTTTCTTCACCCCGGGAACGGTGAAATCCGGACCGTTCCCGAACCACGCCCTGAACTTGATATTGTTCCGATTTGCCCAGGAGAGCGCCGGAGGGGGCTGGAGCGTTCTGCTCGCATGGTCGATCCGAGGTTCCCCGACGCCCTCTGCAGCCGTGACCGTAAAAGCATGAACGGCGCTCTGCACCGTGCTCCCGTCTTTGCGAATGCCGACAACACGCCACGAAACGGTTCCGCCCTCGCTCCCCGGCAGTTTCAGGATCTTCTTCCAAATCCCGGGCGAAATAGACGCTTCGGTGGCACCCCCCTTCATTCCGACCTTCACGGGAGACCTGGCGCCATTGTCCGCCCAGAACTGGAGCTCCACCTTCGCAAATGTTTCGGCAGAACTCCACGAAAACAGTATGGGTCTGTAAAGCGACGCGGCATCGACCGTCGCCCCGTCAGCGGGGGATAAGAGCAAAACGACGTCGTTCCGTGGCGAGAAGGTCGCGATCACCGACCTATCTTCGTTCATGTCGAGTGCGCAATTTCCCGTTCCGGTGCAGTCGCCCGACCACCCCGTGAAGAGGGAACCCGCACCCGCGAGCGCGGTAAGGTACACCGCCGCCCCTTTCGGGTACTCGCGCGAACAGTTGGAACTACAGTCTATCAGCCCGTCACTGCTCGTTACCGTTCCGTTTCCCACCGTCGAGACCGCGAGCAGACAAGGCTGAGCCGGGTCGGGAGGAGCCTGTGGCTCACCGATTTCCGTCGCCCCGTCTGCGTATGTCCTGATGGCAAAGACCGGTAGGCCGTCATATGTGTTTCTTGAATTCGTAGGAGTGTCAAAGAAGTAAAGATACTGTGTGACCGAACCTCCGGTGACGAGTGCTGCGAGGTTTGCCTCACCGGTCGGTGTCGTCAGAAACCCCATGAAGGTGCCGGCAACGCCAGAACCGAAAAGGCCTGCGAATGAAGTGGAGCTACTCTGGAGGTTGACATTCTGGGAGAAGCCCGTTTGCATATTCGCTCCCGCCAGGTCACCAATCTTACTGATGAGAGCATTGCCGCCACTCCCCTTAGCACTCTGTGCTCCCGACGTATCGCCGCTCACCCATACGAAAACGCTCCCCCCCTGGACGTACCTCATGACATAGGCGACGTACACGTCGTCCCAGCTCGTCGCGTCCAGGTCGGCCAGGGTGAAGGTCACGGGTACCCGTACCACGGGACCGCTGTAAGGGCTCGTCATGTCGAACGCACCGAGATCGGTCACGATCTCCTTCGTTCCGCCCCTCTCGTAGACGACTCTGATCAAATGGCCTTCCTCGAAGTACGCGGCGCCCTCTCTCCCCGTGATGAGCACGAGGAGGGCGACGGCGAGAAAAAGTATCACGTTCCTCATGTGTGCAATCCTCCTTTTTCTGTCGAATTTCAGCTCTGATAAGTGAGCCGTATGTCCATAGTCTTTGGCATACCGTCCGGAGGGGGGAGGCTGATTTTGAACTGATCGAGGGCTCTCCGGATCGTGTTGTCCATGGCGTGATTGCCCGAGGAACCGATGATCCTGCACTCGAGGATCACGCCGTTCTTATCCACGCTGACCCGTGCGATCGCCTGAAGCTTTCCTCTCGGTATCCCTGTCTGCTCCTCGAGGTGCCTCATCACCTGCTTTCTTACCTCAGCTTGCATGACCTGCGTGTATCCGGCGTATTTGCTGAGGAGGGAGAGTTTCTCCATGCCGCCTCCCTCTCCGGCAAGGATGCTCCTCCCGCCCTTTTTGCCGATCAGCCCGAATGCGTCGCTACCGGCGCCGCCTTCGGCATCCAACCCTAAACGGTCACCTGCCGGTGTATTGTCCTGATTGTCAGCCTGCGGTGTTGGATCGTTCCGCTCCACGGGACTGACAATCTCTTCCTTCTGCTGGATCTCCTTCGGCGGTTCGGGCGGTTTTTCCCTGACCTGCGGAGGCGGAGGCGTCTTCATCAGCGTCACGATCGCGATCGGTTTCTTTTTGCGGGCACCCTCATCGGAGAGGACCATTTTCACGAAGGACGCGATCGCACCCAGCGCCACGACCAGCAGCGCCATCAGCGCCCACGTGAGGGCGGACATCTTTTTCACCTGCCTCGCGGACATCCTGATACCACCGCTAGAGGGGGGAAATGATTCCTCAATGGTATTTTCACCGCCTGCATGAAGACATTGGGTCACTTCACGAGTTTTTGAGTGACGAGTCCAAGCTGGGTGATCTCGAGCCTCTGAAGGATGTCGAGAACTTCGATCACGTTCCTGTACTGGATTGTTTCATCCCCCCTCACGACGACCGGAAAGTTCGGATCGACCGCCTTGTACTGGCGGAGCCTGTCTTCCAGTTCGCCGAGGGTCATCGGGAAACTGTCGAGATAAATGGTCCCGTCCGCCGTGATAGTGATCGCTTTCGTCGTCGGTTTCACATTGCTCGCCGCGGCGCTCGCCTTCGGGAGGTTCACGCTTATTCCCTGCACGGAAGCCGTGACGACGATCATGAAGACGAGGAGGAGGTTCCACGCGAGATCCAGCATCGGGATCACGTTGAGTTCATCGTGCTCTTCGTACTCCTCGTAAGGGTTCTTTTTCCTCATGGTGTACCCCCCGCCTCTTCTTCGAACCGTCGGATGAAATCATCGAGGAATAGATTCATGTCTGCGTTTACGTCCTTGATCTGGCTCGTAAGGTACGAACTGCCGAACAGTGACGGGATCGCCACGAGGAGGCCGCCCAGCGTGCACGAGAGGGCGGACGCGACACCGGGCGCGATCGCCGTGAGGCTCGCCTCGCCGCTCTCGGCCAAACTCGCGAATGTATTCATGACGCCCCACACCGTTCCCAAGAGACCGAGGAACGGGCCACCCGAAATGCTCACATTCATGATCACGAGTCCCGCGGATAACTTGCGGCTCTCGACGATGGCAGCCTTTTCGATGGCTGACCGCACCCCGTTCACGATGGCGTCCGAGACCTTCTTGCTCGCCCCGAACGCGTCGCCCTTCCGCTCCATGAG